>WLWD01003585.1_pt1 | contig 31272 bp, 17 predicted proteins | sample 6712731 | NCBI WGS metagenome assembly WLWD01 (sample SAMN12718690, study PRJNA576275) | sponge metagenome | isolation source: marine sponge | host: Mycale hentscheli | place: New Zealand: South Island, Marlborough, Capsize Point | collected 2014-11-01
AGTGACTAGAGGTAGTGATGATGTTCTCATGTGACCAGTGACTAGAGGTAGTGATGGGGTTCTCATGTGACCAGTGACTAGAGGTAGTGATGGGGTTCTCATGTGACCAGTGACTAGAGGTAGTGATGGGGTTCTTATATGACCAGTGACTAGAGGTAGTGATGAGTTCTCATGTGACCAGTGACTAGAGGTAGTGATGAGGTTCTCATGTGACCAGTGACTAGAGGTAGTGATGAGGTTCTCATGTGACCAGTGACTAGAGGTAGTAACGAGGTTCTCATGTGACCAGTGACTAGAGGTAGTGATGAGGTTCTCATATGACCAGTGACTAGAGGTAGTGATGAGGTTCTCATGTGACCAGTGACTAGAGGTAGTAACGAGGTTCTCATATGACCAGTGACTAGAGGTAGTGATGGGGTTCACGTGTGACCAGTGACTAGAGGTAGTGATGGGGTTCTCATTGGACCAGTGACTAGAGGTAGTGATGAGGTTTCTCATGTGCCCATGACTAGAGGTAGTGATGAAGTTCTCATGTGACCAGTGACTAGAGGTAGTGATGAGGTTCTCATGTGACCAGTGACTAGAGATAGTGATGAGGTTCTCATATGACCAGTGACTAGAGGAAGTGATGGGGTTCTCATGTGACCAGTGACTAGAGGTAGTGTGAGATTCTCATGTGACTAGAGATAGTGATGAGGTTGTCATATGACCAGTGACTAGAGGTAGCGATGGGGTTCTCATATGACCAGTGACTAGAGGTAGCGATGGGGTTCTCGTGTGACCAGTGACTAGAGGGTAGTGATGAGGTTCTCATGTGACCAGTGACTAGAGGTAGTGATGAGGTTCTCATGTGACCAGTGACTAGAGGTAGTGATGAGGTTCTCATGTGACCAGTGACTAGAGATAGTGATGAGGTTCTCATATGAACAGTGACTAGAGATAGTGATGAGGTTCTCATGTGACCAGTGACTAGAGGTAGTGATGAGATTCTCATGTGACTAGAGATAGTGATGAGGTTCTCATATGACCAGTGACTAGAGGTAGCAATAGGGTTCTCGTGTGACCAGTGACTAGAGGGTAGTGATGAGGTTCTCATGTGACCAGTGACTAGAGGTAGTAATGAGGTTCTCGTGTGACCAGTGGCTAGAGGTAGTGATGGGGTTCTCATATGATCAGTGACTAGAGGTAGTGATGGGGTTCTCATATGACCAGTGACTAGAGGTAGTGATGAGGTTCTTATGTGACCAGTGACTGGAGATAGTGATGAGGTTCTCATGTGACCAGTGACTAGAGGTAGTGATGAGGTTCTCGTGTGACCAGTGACTAGAGGTAGTGATGAGGTTCTCATATGACCAGTGACTAGAGGTAGTGATGGGGTTCTCATATGACCAGTGACTAGAGGTAGCGATGGGGTTCTCGTGTGACCAGTGACTAGAGGGTAATGATGAGGTTCTCATGTGACCAGTGACTAGAGGTAGTAATGAGGTTCTCGTGTGACCAGTGGCTAGAGGTAGTGATGGGGTTCTCATATGACCAGTGACTAGAGATAGTGATGGGGTTCTCATATGACCAGTGACTAGAGGTAGTGATGAGGTTCTCGTGTGACCATTGACTAGAGGTAGTGATGGGGTTCTCATATGACCAGTGACTAGAGGTAGTGATGAAGTTCTCATGTGACCAGTGACTAGAGGTAGTGATGAGGTTCTCATGTGACCAGTGACTAGAGATAGTGATGAGGTTCTCATATGACCAGTGACTAGAGATAGTGATGAGGTTCTCATATGACCAGTGACTAGAGGAAGTGATGGGGTTCTCATATGACCAGTGACTAGAGGTAGCGATGGGGTTCTCGTGTGACCAGTGACTAGAGGGTAGTGATGAGGTTCTCATGTGACCAGTGACTAGAGGTAGTAATGAGGTTCTCGTGTGACCAGTGGCTAGAGGTAGTGATGGGGTTCTCATATGACCAGTGACTAGAGGTAGTGATGGGGTTCTCATATGACCAGTGACTAGAGGTAGTGATGAGGTTCTCGTGTGACCATTGACTAGAGGTAGTGATGGGGTTCTCATGTGACCAGTGACTAGAGGTAGTGATGAGGTTCTTATGTGACCAGTGACTAGAGGTAGTGATGAGGTTCTCATATGACCAGTGACTAGAGGTAGTGATGAGGTTCTTATGTGACCAGTGACTAGAGGTAGTGATGGGGTTTTCATGTGACCAATGACTAGAGGTAGTGATGGGGTTTTCATGTGACCAGTGACTAGAGGTAGTGATGAGGTTCTCGTGTGACCAGTGACTAGAAGTAGTGATGAGGTTCTCGTGTGACCAGTGACTAGAGGTCGTCAGTCAATCTGTCGTCAATTAATCTGTCGTCAGTCAATCTGTTAGTCAGTCAGTCAATCTGTCGTCAGTCAATCTGTTAGTCAGTCAATCTGTCAGTCAGTCAACAGTCAATGTGTCGTCAGTCAATTTGTCATCAGTCAATCTGTCGTCAGTCAATCTGTTAGTCAGTCAATGTGTCATCAGTCAATCTGTCATCAGTCAATCTGTCATCAGTCAATCTGTCGTCAATTAATCTGTCGTCAGTCAATCTGTCGTCAATTAATCTGTCGTCAGTTAATCTGTTAGTCAGTCAATCAATCTGTCGTCAGTCAATCTGTCGTCAGTTAATCTGTCGTCAGTCAATCTGTAGTCAGTCAATCTGTCAGTCGGTCCCCCAAAAAAAAATACAGTCATGTGTCGTCAGCATCTGTCGTCAGTCAATCTGTGTGGTCAATTGGTTGTTCAGTCCACTGTGCATCAGTCAAATCTGTCATCAGTCAATCTGTCGTCAGTCAATCTGTTGTCATCTGTCGTCGTCCATATTTTAGTCAGTCAATTGTATGTCAAATCTGTCAGTCAATTGGGCATTCAGTCAATCTGTCGTCAGTCAATCTGTTAGTCAGTCAATCTGTCAGTCAATCTGTCGTCAGTCAATCTGTTAGTCAGTCAATCTGTCAGTCAGTCAATGTGTCGTCAGTCAATCTGTTATCAGTCAATCTGTCGTCAGTCAATCTGTTAGTCAGTCAATCTGTTAGTCAGTCAATGTGTCATCAGTCAATCTGTCAGTCAGTCAATCTGTTAGTCAGTCAGTCTGTCATCAGTCAATCTGTCGTCAGTCAATCTGTCATCAGTCAATCTGTTAGTCAGTCAGTGTGTTGTCAGTCAATCTGTCATCAGTCAGTCAGTCAATCTGTCAGTCAGTCACTCAATAAGTTTGTCAGTCTGTCAATAATTCTGTCTGTCAGCCTGTCACTGCTGTTGTATTTCAATTAAATGCCACACATTTTTAATTTTTTTTAAATGACTCGGCTATAGTATTACTACTCTAATTTCATTATTTTTATCCTCATCAGTCAGGATTTTTTTTTTTCTAGTTATACATTGCTGTTGTTGTTAATTATTATTATTAATAATATTATTAGTATTACTACTACTACCGCTGTTATTATTATTATTATATGTAGGTAATAATCTAAGTTGGCCTTTGCTTGTGATGGAGTCTAATTTACCAAAGGATCTGGTCATCCGGACTGCTGGGAATGTCATATGTCTACCATTCAGAGATCGTTTTCCATGAGCTGTTCTCTGGGAGCCTTGGGGTTCTCTGCAGTCACTCTACTGTATACATCTTCTATGAGACTGAACTACAAACTAGCTGTACTAGTTGTCATTTCACTGATTTCGTTTCATTCACACTCATATGATCTAGTAGACTTGGTAGCGTGACATGCTACAATTATTTGCAGAAAATCAAAGTTTAAAATGGGTGTATGTTAGCAGTAAGCTTGCTTGGTTCTGTTGTGGTGTGATTGAGGACCTGTTACTAAATTGATGTATATTATTATTTTTATTCAGTTTTGTTTAAATAAGAAAAGGCAGCAATAGCAAACATGAGTATACTAACTTGGCAAGTGTAAAATCGGAGTAAAGAATATCAGAACCCGTTACACATTGAGGGAATGCTATTGCGACTATGGCCTCAACTTATAGATGCATTAGATCCAATTGCACACATTCCATATCCTGAGATGCATGTACAAAAAGTTGTGCTGTAAGGTATATAATATACCATAGGTAGGAAGGCCATGCAGTTGTTATGCATTCAGTGTGGTGGGTGCTAACTACATAAACCTCATCATTGTACTATTGCATCGCTCATGATGACACTAACATTGCACAGGACCACAACCTCCACCTATTTTTTAACCTATGGCACATATCTAAATACAAATTGCATAACAATCAGTTCAGACACAAGAAAAATGGTATTTAGAGAGACTGCAGTTGCTGTGCAATTAAATTGATACTTGCTTGGGATCATGCTATGGCTCCACCTTACGTAGGAGGAGCCCATGGTCACCATGTAATAAGTATTGTTAGTGTGATAAAGGAAGAACATGTTCTACTATGTAAGGACACGTTTAATCTCCAAGGTCTTGGATTTCGCGCCTCATGCATATTAAATATGCATGATATTATTATTATGCATGCATATTAAATATGCATGCATTACTGATTATCTGGAAATCCATTGCACACCCTGCAGCATGACACTAATTGCTCAGCGACCAAGGCCTCCACCTGTGACCTGCACCATCTGCACACCTCCGCAGGACCAGTTGCATAGCGACCAAGGCCTCCACCTGTGATCTGGGCCAAACTGACTTTTGAGAAATAAGTTGCTAATGTATCTAAAAACTACGGGTAGAGTGCAGTAGACATTGGTCTATGAATCTGAATGAGATGGTTTGATCTGTATGCATACATGCATGTAGCATAGCCAAGTGTGTAAGCATTGTTTAGAATAACTAAGGAACAACAACACTGCTGTGATTGCATGTCATTGATCAAAATATCACAATAACACCACCACCTGTCCCCAGTAATGAGGTATATTCTGTTGCTATCGCCCTCTGTATCCCAGATAAACGTCCATTTGCAGCAGAATAATAAGCAGACAGGACTATTAGGTTCAACACTACCAGATGATCATATGACTTCCTTTATTTTTTTCAATTCATTTAATACAGACATGCAATAATCACAATCCAACAAAAGATAATCAACAGCAAAATAATCACAAAAAGAAAAAAAAAACAAAGACGTAATGTTCGATAGACATGTCGTACAAACGTTACTTGTACTTAGAGATAGTCTTCATTTACTTCTTGAAATCACTTCATTGTAATCGTTACAGCCTGACAAAAAGAGAAAACATTAATAAAATGCAACAAAAACATATATCCCAGTTACATACCTGTAGCTCTTATGAACAAGACAGTGGTGCTTCACATGGCTGTGTTCAAACATCTAGCATAGTACATCCTCCAACACGTGCTCATAGTTCCTCAACTCCACCAATTAGTGTCCATCTAAGAACATGCACACACATCCAAATACAAATTTGTAAATCTCTTGCTGCCGCTAAGCGGTCATGCACACCTGGCAGACCCAGGATGCCTGTGCACTAAGCAGGCACTGTGAGCCATGCAAGCAAAGCTCCTGGAGCCAGGCTAGGAACTAGCAGGAGAATAGGCCTTTCCTCACAGCAAGTGGCGTGGCCACCCAAAGACCCACCTGGACCATTGCTGTTTCATGAGAAAGGCCTTGAATTTGCACCCCAGCAAATGCCAGGTACCCAATCACAGCTGGGTGGACTGGCTGGAGGCATATGGAAAACCAAATGGAAAATTGCCAGAGTGGGGCTTGAACTTGGCCCTGAGCCAAGGACACAACACACACACAACCACACACACACACACACACACACCTTGAACCGTGCCACCCTCAAAGGGTGATGCTCCTCTGCTAAGCAGATTGACAGTTGCATAGTGGTTAATCATTTTCTTGGTCTTGTTGTAGCACATCTGTGTCTAGCTATATCTTGGCCCCTTCTAAATGACTGACTACATCTATTGCAGGTAAAGGGTAAGAGAGTAGGGACACACACACACACACACGTAAGTGGGTTCAATGCAGGATATAACTAGCACTAGTTTCCCATTCACATTTTCCAAGCCACCGACCCAGCCTTCACCAAAAGTGACAGAACTAAAAAAATATTGCATTTTGAATTTATTACAAATGCGCAATAGATGGACAAAAGCTATTCACAGTGGAGCTGTTGTTGGGTCAAGGTGATATCAGTTTATGCTCATGTGCTTCAAATAGCTATGCTAATGTTACGTCTGATATAGCTGTTCTCCAATAAAACTTGTGTAGCCAGAGGGTTGTGAGAGTAGTACTAACCCATGGAGATGAAATGGACATCAGGACCATTATCAACGACCATGAAAAAAATTTTTTTTTCAGTGATGGTTGCATGAGAAACTAGTAACTTTGTGCGGCCGTATCAAGGCTTTAGCTCACCTAGACAAACTCTTTACCCGCTGCTATACTGGGAAGGGGTCTGGTGGTATTAGTATTCAAAAGGAATGTAATTAGTCCTTTACCAGGATGCTCCATAATTAAAATCTAACTGAACATAAAAGTATCACACTTGGGTTTTTGGCTAAAAGCACATTACTGCCGTATTTAGATATGGCTTTTAGAATTCAGGAAAATGCCAATCATCTATGGAGACTCAGTGTAAGCATTCAAAACCTTTTCCTTACCCTGTTGGTAGTATTATCTCTACCACTTACAAGCCCAAAAATTAGTTATAGATGCAATTCTTTCAACCCTTCCCACTATCTTAATCTTTAGCCACTTTCTCTACTAAGTTCACAGCCACTCCTCAGTGGTTACTACCAAGTTCTACAAGACTGCAAGTAAGCAGTGGACGTTATTGGGAGGAAGAGAGAGGAGGAGATTTGAATCAGAACTATGTTATAATTATATCACACATTTCCCAGCATAGGGGTAGGTAAAGGCAGGGTTTCATAGAGACTATAGCAATGCTGGGACCCCCCCCCCCATCCCATTTCGTTCATACTTTTTCCCTGACAAAACATTTTAAGAAAAAAATTAAAAAGATATATGAAAAACCACAGCCTTACTGTACTGTTAGTTCATTTAAAATAAATACTTCTTTTATAAAGTTGAGGTGCATAATTCATAATAGTTTGTCCTGTTTTCATCTGTCTGACTTCAATATTATCATTTGGCTAAATTAACGCTACAAAATCCCCCACCTGTATAAATCACCTGAGACAAAACCTACCTAAAAATTGTAAATGACGCTTCCAGGTGAGGGGTTTTCCTCTGACGTCTCATGTAAGTTTGCAACGTGTCTTTTACTCCTCGTAGTGCAGCCACGCCCTTTTCTCCCCAGCTTGTAGTAAAGACCCTTTACCAATCATTGTCCGTCATGCGTGGTATAAATTCTCCAGTTTTCGCGTATTTTGTGCGTGGTGGTGGTGTGAGTTGTACGAGGCTGATGGTGAATGTCAGGCTCGACGGAGCCCCCCTGAACACAGAGATGTGATTGAGATGAAGTAAATTTTTAGTGGTAGTGATTTAGTGTGGGTGAACTAGTGTGATCGTAATTTGTGGTGTGCGCTATTTGTATAATGTGGGTGGCCGCACATAGCAACGCGCACTGCCTGTAGATCCGGACATAAATTTATTCCCCGCCAATACCCCACCATTTGATAATACGCGAGCAGAAACTATCGCGCAGTAGTAGCAGAATTATACTTTGCGAAGTTGTGGTGTTTTAGTTTAGCTTCTTGTTGTCTCATATCCGTTTACAGCAACTCTCCATACGTCGTCTGAGCTCACGCAGCAAGGTGCACCAGGCTGCCTCTCCTCCTGTAGCCGTTCTCCGGACTCTGCGTACCCGAACTCAAGCGGATGGATATACCAGGCTCGATTTCTGCGGAGCGAAGACTTCCCAAGCTGCGCAGATCTAATACCTTCACCTATGGCTATCTCCAATAAACTGCTCTCTCTTCTGACTCTCTTGTTATTGTTGTATTGATGTTTGTTTACTCTTGATATAGGCGGGCTCTTTTTAGAACCAATACAAACTAATTGAAAAAAAAATTGCTCGCGTACTCGTAGTACGAGATATGGGGGTGGGGCTATTTCTTAAGAATTGCGAGTGGAATAGAAGTATCCAATTTTGAATCAGTTTTTCTTGGAATCAAATAATGAGAACGACTATATTTTTTGCACACGTGTAGAACACAAAAAAAAGAAGGGCACCACAATTTGAATTTTTCAAAATCTTATAAAAGGAAAAAAATGTAAATAAATCATAAAGTAATATTGAAATGGCAAAAAACTCGTTGTCTTGCCCTAGAGTATCGTCTTGGCTAGCGGCGTACAAAATTCTGGAGCTCCAACTTGCCGCACCGCTCCAAAAAGTTGTTTCAAAGTTTTACATCGGGGCCATGATATTTCCTTCAGATTCACTCCAAAGTCGGTGTGCAGTATCTTCGGCAGGTACTTTATCCTTCTAGTATAGTAGAGTAGCCCTGCAAATAAAGAAAGTAGCAGAATCATGCTTAGCAACCAACCGGTAAAAATTGCGTAGGCGGTGTGCGGCCACCCTTTTAAGGTAGCTACAACTTTTTAATGACCATTGATTGAAAATTGTATTAGTATCTTGCAGCAGTAAAGAGAAGCCTCAGCATCATAGATGCAGCCCCCAGAATATATGCTGAATAAATCTGCTGGGATGTTGGTTCAAAAATTTGGCAGTCATTATGTAGTAGTAGACAGTAGCCAGCTACTTCTAAATTGTGAATGCATATTTTATCTGGAACTTGCACATAGTGATCAGGCAACTGTCTATAAAACCCTAACCTCAGTCAAGGGTTAATTATTGTGTATTTTATAGATTCACTGCTGACAAACAGGGATAGAGCTGCAGACACAGATTGTATTGCTTGGCGTAACATGGGGCAATGTGAGTACTGAGACATTGATAAGGAGTTACTATTGTGTTAAAAGTACTCGATCACATTTTAGCACACATTCATATTTACTCAAGTCAGGAGTGTTTGATGACCTTTTATGCATGCAAGCACATGTTTGGGCTATATTTAGAATCAGGAGTCTAACACATCTTGAGGTTACTTTCATTAACTTTTTTTCTCATCTCTATTTTCAGGCTGTTGGGAGTTCCACCATGCTATCTGCAGCATTGATGGAGCTAAGAGGACACTGGAGCTTATGAATATAGAAGTCTGAATAGGTCTGACTTTACTCCTCTACAGTGCACCTCCACTGGACAGCTGACACTGTGGAATAGCCCCCAAATGATTCTAGTAACGGCAGATACATGCTGCACTTCTATATTAACTAACGGTGAGATTCCGTTTTTCTAGTTAGTAGAGTACCTCCACATACTTAGTGCTTGGATTTTGTAGCTGATATTTGAATTATAAGAGAATGCACAAAGGTTGCGTGATGATCACTTATAACGTTAGAGTGGAGAGGCTAATATACATTAGTGACCATTGGTTGGAAAACTGTGCATCATGTGGCACAAAAAATTGAGAGTTCGTTAGTATAACATGTCTATTGACAAGACACCCTATACCAATATATTGAAATGTCACCTCTTTTAGGATTGGTGACCTTTACCAAATACCATGATGGCTAGACTCCTTGTGATATATGTAGGATTAGCCTAGTAACTAAGATACACCTTTAAGTGCCTATCACAGGACTGTTAACTCTCTCACTCCAACAATAACTGTTTAAATACTTTATGCTTGTCAGATACCTAACGTGTGATTGCTGACTAAATGTGAGTCCTGGTGAATGGGCCTGTTAATTGGAATTAGGGACCCAGGGTTTCATACAGGATTTTCAGTTTGGGGGGGGGGAGGGGGGGGAGAATTTTCAGTGAAATTTTCCCAGAAGTTTATAATCTGGCCAAAATTTTACTAGCACTTCCAGTTGGAACAGCAACCGTCGAAAGATCGTTTAGTCACATGAAGATGATGAAGACCAGGCTAAGGAATCGCTTGTCTGATGAAAACTTGACTCACCTTATGAGAATTGCCATTGAAGGCCCAGACTTAAGTGAAGTTAATCTTAATGAAATTCTGGACATTTTTAAAGAAAAAATATGCGCATTAGACTGTAATTGGTATATTATTCTATTATAAAAGTTCGTGTAAAGAAATGAGTTTGGGGGGGGGGGGATCCCAGGGCTCCCCCCCTCCCTGTATGAAACACTGGGACCCTTTACCAAGTTCTAGACTGGGTTACTTTGACATAGTTTACGGTTGACCAAATGCCTGTGACACAACCTCAATATTTTCCAAGGTTTTAGGAATTCTTTACTAAATATTCAAGGCACCCTTTACCATGAAATTGGTTGATGTAGGATCGGGAACCCTTTACCAAGTACTTGTGTTACCTTATTGTGACAACACACCCTTTACCGTTTATTTGGTTGACCAGGTTCAAGTAACTGTTTAGATCAGGAACCCTTTACCATATATCTGATTTACGTTGTTGTGACAAGACATTCCTTACCGAGCAGATGTGTTCTAGAATATTCATAGGGAGTGCTTACCTAAACATTACTATTTTAAAATGCCATATATTATTGATAAACGTTATTATCTGTATTAAATTAGAATGATGTGGGTGTGGGCTCGATTAGGTCTGGATTACTCGCTCCCTTCTCTCGCTCGCACCTGGAGACAGCAAAGTAGTTGCTGCCACCAGAGTGTACGCCTCCTGCTGACTACCAGGCGAACCGTACCCGCCCGAAGACATTTCATGTAGGTAAGGGGTCACAGGGCCGTCTTTAAGGTCTGTAGCATGGGCACTTTGCATTGGTAAAATGTCACAGGCACTTTATAAAGGTCTGTGTTATAGATACTTCATGTTGGTAAGGGTCACAGGCACTTCATAAAGGTCTGTATCATGTTTGTATTGGTAAAGGGTCACAGGCACTTTATAAAGGTCTGTGTTATAGACACTTCATGTTGGTAAAGGGTCACAGGCACTTCATAAAGGTCTGTATCATGGGCACTTCTTATTGGTAAAGGATCCTTGCTTAAGCTATATTTGAAGATTATTTGATCGTCATAGTGTGAGTGTATGGTGGGGAGGAGAGAGAAATATTTTAGTTTGTTCTTAACTATTACATGAAGTGTGCAGTAAGACTGGTAGGGAACTGAACAGTCAGTTTGTACACAAGTGGGTATCAATACAAAAGACACTTAGTAGAATGTTTCCAATCATATAGTGTTGATATGATACTAATAGGTTAAATGAAAGTGTGGATGAACTTCATAAAGACTTCAAGAGAAAGTGTGGGAATGGACATGACTTGAGTGTCAAATTATGTCCATGGAATAATAAACGAAGTTGGGTCCTTATTGTCTTCTAAACATTACTATTGTTGTTGTCGTCATTTTTAAACAAGTGCAATATATGTTTTATTTAAATTTACTTTTGAAAAAAGTATGACATGCTGAGATTTGGGAAAGGGTATGGAATATCCGAAGTCAATTACCATTATGTTTTGTTGTTTTTTGTTTATTGTTGCTGTTTGTAGATCACAGCTGACATGAGTGATGAACAGTTCTAATCATCCTGGCTGTATGAAGAAGTCCTGAGCATCTTCATTCATTCATGAACAGTTAATTCTTCACCTATCACACAGATACAATGTCACATCACGGACTAATATTTATTGCATTTGCTGATTACTGGAATAAATTTTACACACTAAAATATATGGCTATAAAGTGAGTATTGTAGAACACCATTTGGAGTGTTGTAGTAGCTAGTTTAAGGGAGTATCACAACACCCCATTGGTAGAGTATCAATAACACCATATTTGGTGCATTATGAGCCCTAATAGGGGTGTAGTAGAACTTGGACATGGGCGTACCACAACACCCCATTTGGTATAATGAAGGGTGTACAGGGGTGTAACTGAACACTTCCTCTAGGTGAAATGGTAACACCCCATGCGGAGTAGTACAGCCAGTGTTACCTGGACACCCCAAAACGGGATTCCCATACACCCCATTTTTAACAGTGCAGAGAAGTGATTGTGAGAAGCATGTTCATAGCTCCCAAAGTTTTCTAGCCTGTGGCAATAGAAACTATAGGAATAATAGGCCTAAGCTCCCTCTCATTCTGGAGAGCTCCATGGAGTCGTCTGAATCATGAATGAAACCATAATAGGTATAACTAAAGACATACACAATGGTATACTCAGGAACTCTACCTAATGTACAACAGTGTATATCCAAGTGACTTTTACACTCCAAATGTATAATTCTTGTGTATAATCTGGGGTTTCATGAACGTTCAGGTTCACCCTCACAAGAGTTGAGCTCTCCCTCTGCTGTGTTGTGCGTATGTTTGACTGTCCCCACTTATCTTGAACATTGTTGTGCATTCCACTATCACCCTCATTCCTGTAGCTATCTAACTGTGGTGTGCATTCAAAGTATTATTATTGAAAATAGAAGTTCTGTTGGGTCTGTGGTAGCTAACAACCTGGACTTGACAAGTCGCTGCATGACTTAGTACGTTCAACTGAACCAACCCCGAAACAATGAATGTAATTTGAAGTTATTTACTTGGCATAAAAAATACAATAAATAGGTTCTGATGATCTATTGAACTTTGGGTTAAGACAATGCTTGATATGTTCTCCGTCGCCATTGGACTTCTGGCTCCCGTCTCATGTACACTCTTTATCCAAGTCCTGTTTACTTCTGTATACTTCCACATAATGTGCTGGTCTCTCAAGTTTCTGGGGATAAATTTTTTTACAACAATAAATATGAAAATAAAAATTTTGCTGCAAATGCAAACATAAAACTACCATTCAAACACAATTATTAAAAAACAAAACAAAAACAACAACTTGTAAATCACAAACACAATAAATATTGTGAATAGATTACAGTGGAATAAGCTAATTTTTTTGTTTGTTTGTTTTCTTTTCTTGCGTAGTGAGTGAGACCCACGGGCTAGAGACTATATTTTCCAGCATCTCACAGTGGCTGTGCAGCGAGGGAACTTTGCCTCTGTCCTGGGAACAATCACCACCTAATCCTTAGTATTTATTTAGTTATCTATTATTAATTTATTTGTTTTGTTTGACAATTTTATTATTATTGATGTCATTTATTTATTTATTTATTTATTTAATTATTTATTTATCTACTTACTTACTCGTTCATTTGGTTGTCAGCTTTTTGTTTACCCATTGATTTTTATAAGTAAATTTTAGCAGTTCAATATTTCAGTTCTCTCATTCAATTCATTTGTCAGTGTTAATGCTGGAAGCAAAACCGAACAATGAGATAAGCTGGTACTATTTAGAATTATGCATAATGAGCCATTAGGTGGCATATATTTAGAAAGATACTATTAAACAGTTGTTATGGCTTCTTGGTGCAGTCGCTCTAAGTATTTTAAAGAAATCTCTTGGCGTAAAGTTAGCAGTTAGTAAAGTACTGGAACCGGGTGCACCAAAAATAATAAAAGAAACATACAATAAAAAAAAACAACCACAAAAACTAAATTAAAAATGATAAAAACTGTATTCCACACTCCTGAAAAATCCGAAGTCATTTATTTAAACGTAGAGTTTGTGTAAAAACAAACAAACAAAAAACCAACAACAACAACAACAAAAAAAAAACAATAGGGAACAATGTCACGTAAGTAATACAAAGTTATGAGCACCATAACAGAAGAGGAAAAAAAAACCATAACAAAAAAAAGAGATACATAGAGAGGAAATATGTGCGTGATCTCCTGGATATAATTCATTGCATGGGCAGCGTTTCTGTTCAAATTGTCTGAAAAATGTTGACTGAATCAATCAAACATAAAATATAATATTGCCTCCCAAAACTCACACTACGGAAGAGAAAGTCACATGATCAATCAACGGCTAAATGTCCCAAATGTACTCACCCGGTACGTAGGTAGATTCAGTCTTACTAATCATATTGTACATTTCATGATCATCTCACTGCATTATTGCCTACACTACCAGAATTCTACAGCAATAGAGAGTTGTCTAGTAATACAGATTAATAGGCAATTAGGAGGGGGGGGGGACCACTGGGCTTAATTCTAAAGACAAGGTAACTATGACGATCAGCCACTCACATAAAATGAACTTTCCTTCCAAGTAACATCTTATCAACAATAGCACTACATGCGGGGATGACTGACTGGGACCACAGGGCAAAACTTTGAATTTCCTGTAGTCAAGTATTATTAAGTATATTTCATACTTAATCACTGCCTCTCCAGTAGAAAATAGGGCTCATAGAGGATAGGGCTAAATGTCCTGCACTATAAGACATTTAGCCCTATCCTCTACCAGAAAAGTGGAGTAATATGAAATTTCCTAAATACGTGACTACAGGAATGTCAAGCTTTTGCCCAGTGCTTCTTGCTGCTGAGCTGTGATGAGAAAGCAGACAGTCTGTGAGTGACAGTATTACTATTACCTGAAGAGTAAACACTAACTTGATCATTACAAGTTAATTGCACCTGTGAACAATGATAACTAGCGTTCAATAATAAGGCGTGCTCATGCACCAATGGTGAGCAAGTTATCTCATTTATAATTCAAAGAAAGAACCCATAATAACTTAACTAACTGCACTTACTACTGACCAATAATGGTCTAATAATTAGTCTTCAACTCAACCTGTGGGCACCCAAAGTCACACCTGAACCATTGCAGTCTCATGATAAAAGGTTTTGAATTTGCACCCCATCAAATGCCAGGCCCCCAATCACAGCTGGGTGGACTGGTGGGGCTGGTGGGAGGCAGATGGAAAAACTAGATGGAAAATTGCAAGAGTTGGGCTTGAAAGTGTGAGTGTATGTGTGTGTTTGTATGCAAAGACTTGTCCAAGCTGCATATACTGTATGTGTGAGTAAATTGTACTCGTTTGAAGTGTATGTATGTGTGTGTGTATGTGTATGTATGAGCAGGTAGGGCGAGTAGTAGTGTTAATTTTATTTGAGTAAGCACCTGAGTTTCATTGACCTGATGTAGTGTGTGTGTGTGTGTGCGTATGAGTGTATGTATATATGTGTGTGAATTTATGTGCCTGTGTGAGCATATTTTCAGAGTAAAGACCATTTGTAAGAATTATTTACTACCACTGTCTAGTCCATGAATTGAAGCCAACTAAACCCTGGAGTGTCGTTCAGTAAAGGTTGATTCACATGCTGTAGGCAGTTGGCAGAATACGTAATGAAATAACCACTAAAATATAGGACCAGGTAAGGAAACCATTGGAGTATGATGTACTTTAGTAGTCTGCACAGACAAGGCTTCTATCTGTGGTGTAGTAGGACACAGTTGTGCTAATGCTTCTTTTTTAATCAACGCTCTAGTGGGTCACATGAGTTACATTGACTTAAAATAGACTTTTTGCGGCTGTGTATGTAAGTATGTGTGTTAGGGCATGTGCTCACGTGTGTGCGTGTATGCATGTAATTATATACAAGTATACGTGTGCGTGTATGTCGGTGTGTGTTTGTGTATGTCTGTGAGTGTATGTGGTGAGTGTGTGTGTGTGTGTATGTCTGTGAGTGTATGTGGTGAGTGTATGTGTGTGTGTATTTCTGTGAGTGTATGTGGTGAGTGTGTGTGTGTATGTCTGTGAGTGTATGTGGTGAGTGTGTGTGTGTGTAGTGAGTGTGTGTGTATGTCTGTGAGTTTATGTGGTGAGTGTGTGTGTGTGTGTGTGTGTGTGTGGTGTAGTGGTTGTGTCCATGCGTGGATGGATAAGGAAAGAATTCCGAAGATATTTCTGTTTGGTTGGTTGCCTGAGAGAAGACCTGCTCATGGAACGAAGCTGAGTTGGAGGGACAGAGTGAAAAAGGGTTTGAGAAGTTTTAACATATGTAGATGAGAAGATGTGGTTTGTAACGGCACATGATAGGGAGAGCTGGAGGGGGAAGTGTGCATCTGGGCTGGAGAATGCTATAGAGGGAGAAGGTTTGAGAAAGAAGAACAGAGAAGAGCTAGAAAGACTGTTGCTCAATCTGAAACAAATATGCCCATAAAATGTGTCACTTGCCAGCAAACTTTCCGGAGGAACCGGGACTTTACCAGACACAGATGTGTTACGACGCATCCCAAAGGACAAGTGATGACTGGGCCACTATGAGCCCGTGTGATGACCATTTCTGTCAAGTCTGCATGTATGCAGAGGAACATCACCTTGCTAGGTGGCCCTCTTTCAAGTTCAAGTTCAAGTGTGTGTGTGTGGGAATAAAGTGTTGAGTAAACATTTGTACCACTGATAGGCCTATAGATTGCCAAATAATGTTCGAGTCAGGTTGAAACTCATGCTATAGGATCATGAAAATATAGGACCAGTAGAGAAGTCATTGTGTATGAAGTATTTCAGTATACACACATCCATCAATTCTTACTGAGTGCATGGAACAGTTTTATGTTAATTACATTGTAACTTTAATTCCTGAAAATGAAACAGTTAACTTGACCACCCATTAGCGAAATAAACACTACCTGACTAAATAAACCTAAGAAGTTGTCTTCTATTACCACAACTTCGAGAAACAGTTACAGATTGCGCACATATATCAGATACATTGTAACTGTCGGAGCCTCCGTCCAACCAGGACTAAAGCTGTAGTCAGGGACTTCATGAGCACGCCCTCAAGACCACACCTACTTCCAGACTTTGAACTTAGAATCTTCATTCACTTGCACGCACTTTGTTATCGACCCTTACCAAATCGCATTCACATTAATGTTATTCATACCCACTCAAACCCAATGCATGTATCATCGTGCGTCATACATAAGTACTGTACTTGATTCCCTACTTATAATTTTTCATAAAGGCATAGTATTCGCTTGAGTTGTGTGCGCTCTCACTTCCTGACTCATTCCAGCTCTACAACGACAGCAGATTATCCGTCTTGCTGAGTCTGAGCAGGTTAGCGCGTTAGCAGCTCGCCATAAGTGGAGAAACTGTGTGCGTGTCCAGTTCTGGTCCTTCGAGGTTGAGTAGGTTAGGCTAGCTTTTATCATCCTTTGCTTCCGCCTATTCCCTATCTAGACCTGACCTTAGTGCAGGACTCACGCCCCCGTGTTCAGTAACAAATCCACTCAATTATTCATTGTAACCAAATATACTTTATAAAAATAAAGATCAATTATAGTTGTTGATTTTTTTAAATAAGTAAAACTCCCAATGAATTAGAATTTGATATACACATTTATGTCAGATGAAGTCAACAGTATTATTGATAATTAAGAACTAAAAAAAAATAATAATAATAAATACAATTTTCATCAATTATCAAGTTCTGACCCTTCATTAAAATTAGATTGAAAATCTCTCACCTAAACGGGTCAGGAAACAAGCAAAGGAAAATGTGAAAAAATCTTAGTTGTTGCAACTAAGATTTTATCAACATTTTCCCTCCATTCATACAATAGCTACACCTTACCTACTTGGTTTCACCCTAACTCACACCCCATAGTCCCTTATTTATGCACTGTCATGCCACAACTCTCAATTAACACCTCACCCTGACAACCTGATAAGGTGATCCACTATTATAAAGGGAAAACTCCATTACCAACACTGTCTCTAAGTGGATGGTAGAGTATCTAGCCAAACCTGAAATATCCTCTTGGTCTCTAAAACTAGTCACACCCCCACCAGGAAGCAAGAGGATGTTGAAAACGAATGACTTGACAAATTATATCAGCACCAAATTAAACTTGAAAATCACACAAAAAATCATTATCAAGTTCTGACCCTTCATACAATCTTGATTAAAACTTTCTGATCTCATGGGGTCTGGAAAAAAGAAAAGGAAAAAAGTGAAAAAACAACAACAAGCAAAATCTATTTTTTCACTTTTTTTCGTTGCTTTTTTGCAGACACGTTTAGGTGAGAAAGTTTCAAGAATTATACAACACTGGCATCAACAAGGAGGACACAATGACATACGTACGAAGTTGAAATGGATCCCCTTACTGAACACAGTCAAGTGTGATTTCCAAAGAATTCCAACTATTTCCATATTAATAATTATGTATCTCATTCCACTACTCCCATCAACAATTCCAATGTAACACATAAAATATAAAACAGCAATCCAATGGCCTCATCAACAATGCTTCTAAACATGCCTTTTCTAAATAGGGGTAATGAAAATTCCACTCAATAAAGAATGAAACAAGGAAAGAATTAAAAACTTGTGCCGGACTACTACTGAAACTTGTGTATAAATCATTCACCAGTAATATCTTAACATAATGAATACAATAATATTATTCTATATATTTTGTGACTAGCAGCAATTCAAAAAAACATAAAACAACACCTTGTGCGGGCCTAACGCAACGTCAACGAACATTACGAAGAAACTATACTACGCATGTACTTTATTTCTGTAAAGTCTCGCTGACCGCTCGCGGCCAGTTGCGGTTTATGCCCATGACAACAGTTGTTATAAGTTTTGTATTCTTTCATTTTAGTTCTCAGTTATAGTTCCTATAGTTTTGAAGTTATCAAACCAGTGAAGTTGTAGTTACCCACTGTGGCGTGACAGGTCGGCCGGACGAGTAGGAGCCGCCACCAGAGTTACGTCTCTCTCACAGTTTAGCTGCTAGAGGCTTTCAAACCTCTCCCAACCCCAAGGCTGAATTCGGAGGTTTGGCAAGGGTTAGCTATGAGACGTTAGAGCATGAGACACAACTGAAAGGTCGCGCATACCCGCAGGCCAATATATAGGGAACCCACGAGCATGCGCGCGACATAGAAATGAAATGATGTAAGGGTGTGCGTGATGACGAATAAATGACTTGAGTTCGGGTGACTTGTAATGTGCACGTAAGTAAAAGAGTGTGTGTTTGTGAATGTGGCGGTCCGTACCACCACATCTCCCCCCCCTTGAGGAGTGAGAGCTACAATGGGTAAGGTGATACTGACACGAGACAAAACAGGAAGTGAACAATAAACGAAAAATTAAGACCTTCATACATACACAAATTAATAATAACAGAGTTCAGTTCTTTGGCGCCGGCTGCACTGTCTGCAAGATCCGACATTTCTAGCATAGCCCTAGTGACTGTCAAGATTGGGCACGGATCAGCTTTGAGGTGATTAATCAAGTCTAAAATGTTTCGCAAGCCAAAATCTAAGCCTAATAAAACTGTCTTGGGTGGTAGACGTGAGTCTACTGCAAGTTGACAAGTGCCTTGAAGTGTAGGCAAAGAAACTGGGAGTGAGAAGACTGGGACTGACTTAGACTGTTGAGAAATGCCTGAAATGGTAACAAATCTGACTGGGTTATAATCTAACTCAATGAAGTCATCCGAGATAAGGGATATCTTGGCACCGGAATCAATGACTATGGGCGTTTCAATGCCGCTTATGGTACCGTAAGTAATCAAGTCATCCTCCTCAAAATGATTCAGGGGAGTTTCAACAACAGGGTCCAGAACGGGAAGTGATTCAGGAGCGTCAACTTTCCTGACAGGTCTGGAGAAGGATCTGGGAACTGGGATAGGCTTAGGAGGGTTAGGGTCGGGTTGGGTAGGGTTAGGTTGCCTGTTAGGATGATTAGGATCGGGATTTGGTGACTGCCTGTTTAAGAAAGGAGGATGGGAAGTACATTCATTGGCGTAGTGCCCTAAGCGATTGCACTTAAAGCAAACTACAGTTAAGATGACTCTTCTGGGAATTGGATATCTAGGAGGGGTCAAAGAATGGCTAGGATGATGATTAAGAGAGTTAGCATGTTGCTGGGGGGAATGAAACTTGTTTACCAAAGTTTGGCCTTGATTGGAAAATGACTGGACTGATTTAAAAGGGTAATTGCCTTTGTAATGAAATTGAGAGGAAGACAAGTACCAGGCATTACAGTCTTGTATAAACTGACTGTTGGACAAGGAAGGTCTATTAAGGACTGCGTCCCTATGATCTTGGGGTAAGCCAGCAACTACGCCGACAGTGGCCATCATATCAGCAATCTCAGAAAGACATTTAGCCTTGACATCTCTGGCAAAGGGTAATTTACTGAGAATAATGTGGAATTTATATTTCCAGTTATTGTACCACTGGATAAGGGTCTTGTTACCTGATGGTCTAAACTTGAGCGGAAAGCTATTGAGACACTCAGTTAGAGAATATCCACCAGCATTAAGGAGAACAACACGGACATCTTGATAGGTTGGGCAAAAGCCTAAATTGTTGTAGTAAGCTTCCTTGAAAGGGCCGGAAAGGCATTGAGGCAAATAAAGGCGGAAATCATCTAAATCAATACGTCTGGATCCGAGTTCTAATTCGAATCTATTCAGGAAGACAACAATGTCCTCACCTTCTGACATTCTACCAATTATTTTGACAATTTTGTCGGGGCTATTGGGATCAACCGGAGGAGCCTGAACATAAGTGGTAGGTCTACTAGACAAACACTGATGAAGTAAGAAGGTGTTAAGGTCAATGTTTAACTCTTTTGCCTTGTCATTAACGGAAATCATTTCAGCAACTAAATCAGTACTAGCATTGGGTTCAATTGGTAAAGGTTCTTTGGGAGTTACATCATCAGAGTCCTCAGTAGTTCTAAGGGTGACTGAATCAGACACACTATGGGATGCCTCATGATGAGAACTAGCAGAGTAAGATGGATAAGATTGAGGAGACATAGAGTTCTGAGGATTCGGATAAAGAGAGTCAGGGTCATGAGAACGGGAAGAGGAATGGAGACGTCTACCAGAACGGAGTGTGGTATCCATAACAAATGATAATAGATAGGGAATGAGGAAAGTGACACACTGCCTTAAGTATAACACAATTTACAACGTCTCAGCAACAGAATGAAACAACTACAGATGCACTAATAAAACAAATAAACTTGTACTCGGAGTTGAAGTTGAAGAAATCAAATGTTCAAGGGAGTAGGAGTCTCTTGGGGATGCCAAAGACGTTGCGCATTGCCGTTATCTCTTGGGAATGCCAAAGATGAAGTAGTGGAGTGCTGTCACACGTCATAAATGAGCTAAACTTGAATTGAATGGCGGAAACCCTCTACGCCGGACAGGAAAAACCTGAGTAAGAAAGAACAAGTAAGAAAATCGAAAATGGGCTTGACTAAAGGATAAGAACACAAGGTAGATGTCTAGAAGAACTCGTAAGTAAGAATGGTTCGATGGTTAGGGTCGTCTCGGACACCGCTGGCACCAGCTGTGGCGTGACAGGTCGGCCGGACGAGTAGGAGCCGCCACCAGAGTTACGTCTCTCTCACAGTTTAGCTGCTAGAGGCTTTTAAACCTCTCCCAACCCCAAGGCTCAATTCGGAGGTTTGGCAAGGGTTAGCTTAGTCTCGCAAGCCAGACCTTTGCCGACCCCTTACCGCTACGCGGGGGAAGGAAAGGATCTGGACAAGTGCTATAGCACATTTCGTTCCATTCCTCCAGATTCTGGAGGAACGTATAAAACGTGTATTACTTATGATTGGGTGTGGTTTACTTAGAAGTTGTGGGCGGGCGCTGGAAATTAATAGAAAACTGCTCTTCACGGTAAAGATCGAAGACGCATGGCATTGCAATATTAGTTTCCTCAGTTCAGCTAGGGTCTGTTAAGAGGTGTATGTGTCAGAGCTGTTTATGGAGGTCTGTTTCTAGCTGCGGAAAAGATGTCCCCATTGTAATGGTTACGTGTCAGTTTCATTGCGTCATATTTCATCACAATTAAATTCCACTGGAACGAAACGTGCTATAGCACTTGTCCAGACCCTTTCCTTCCCCCGCGTAGCGGTAAGGGGTCGGCAAAGGTCTGGCTTGCGAGACTAGGGTTAGCTATGAGACGTTAGAGCATGAGACACAACTGAAAGGTCGCGCATACCCGCAGGCCAATATATAGGGAACCCACGAGCATGCGCGCGACATAGAAATGAAATGATGTAAGGGTGTGCGTGATGACGAATAAATGACTTGAGTTCCGGTGACTTGTAATGTGCACGTAAGTAAAAGAGTGTGTGTTTGTGAATGTGGTGGTCCGTACCACCACACCCACCCACCCTAGCTATCTGATTATTCGGACTTAAGCTAAGACCGAGTCCTACTCCAACGTCTACGTAAGTTACTGCCACAAGGTCGCCATCCCGACAGCGAGCCTTGTACCGGGCAGACGACAAGGGCAGCAAAGTCCTCCATTTTCGATCCCCTCACTGGCTACACAGCTAGGCTCAAACTTACAACTCGGGCTGCCCTTCCGAACTGCCGTAGTCAGTGCGAGCGAGATCACACCTGGCTATTAAATTAATTCAATAGGTTACTCCACACATCCTTAGCTATATCTTTCCAACTTATACTCCACATTTGTGTGTTAGAGTAACTCACTAGAAGCTTCACCATGTAACCCCAAGTTGGTAGCAGACTGGCTGTTTCCTCTTCTCATACTTAATGCACCATTACCATTAGATACATGCTCAGGACTGGTAGCACTCCCAGAACTAGCAGTAGCTGTGCTCACAGTCAAATGACCTGGACCAGACGTTGTCAATGCCCCTCCGTCCAAGTGCTCTTCTTCGAAGACTTCAAGGTTAGAGCTACCCAGCTTACTTCTCCGAGAGGAATACAACAGAGAAATGGAAGACTCGTCAAAAACGTTGTTCATTCCCCACAATTATTTGGGCTACTTCTCTTTGCGTAGTCTACAAACAACTCCGCTCTCTTAGGACTCGTACAATGGATGTTGTTGCAAGTAAGAGTCTATTTCATTTTTCATGGGCTGACTGGTATTGTAACAGCTTCCGCAGTACTTATTCATAATAGACTAGACCAATAGGCGACTATTTTCTTACACCTGATTAGCAACTTCCTGCATGCTATTAGAATGTCTGCATCCCTGGTAAAGGGTTCTTGGGTTATTAATTCAATAGCTAATATATTTTCTTGCATTTTTTTTATAAAAATATATCTAAAAAAAAAAGAAAGTATTTACTATACTATAGTGATGTAAACAATACTTTAAGTCTTGTCTGTCTATATCCTCCCATAAAATGGACCTTGTCTGATGCCATGATACAGGTACAGTAAGGTACTGCATGTGATAGTTGTCCCGCCTGGACCCAGGTATTAGTCTCAGGGACATAGCGCTGGACGGTGGACCCTAACTTCTTACTCGTGTCCTCACCACCGACTGCCAGTAGAGATCCTCCAAAGTTGAGTGGACAGGAATATTCAAAGTTGAGTGAAGGTAGTTTGTTCCATATGTTGGAACTGTCCGATGAGGAGAGTGAAACAAGAGCCTCCAGAGATACACTATAGACATCAGGACCATGAACACAAATTGTCCCAAAACATCCCCCCATGAGGTACCAGGTATCTCCTAGTGTAGCAGACTTCATCTTGCTCCATGGTGTTGGTGTAGATGGTCCAGTGGACCACTGCATGCTAGATACATCAAGTACCTCAACAGTTTGTATACCGGCTCCATGGTCACCACCAGCCACCACCACCCAATGTTTATATGAAGTAGCTGAAGGAAACCTGCGAGGTGTAGGCATAGGAGGGAAGGGGTGTGTCCACTGGTTGCTGTCAGGCTGCCACTCTCCTAGCTCACTGCTATCAGAGTTATCTCTATTTCTTCCTCCCACCAGGACAAGCATGTTGTTGATGGTAGTCATAGCAAACCTCGTCGTACTGTATGGAGGTAGAGTATGCCACTGGCAGGACAGCGTGTTGTAGGCCATCACTATGTAGCCATCCTCTTCTCGGACAGTCAATCCTCCTCCAACATACACTGTATCATTTATTTCTACTGATTGGATGTACCCATTCATAGCCACTGGCATGTCAGGACCACGCCTCCAGTATAACTGGAGAGGAAATGTCTAAACAACAACAACATTGTACAACAAACATAGCAACTATATCACTTTATGTGTTCATTGCTCATAAATGTCTATATAGTTTGAAATAAAGTTTAGCATCACAGTTGTCAAGGTTCTGTTTACATACTGGTCAATTAGCTACTTACTAATAATAATTTTAAATATCTTCATATTATTATGGTCTATATTATGTTTATAAATTATATATCATGAATTGTTGTTGTTTTTTTAGTTTTATTTTCTGCCAAAGCAACAACCACTGCTATTGTGTAAACATCCAAAACTATACAATTCTAGTATGCCATGGAACTGTTTCCTTATATGTGACCGTCTACGGGAAAATCGGGCACAACGCGGCATGCGTAAACGTCGCAAAAAGATCGATTTAGTTCTTAAAATTGTATTAAATAAGCCTAATGAAGGGAACGGTTAGGCGATATATAGCGGGAATGGCTAAGGCTACGGCGATAAAACTTGGAGAGCTTAATATCTGCTTGCCAAGGAGTCTGTAAATGCAAAAAAAATATTTTTCGTCGGGGCCGCGTTGTGCCCGATTTTCCTGTAGACGGTCACATATATTGTTCTACAACTAGATCAGTGACGTAATTTATTAGGTACAATCTACATTAATGTTATTCCTAACATGAACAACTGAACACAACAAACACATATCCTTTGAGCCAACCCATACCGAAACATCGTCCTACATCACTGCAAATAGACTGCAAGCAACTTATAAAATGAGAACTTAAAGTGCAAATCCTCAACTCAAGGCCAAAAGAATAACACAGAAGCTACTACAACTAAAATCCTGTCACATGTGTATGCTGAGAGTTAATTGCCTCCGAAGCAACTATAGTTAAAGATATAAACAGCTATTTCTAAATTAAAACTTGAAAATACTCATAATGAACTATAATTTGTTTAACCTCAAAGAAGTCAAAGGGAAAAAGGACAAAAAAAAAAAATTAAAGCAAGCCTGTGTTGCTACTCCATTACCTCTTGTAACATTAATGTACTGTACTTGCTCATCATTGCCTTTAAAATTAAAGGTCCAATTACTTTGTTTACACTATTGTGTGTATTGCTACATATAATTTTTGCAAGACATCCTTAGTATTCTAGTAACTTATTCTCTTTATTATTACTAGTTTTACCTTTGTCACTTTAGCCTCCAGAAAATTCAGAGGCTTCTTGTTTTCTGTCTGATGTTCAAGTTTTTTAAATGCTATTTTGTAGTCTCCTTCCAGTCCTTCCATCGCTGATTGTTTGTCTACATTTTCTTGTTTCAGTCGTTCACTTTCTTGCCGGACTATCTGTAAGTCTGCTCGTAACTGCTGAATCTCATTTTCCATTCTTTCAAATGCTGTCATTATCTCTGTGTTGTCTGCTCGTAATTGTCGATTCTCGTTTTCCAACCTCTCATTTGTAGTCATTAACTCTGTGTTATCTGCTGCTGCCTTTTCTTCAGATGTCTATCACAAAATACATACTTAAATTAATAATCTCATTACATCCATAAGTGTTAAAAATATTTATCTCTGATACATAAAATATGAAGCAAAAAATTTACCAGCAAATTCCCACCACACACAGTGGTGCTTGATGTGTACCTTTTGCAAATCCGGTATGGCACTAGCATAGGGTATTGCTTTTACCTATTTATTATTCCCTTCCCATTGGTTTAGCTACATCAGTCTCCCTCTCCAGTTCTCTTTCTTCCTGAGATATGGATTCCATCTCCTATATTATTTTCTCAGTTTCTCTGTCCATTTATTGTTGGGAAACTATTGTTTCCCTTTTAAAGCTTTCATCATCTTTACCTTGCCAATATATCTAGCGTTTGGGGAGGAATAGTCTTGAATCGCCTTCTACTGAAAGTAATGATTCTATACTATTCTTGTTTGTTGTGACACTGTAGAGTTCTTTCCTGTCAATAGTTTGTAGGTACAAGAGGGACGTTTCCTGAATACCAAAATCCAGGATTATAATTGCTAACTTATCCCCGACCTACTCAAAGTAGCTAGCTAGCTAAGTACTTTCCTCTAAACAAAGAGTCAAATGAAGACAAACTATCATTGATTATACAAAACATAACAAGAGAAAGAGAGAGAGAGAGACAACTAGAATAGTAACTTGTTTGACCTCTTCATGTGGACCAAACTCCATTGTTTGAGATGAGGTTAGATAATAGTGTAATCATGGTAAACAGTTGAATCATGAACATACACCTTACTAACAAGGCTCACTATTTAATTATTCATGAACACACATCTCTTCGTTGTAGTCGTCATTACTGACTATGTGTACTATTATGTACATCTTCATAAAAACATGCATTCAACATACATGTACACACACATAGCCTATAATGTGGCAAATATTGTTCTTGTTTCTTATATCATTTTCCTGTAGTGGATTATTGGTGAGCGAGCGAAGCAAGCCAGACACTATCAGTAACCTAATTGAACAATGGGATGTTTTTGTTTGTTTGTATGTATATTATGTGGACGTATGTATATCATTAGTACTTTGACAGTCGCGTATTAGTTGTTAGCTTAGTGTTCCACACCGTCCCGAATTTCGCTGAACAAAACCTTGTGGTTTATCGATTATTAACCATTTAATCCAACAGAATTGAATTGTTTACAAGTTTGAACTCTCTTTTGCGGGTGCAGTTAAAACCTGCAAACTAGCTGAAGTTTATATCTATTTGAATTTGTGGTGGTGGTAAGTTAATGCATTCTTTGTCATAGTTAAACACTCTGCGCAACACTGTTGTTCTTACTTGAAAATTAATTGTCTAATAGACAAACCGCGAAGGTAAGTCTTGTGTTGAGTGAACAAGTGTGTGTGAAAGTGTTGTGTGTTACAGCTAATGCTTAGCTAAAGAATAGCATAAAGTAAACGTTTTAACTAACAAATAAAATATTTTAGCTGCCTTTACACAGGTGTATGGCTACTACAGTAGCAGGTATGTCCTAATTTAAGGTTAGGCTCAAACATGTCAGTAATTCCATAGAAACGCCTGTTTTTTTTTCTTTAGCTTTTGAAGTCAAACTGATACCGCGAGTGGTTACTATGGCACTACAACACCTTTACATCAAATATGTAAATTAAAATCTCGACTGTTTTTTAATAAAAAGGAGTCAAAAGGTCATGTTAAAAAGATATTTAATTGGCGTCTTAATATGTGAACTATAACTGTTCTTTGATGCCTAGATATCAGAAATCAAGACAGATACAATAATATATATAATATAGTATAAATCTGTGAACAGGACCCACTTATTAACTAGTTACTAGTGCCACATACAATTTCTGTATTCTGATCCTCAAATATATAGAAGTAAAGAATATTGCCTTAATAATATATTTATTATTGTATCACCTCTACTCATGTGAGTCTAGTAATTACCTTGAGTTCTTGTATCTGCTTGTCTTTATTCTTCATTTCCTTCACATACAGGACACTGGCAATATTGAGTTGTCTCATCGTTCCTCCTCCGTAGATTCCCTCTACCTGTGACTTCACACCCCGTAGTCTAGCCAGCAGGTCCTGACTAGATGGCCTTCTCTCTGGAGTGTTGTGAAGACACTGTCTCACAAGATCTAGTAGCACTGGATGAGATGTACCACATGTGGTTTCCAATGTGGCCATGTAAGTCTGACGACGATCCACTTCTGAACGAGCAATGAGCTGTTCAGGATTAGAAGGATTGGGATATGTACTGGACAGCAGGTCACCTGGAAATACCTGATATTAAGTATAAAAGTACATAATGAACATAAGTTTAAGAGATTAACAATTTATACACAATATTCAATTATAATAAGTAAAAAATAATTACATCGCTACACAGTGGCGCCTGATGTACTAACTTGTAGTGCAGTATGACAATGTAGTTCTATTCATCTTATTTTTTCAGCCATCCCATCTCCTCTTTTTCAAACTCAAGGATTCTCCTCTTCTTTGTTATTTACCTCTCCTGCTCCCCTATATCTCTGTCCATTCCGTGCAAGATAGCTTCTTTCCTTACATTGTTTTTAACCAAACTTTACTATCTCAGATAAGCTCATGAATTATTCATGAATACATGCACTGTCGTTGGTCACCATTGTCGTCTTGTTACTAACACACAAGCGTACTACTTTGTGGATAACCGTGACTTTCAATGACTTAACAACAATAATATTTTCTATCCATTGTTTTTATTCATTATCACTATTATTAATTATTATTTATTTAAATATTTTACGTACTACTACAATAAATGTACAAAAACGGTCCTAATATCCTTAAAATTTACATCTATTTGAACATTGTGTACTAAAAACTAAAACTACAAAATTTTAAAGCTAAAAATGGCACACATTGTAACAATAAATCATTTACCTGTGTCAATGTAAACAGAGCAAGATGTCCGAATGAGAACACATCTAGAGATGGTCCATATCTGTGGCTCTCGCTGAGAGCCTCTGGTGGCATGTACACAGTGGTCCCTGGAGTCTTAGTTAGAGTCTGTGCTAGCTGACCTGGTCTAAAATTCACCATGCGAGAATTGCCCAAGTCTGTGATTTTGGCACACAGAGATGAAGTTAGGAGGACATTCCTAGCTGTCAGGTCTCTATGTACTATTGGAGGAGCTCGGCCATGCAGATACACTAGTCCACTGTTAGTGTCAGTGAGAATGGATATCTTAAGTGCTAAAGGAATATTAGGAGAACACTCCAGTAGGTCATCAACACTCATTTCTAGTCTCTCCATCACAAGGAGAGGTAGATTGGAACCTTCCAGGAAACATAGACCAAGGAACTGTGTTATGTTAGGATGTCTGAGACTTGCCATGAGTTGACATTCCTGTCGATACTTTCTAATAATGTCTTGAACTCCTTCATTGCCAGCTTGCAGTAATAACTCATGCATTTGTTTAGCAGCACAGAGAGTTTCCTCATATTTAACCTACCAATATATTAATACATACTATATAGTTTGTTATATGTACTGCAAATATTGTTCAACATACACATTTATATCCCTTATTATAGTTATGTTGAGTACCAAGTTCTCTTTTAACTATAAAATTAAACTCTACTGAAGACTTTCAGCTAGTAATGAAGTAGTTAAGTACTCAAGAGTTATTGTGCGAGTTAAATAAAGTATGCATTTTGTATGTGATGAATCAAACTCAATTACTCTGAATAAGGTACTCTTCATATATTTCTTCAAATATGGTAAAGGTCAACACATAGCTTAACAATTGGCACAAAGCTAAGTTGGATTGATACGAGTTTCACATACCTCTACTACTGAGCCATAAGATCCTACACCCAGAGTTTTTCCAGTGGCAGTCACTTCATTCAGGAAGAAAGAGCGAAGCTGTGGGTCATCCTTGAAAGATCTAGATCTGGCAAACCTAGCAGCCATATGGAAGAATAGCCAGTACCCAGCACAGGGCAGGTTTAAGACAGGGAACGAGCTTGTTGAAGTGACTTTCTAAGTCCAGGCCCCCTACAGATCACCAGCTCCACTATTATACAACCCTATTGGAGTCGGCAACTAATAGCTAAGTGAGTGTCAGACGGATTGTTTGTCGAGTGCAGAACCTGCCAGCCCAAACAAATTAAAACCCAACCCAAACAACCATGTTTCTAAGGTTGGTATACTCCGCACATATTATGCGCATGCGTAACGTGCGTGGTTGTGGAGGCTGGCGGCGATGTTAAAAAGTAATTTTTCTTTTGCTGGGAAGTTTTTTTTGTTTCTGTTGATATTGACCATAGAAGGCTCTGGATTAGCTATCATTGCATAAGGCAACAAGTACCACTTTATTTCGTATTCGTTGCTTTTTAATCTGAAGGGTAAAAAAGGTATGTAAGGGGATACCGTGGTGCGGCAGCGTGAAAGCTGTGAGACTGGGGGGACCTGCCGAATTAAGCTCGAAATATTTAGAATAATTATTATTCTGTAAAATCGGTATCATTCTATAATTTTTCTTGTCATTCTCTTATTATAGCTAGTGCAGATTGCAATAATGATTTAAAATTGATGCTGAAATAAGTGTGTAAAAATATGAACTCTTAGCTACTGCTATACTGAATTAATCGATACCAAGGATTCACAAAGTTAGCTAATCTTTCAGTGAATGTTCTCCCCCCCATTTTTTTTTTAACAAACGGAGAAACATGCTCTGCTGTAAAACTAAAAAAAGTCCATTTGTAATAGCCATACTAGACATTTGGGGGGGAAATTTGAATTTAGGAATTGAAGAATTTTATATGTTAAAAAGTGGATGCAGTTTCTCTTCCCTTCAAATTCAAGGTTGGTAGACTTTAATTTATATTTTTGTGAATTCTGATGCAAGTATGATAGTTTTTTAGTTGCTCAAGAATACCGTTTAGCATAATTCTTACATAATAACAAAGTCACTGACACAAACCCAGCTGCAAGTAATAAAGATCCCACCTTATAACTTCATTTATGTCCTCTATTATTACATAAGAAGAAAAACACTATTGATTTTCTTTTATAATTAAGGGGTATTTGGACTGATTATTCACATTTTCCTTCCATTCAACTTATCTGTGAAGATTTTAAATGGCAGGATAGTGGCACGTGCTCACTGTTTAACACATCCTTATAATTATAAGGAAGCTTTACATGTCCCAATTATTACCTGAAGTTTTATAGACGCATTAATTTCCAGTATGCTGGCTTTCTTGGTGTGTGTAAATCGTCCTGCAGGTGTAATTATTATAGAAATATATATAACCAATATTATCTTGCAGTTTTTTTTTGTTGTTTATTTGTTGTTGTTGTTTTTTTGTTGTTTACATAAAATTATCATAGGGAGTTCTTGTTCCTGAAAAGTATCTGATGAGATGTCGAAAGGTCAGGTGCAGGGCTCCTTAAGAAACTATGATGACGAGAATTGCGTGAGTACGTGAATTAAGTAGAATAGCAAGTGAATTAGTTAGCTACAGTTTTTTCCCCGGCTGTTAGTGAAAAGCCCGCCAATAATTTCTTAGAAACTCTCCGTACACGAGTTCAACCGGCTAGTGTTTCTAGCCTCCTAGTGTGAGTTCTAGATCAAGCCAGAGCTTACAACGGCGTCATAAGCTAGAGCTAACTGGTGTCTATCCATTTCTGCCATAAAAATTAAAAAAAAAAAAAAGACCCTCAAGGCTTTACCCGGTGATACTGAAAAAAATTGTTTGCCGCGTTTAGGCGGATTTTCCCAAATCCGGTCAGATATACAGAGTATGTATCATCTCAATCTGACTTTTCTGACTTTTCTGACCATATGCATCAAGCAAAAATAAACATCTAAACTGACTACAAAAAAGAAAAACATTGCTTCGAATGATAAATGTTCGGAACCAATATAGGTATTTTAAGTACAGAGTTCCACCATAGGCATTCTCA
>WLWD01005189.1_pt1 | contig 31259 bp, 11 predicted proteins | sample 6712731 | NCBI WGS metagenome assembly WLWD01 (sample SAMN12718690, study PRJNA576275) | sponge metagenome | isolation source: marine sponge | host: Mycale hentscheli | place: New Zealand: South Island, Marlborough, Capsize Point | collected 2014-11-01
ATAGCTAGCTACAAAATATGTCTCTTGTAAAAATTTCATTTGCACAAATAAATCAAGTGTCAGCCAGCCAACATATAGGAAAATGCATACAATAATATACTAACAACAATAACCAGCAAATGAAGAAAAAAACTAGTGATATACCTCAGCTCAAATGGCAAACGAACTGGCCTAGCTGAAATAGCAGAAAATGCCATAGAAGATGGCTGTAACGCAGTGACCTGGTAAAAACTGTGTGGGGAACTCACATCCCCTAGTTTTAAGAGTATACTTGCACATCTTGGAATTTGAATATATTATTTTAAAAAACACAGCTAGAATGAGCTGTTCAGTAGCTGTAAAACACACAACACATTTTAAACACACACACATATTCACTGGATATGGGACAATGAATTTTCAAGTATGAACAATACTGTTGCATAGAGTTTACGACTATGAAAGACAGCGCATAACCCCAGATAACTTATCACTGGCACCAATAGAAAATGAGCGCCGATATGGGTCGTAAAACCTAATTGCGAATGTGTCTCTCTCCTTCGGTCTCCGTATCTCTTTCCCATCTTTTCTGGCTTTATTTGATTTTGTTTACTTTTTGTGCCCGCTATATATAACTCAAGTGACCAGAAATTTCACACAGCTGGAATACCACTGTTTTCCATGCCATTATGTTTCCATACATCACCAAAATCTCAAATGAGATTCATTAGTGAGGGGCTTGCTTTGCTTGTTTAACTTAACACTTCAAAAGTGTACAATAGAATTTAGAATAGAATACATTAAATTACCTACAGTTACTAAAACTGAATGTTAATAGACTACCTATTATGTCATACATAATCATTTCTAGATAAAACCGTGACTATAACAAATTTCTGTTATAACAGTAATAACAATAATAATAAATGGAGTTTAAAGGACTCGTTAAACAGAGTTGACATGAGAGGTTTACACATGCTGGCAGAATATACTTGCACCAGGAGCAACCAAAAATATATGGAGGCATGCGCAGGGCAGACCGCATGGCAATAGTGAGTATGTACCACAACTGAAGAAAGCCCTGTAGGTGTCTATGATTCCATCTGGTGATAAGAAGCTTTGCAACTTGATTGTAAATATTGCAGAACTAAGCCCTCCTAATGTCTATCATCAAATATTCTCATGGCTACATGAGAACTAATCATGAATTTTTTTTTAGTAATTTAACTACTGGTGGACCTAACTGATGAATGCAAGTGATAAAAGCATAAACCACAGCCTACAATCTCTCTATCGTAGGGCTTAGAAAGTCCAGGAACTACAGTTCCAATAGAACACACAAACATCACCAGCTGATACATGTATTTTATTACCATGTGACACGAGTCCACATCCTTCACCTGTTCAATAATAACTGATGCATATCACTCATGCCCCATCTCCTCCACCTGGACTTTAATAATATTGTATGTTGTACTTTTATTTTTTAATCTTTGTGCCTATATTATGTGTTAGCAACTTCAATATTAACATTACTGTCAAACTAATAAGAGTACACTTTTTATACTTATAGTGTCAATATACGCTCTGGGAATACATCTGGTATGTGTGCTGAATGAAACTCATAATTATATTCTATTTTTTAATTAATTTTTTTTTTCATACCTACTGTAAAAGTACATGTAACAACAATATACAGTGACAATGCTTGTTTCCATCATGCTAAGGAATGGGTGAAATGATGAGAACACTGTCCTCCCAAACAGGTGGTCCGAAGTTTACTTTTGTTTGGGCATGAATAACCCTGTCAGTGATTTCATCTATCTTGTAGAAGTCATAGTTATTCTCTAAAGTTGAGGCCCACACTTGAGTTGGATATCCATAGTAAGTCTTACATGGGTGTTCCATGTATGGTGAGCATTTCACCAGCCACAGCTCTGTTGTTTCTTCATGATCGTTTTCCTTTATGAGTATGTAACACTTCACAAATCTCAATATTTCCACCACCTTGTGTCTGGCAATGATTTTTGAGCAGTTGCCGTATCGAGAGTTTTTTGATGCCAGTTTGATAGTGCTGAGTGCAACTGCATGCATAGTTTTGTGCAGCCTTAAAACTTCAAAGTTTGGATATGAACTATTTAGTAGATTTCTGATGTGATCCCTTTCTAGGTCATCAAACACCCTTTCTGATATTGGAGGTAATGGTTGGATATTGGAACTGACATGTTCCACAGTGGGTGCTAAAGAGCCACACTCCCTTGGAAGTTTATTCAGGACTGAAGTAAACTCTGTTTCAAACTCAGATGGCCACTGTGAAGCATCGGTGACCTGCATGCAAGTGAGTTTTCTCATCAGTTGTACTGGAATTTGATGGTTGTTTGTTGGCATTGAGCCCATAATCCCATTCATTCGCTCAAATGCAAATAGCCAAAAAGAGTACACTGGGCCATGATTCTGGATGCAGTCTGTGATGTGTGCTGCTAGATGCATGTTAGGAGTTAAAAAAAATTTTCCGTACAATGTCTCGAAATGAATACTAAAATTTTCTATACTTTTGTCGATAACGTCAAGATCAGATCTTTGTATGCTTCGTCTACATATCAGCGAACATGCTTCAACAAATTCGCACCAACAATTATAATCATGCCTTTCATAGCAAACAGAGAAAAATGCAGAGTCCAATTTTTCCATTGATCAGCCTTTAGACCGGAGAATTTTGATGCAATTTTGTGGGGGATGCGACCTACATCAGGTGGGCATTTGAAAGAGTTAACTTTGCCCGGAATATTTTGTAATTTTTCGGAACTTAAGTAATCATTTGCCATCCAAACTTTAAAAAACTTCTTTGCAATTCCCCAGAAACAGACAATGCATGGGATCAATGATACTGGATGCTAGTACCACACATGCAGTCCATGCGATCGTTTTTCCCATTCTGTCTTACTAAAGCCTGAATAGTCACGATAGTCGCCGAAACTAGAAGTTCGAAATGTCTTATAGCACATACTGCATCCTCTGTAGCCTCTGTGCCCTACAAATCCACCAACTTTACGGGCCGCTGGTACATCACAGGCCAAACAGGATACAGCTGCTCGAATGTTAACTGACTTTCCATGCAGACATATCGTAATTCCCGACCACAGTTGCTTTAGATCAGTCACCAGAGGCTCAAGATATGCATTGATGTCACCACTCAGTTCATTTGGCCCGGGCATTATTCCAACTACTAGCATATTTTCTCGTTTAAAACGTAGCTTACGAGGTAAATTTTGAATGGCTATGTACAAAACTCCAACTGAAAATTGTGTGTGGGTAAATGGTTGAAACCAATCACAATTCAGCATCAATAAAAAGTTGTTGGGTGCAGCAAGAAAGGGTAAGCCTTCAGTGTCATATTGAAAATGTTTCCACATATCACCATCATACACATCACTAATTACATTGTCTTTATGTTCCATCTTTCTCCACTCTTCACAATATGCAAGCATATTAGGTCGTTTCAATATTTCCTCCAGGCTGTCAATTATACTCCTGTAGCAATAAGTCTTAAAGGCAACTAAGTGTGTAGTTCCATTAGAAGTTCGCGCCAGCTGTAGTAATGGTTCTCCACATGGACTTCGCATTCTTCGTAGGGTGTGTCTTGGGAACCTCACAAAACTGCACACTTTAGTTTCTTTCACCTGTCCAGTCTGTGTCCAGCATTCGTTATATCTGTATAGCTTGTGACATTGGGGACAAACAACAAACTTGGTGAAACTCTCACTTATATTTCCTAAAAACTTTCTTGCGAGATGGAGTGAGCGCGGAAAGACATTTGCTAGCTCTCTCAGTTAATCAATTGCAGAAGTCTTGCGGCCATTGAAAAAAAAGTTGTAAGGAATAATAGTATTATGCAAATAGCGGAAGTGGAACTCGATATACTGATTGCCAGGTAAACAAAAATAGAAGAATCACATGAACACATTTTTTTATTTCTACTGTCTCTGTTTGTGTGTGGTTATTTCCTTCATCATTTTCATGTTGACAATCATCCAATAAAAGTTCCTGAAATAAAATAATGATGATAATAATAATAAGTGGTACTAGTAGTTGTAGTTGTAAATGCATAAGTTCTCACCACATAAGGGCTCTAAATTTATCACGTTTTAAAAAATTTAGTTTTAATTTAAATTAAGAGCATGCAAGTACACACACAACATACATAAACAACACCTGCACATATTTGCACCCACAGGGACACCTTTGCTATATTTCATTACATGCACCATGCACTATGCCAATTCCTACCTCATGAAAACTACAATTGTTTGGTGTATCCGAATTGTCACTGTCAGAGTTAGTAGCTCTGGTGTCATGGCTGTCATCATCAGAGTTAGTAGCTCTGGTGTCATGGCTGTCATCATCAGAATTAGTAGCTCTGGTGTCATGGCTGTCATCATCAGAGTTAGTAGCTCTGGTGTCATGGCTGTCATCATCAGAGTTAGTAGCTCTGGTGTCATGGCTGTCATCATCAGAGTTAGTATCTCTGGTGTCATGGCTGTCATCATCAGAGTTGCACTCTGTTAAATTATCCACCTCCTGAGGACTGAAATCGGTGTCTGTGGTATAAATAATTGATATAAAGACAATGACATGAGTCAATACACTCCATTTTATGTCGGTAGATGACTAACATTATCTTAGGAATCAACTATACATTTGAACTTGTACAACGCATAGTGTAGTTCCATTACATAGAGTTATGTTACTAGATTTATACCTTCTTCATTGTGCACCAGCTGCACCATTGGATTGAATTCAAATTGCACATCAAACTCTCCCTGATTCTTCCAGTGTTTGTTGTCATAGTAGAGTTGTCAGTGAGTGTAGTAAGTTGTTCTACTGACAAATTCTCTGCAGTGGGGACAGAACACTCTCTTTCTAGGATTTTCTGACATGGTTAGATGTAGTCTGCAGTTCAGCTCTCTCTGATGTAATCTTGTTATATATTAGTCCGGTAGATTTAGGGTTAAACCCGAAAAAAATTCGAAGAAAGCTGATTTTGGTATCAGTAACATGATTAGGGAAAACACACACAACACACTGAACAGAACTACAGAATTGAGAGGACTAAATAATGACCAGGCTGAAGGCTCTATAATAGTTGCCTGCAGCCCTGACAACAGAATAGGAATTGACAATGATACATTACAATAGAATGTTAATTAATGTATGAATGGTTGAATAGTGAATGGATATGAGTTAAAGTCTATATAGTAATGAATAGTTCTATTGTAAGAGTCTATACATGTGATGATTTATATCATAACAGACTCAGCAGTTTTAATGTACCAGTCATGTCACAATATTCACTCTAAGATACTGACCTTTTGATATAGCTTGATTGAAATGGCAGAAGGTCATGATGCTTGCACTTTCAAGAAGGATCACTGTGTAATATGTAAGCTAGATTTTGAGAATAAGAAACCAGTTCATGTATCCAAGAAGGGAATGCTAACCATTATGGAGAGTTGTACGAAACATAGAAGAGATGATCTTTATACTTTTTAGCTGAATGTCAAAATTCTGATCCACTTGAAGCTGTTTTGGTACACTCAGACTGCCATAGAAATTTCACTGACAAGAAAAGGCAAGGACCTGAAAATGATGTGGTACAGCTCCCTTCAACTGGACGGTTGATTGTCTTCTGTGTGGAAGACAATCAATGCCATTGTAGATACCCGACATCCATAAAGACCACCTGTGCACAGGGTGTCTACTAGCCCTAGCCCTAGCCCTAGCCCTTGCAATCTTCTAGAATGCTGTAAGGAAAGAGGAGACCTGTGGGCATCGGAGGTTGAGAATTGTCTCCAAGGTTGCATTGATTTAGTTGTGGCAGAGGCAATTTATCATGATGGCTGCTTGACAAAATTTAATTAAAAGAGAAATCCGAAGAAAAAAGTAGCCACTACAGGTCAGTGTACTTAGCTATCTATTAATAGCTACCACTGGTTTGGCCAAGTATAGTATTTTCACTTATTTGAACTATATTTTAGCTATCACTGAATCATTAACTATGTTTTTTTTTCAGGACAAAGTGGTGAAAGTGAAGATGGAAGTGATAAGACTCAGTTTTAATGTAGCCTATTATATATTATGTCTATTTATCAATGATGTTGTTTGTGTATGTGGATGGAGTGACTGAATTCTCTTTTGAAAAGAACGATTAAAAAGTTTAATTATAGATCATTCATTAACAATTAAATAATATTACTATGTATTTAAATTATATTAATGACCATTATTGATTTTTCCTAATATTTTTATATGGTTGTCAAAGTGGTTAACATAGATGTTTCTAAGAAATTAAATCAATTGCCAAGAAGTTTGCAGCCTTGTCAAATTGGTTGCCAAAAAGTTGCAGCCTTGTCAAAGAAGTTGCAAAAAAGTTACAGACTTGTCAAAAAGAAGTTGCCAAAAAGTTGCAGCCTTGTCAAAGTAGTTTGCCAAAAAGTTGCAGCCTTGTCAAAGTAGTTGCCAAGAAGTTGCAGCCTTGTCATGCAGGTTACCAAAACATTACAGACTTGTCCGTGTGGTTAACAGCGAGTTTTCAGAGAAGTTTGGAGGTTTGTTAACTAGCTTGTTAACTAGTGTCTGTTCCAGGCGTCAACAACGGAGTTCCAAAACTTGTTAACCGCTCGGTAACTACGCGCGAACTAGTAGTTAACGAGCTAGTTTGCAATTTGTAAACTTCGCTTTTTGGCGCTGTGCTTTTAGTGGTGACCAGATAAAAAACAAACAAAAGACAGCTAACTGGTAACATTGCTTGGTGACTTGCATGTAGCATAGACTACCAGAGCTCCAGAGGTCGCTTTAACTTAAGGTTATCTAGTAGCATCTTTTTATCATTAATACATTAAACAGTAATCATACACTAACAATTATATTTTAAAATGCTTCCAAGAGTTTAACCTTCGTCATTCAGAAAAAAGTCTAAAGTATAGTTAAGTATAAATTTACATTATATACAAAAGAGAGAGTGAGAACTGATGTTATTATTAGAGAGTCATGGAAGAGTTTCTGGATAGAGCTCGACTATTTGTAATAACACTTTATATGTTAATGTAGTGATAATGCAGTCTGAATTTACAGAATGCAATAGTAAGTGAAGCATCAAAGGTGCGAACCCTCAGCGCTACTATACTAGTTATAATCATTCAGACCAATGAGGTATCAATAAAGCTGTGCAATGAAAAAGGTACATAGATGTAAATGCTGTCTGTTAAGAGAATCTAAACAGGTAAGGGACACACCCTGATAATTTCAACAAGAAACTTCAATTCAAGTACTCGGTTAACTTTTCAGCACAAAGCAAGTCAACTGGATATTAAGGAAATGGAGCACATAAGGGTGCGAACCCTCAGCATTACTATACACTAGCTAGCTATTACAAAGACCAAAAGTAAATTTATTTGGAGTATGAATATGAATATGCCAATATGTATGTTCACGTATGTCGATATAAAGCTTGAGTAAGTCGAGCAACTCGTGCAATGACTGCTTTATCCATGAGAGTAACTTATCAGCGACACTCACCTCACCAGTAGTGTCAATGGGAAACTCCAAGCACTCAGGCAAACCGCTGAGAAAAATGTAATGCAAAAACTACCATGGGCAGCAAAGAAATTATTCGTCCACATGAGTATGGCGTGATTACTATAGGGGGCATTACCAATAATCACTTACGATCGTACAGCCTATAAATAAATAGTTAACCACAATTCGCCTTATTGGTATGGTTACCTGCTGTCATCCTCCTAAACTACAGATTGGCAGTCTGAGCTGATGTGAGCCTGCGGTCATGTGTGCGCATGCTCCTTGCGTGAGGCAGCGATATGACCTTGGACCCACCCTCCTGTGTGGCCTTGGGGGTTAGAGACTCGGCAGGTCAGTGGCAATTAGCGTTAATTGCCCTGCATCGCCGGAGTCCCCCCAGCTCAAATCACATCCAAAGAAATGAATGGAGTATTTCTAGCTATCCTTAATTAGGTGGTTTGAAATGGGGAGGTGGTGGGACTAAGAACAGTGGCTATCAGTAGCTGCTAGCTATCAGGACTAATATGGGTGCCATTGCTCCACGTGTGACGCATGGTTACAGGACTCGCAGGTCCTCTGCCGACCTTTACCTGGGCGCATGTGATGCGTGGGCTACATCTCCGTTAACTACGTTTAAACTACATATTTTTCAGAAAAAAAGTCCAAATGAAAATTCTGGCACATTAATGGGACTTAAAATGTCCAGTGCAACATTTTGATGCTTGTTTCATTCTTTGGGAGGTTGCCATCTTCGAGATCCATGTGACAGAATGACTGACTGACAGACAAATTGAGTACTGCAACCCTCTCGTCCACGCGCGCTGTGGGTTAATTATTAGCTCACGTGATTATAACTTGATGAAAAGAGTACACACGGAGCTGATAGCTTTGCGTTTTCTCAAAAACCAGCCCAAATTTAAAAGTAACAAAATAAAAGGTCTTAAATCTTTGTCCTGAGTAAGTTCCTACCTAAATTAATGGTAAATTGTCAGTATCTCTAAAATCACAGCATGACAGACATACAGACTGACAGGACAACAACTAGAACCCTGTCATGCATGCACACAAAGTTTAATAAATACAGTGAATGAATGGCTGACTGCACTCATTTACAGTTCTTCCACAAAATGAAATTCAGAACCGTTCATGGGACCTACTGTAACACTTTTATAAAACAAGACATAGTTTATCTACTATAATATGTGACCGGTTTTGGGAAAATCGGCCTAAATGCGGCAAACAATTTTTTTCAGTATCCCCAGGTAAAGCCTTATGGGTCGATTTTTTTTTCGAAATTTTTTTTTATGGCAGAAATGGATAGACACCAGTTAGCTCTAACTTATGACGCATTGTAAGCTCTGGCCGTGCTCTAGAACTTACGCTAGGAGGCTAGAAACACTAGCCGGTTGGACTAGTGATGGAGCGTTGCTAAGAAATCATTGGCGGGCTTTTCACTAACAGCGGGGAAAAAACTGTAGTTAACTAATTCACTTACTATTCTACATAATCCCATACTCACGCAATTCTCGCCATCATAGTTTCTCAAGGAGCCCTGCATTAAGCCTTTTAGACTTCTTTCAACCTGCCTGTAACAGATTTATTCCATAGTGTCCCGGAGACACGCGGTAATAGTATACGGACAGAAGGCACGCCCCCTGACCTTAGCAACACCTTTAAGCGGCGTTTTTTTTTCGAAATCAGCAATAATAAGTTTAGCAAAAATACTGAAGTTTTTGTAGTGCGTAGGGCGAAGACGTCTTGTGCCGCAGCTTCCAAATGAGGAGGACGGCATCCCACTGGTAGAATAAATTAGAAAACTTTAGATGCCGCATTTAGGCCGATTTTCCCAAACCGGTCACATATTATGATATATAAATGGTTGACAATATACCTTCTTCTTCCAAGCTCACAGTCTACTTCTTTTTCATTAAGCTCCATCTCTCCCAAACCCTTACCGGGAAATTTGAAGCACTCCTAAAAAAGTAAAACATTAATAAATAAATTAATAAATAAATAAAATAATTGTATAACATCCTCCAATATTATTTTCATCTGTTGGCATTGTATGTGTGTCTTTGCATATATGGCTCTCTGTGTGTGTGCATGTGTGTTTGTCTTAACACCTCAAAATTTGTATTGTTTCAATTGCGACAGCATAGCCAATGCTTTCTGTAAATATATAATATTGTGTGTGTGTGTTGAAGACCAAAACCAAAGCTAATTATTCCACTTGTCAACACTAGCTAGTCATTTCATCATCATTCCACATTTATACTTAGCTAGCCTCCACAATTCTTCTGTATTTGTACATGTGTATTATATCACTTTTACATATCACCTTGTTACTGTGTTATGTCATTTCTAACTCCTCATTGTTACACATACATCAGTATCCGTACTTATCAAACCACAGCTAATGTAGTACTAATGATGTGCTTCTGCATAACGGTGAGAGAGCTGGTCCGACTGAAACTTAAATTGGAATGCCAGCCAATTATAATATTCATTTGTTAGTTATTTGTGCTATATTCTTGCAACACACAACACTTTTACACACAACATACTTGTGCACTGGATATACCAGCACAAGATTTGCATTGTATTCTCTTCATGACTTGACTATTGGATAAAGGATTTTCAAGGGGTATCAAGATTCTTAGGATAATACAGGTAAGCATTGGTAAACCAATGGATTAAGCAAACCACCTGAAGTACGCTAGTTGAAAATGTTTTATTGTACCAAAACTCCAGTGGATAAAGCATTATGTTGTATTCTTGACTATTACACAATGGAATTTCAAGCTAGAACAAATCTGGTATGTAAGATTTATAACTGTGACAAAAGGCGTATTAACCAAGATAACTTACTACAGCCACATGTAGAATAGAAAATGAACTTTGCTAAGTTTGTATGACCTCACTGCAAACTTCTCTCCTCTTCTGTCTCCATAGCTCTTGGCCATGGTTTTTTCCTGGCATTATTTAAAAGACTTTTCTCCAAATTTCTTGCACCTACGCCATTGTTAATGTTATAATGTAGACTCTGGGGGTGGATACGTATTGAAATCTAAGAACTTTGCCATATATACCAAATCTCAATTGAGACTCATTAATGAGGGTCTCACTTTGCTCGCCCAATGCTAGTTAGTGGGAATCCAAAATGGGGAACCAAATTGAGTAAACAATCCCTGTCTGATTACTATGAATGGAAGTCTCAGACGACAACCGAGAGCCCAGTTTTTACGACCTGACTCATTAGAGGTTGACCGTGCACGAGTATTTCTGTTTTCATATTGGGATGCAATGGTAGTTCTACAGGTAGTGTGATCTGTGGTATGCCACATATATATACATTCTACGACCCCTTCCTTATAATCATGATTACTAAAATGATTACTACAACACTTGTCAGTTCACTCTATACTTCTCATTATACGATACACTTTTACCCTCACTGCTATAATAGTTAATAGTGGACTAATTTTCCCATCAAAATATGCTATCATTTGGTTGTTTACATAGTATGAATGGAATAAATAGTTAAACCACCACAGCAATTATCACTAGATAAAAACTCTCTCCGGGCTGGAGCGATAATTCTTCAAACCAATGGTATAATTATTGTATACACATTATATAATAGTTAAACCATGCATTTGAGGAATTATCGCTGGAAGCCTAGGGAGAGGGCGACTATCTAGCAATAATTCCAAAAGTTGCCGCCGTGGTTAAACTATTTTGTACCATAGTTACGTTTGCAAATACTTTAAAAGATGACAGAATATTGTTGTTTTGAGGGGAAAGTAGTTTGATGCCAGGCTATTCCATAAATCTCTGTAATACAAACTCTAGCGGAACCCTGGATCACACCACCCAGCCCCTTCTTGCGCAAAATCAAAAATAAATAAATTAAAACCAAAACCTAGATTGAATTATTAAATATCAGTTCCACTAACCATTTCATTTTGCCTATTCCTGCTGAACGGTTCTTGAAAAATCTTCACTGATCCAGTGTTTCTGGCATGCTCTATCTGGTACTATTTCTTCAGATAAATAATATAGCCACTCTATACTAAGTCACATCTTCGTAACTTACTGCTACTTGTTGCACAGTTAAGCCAGTGTCATCAGCAGCTTCACTGAAACACGCACCAGCCTAGTCTCGCGCGCCAAACCCTTTACCCAACCGCTCCGCTCCGATTTTTCGGGAGGTCTGGCCGCGCCAGACTAGCACCAGCCATCCAGCTTTGAATAGAGCATTTAAACTGGGAGTCCGAGCAACACTAAATTCTTTCCCCCTCCCCCTAACCTCTACCCTTCCTCCCAAGTCGGCAGCCTGATCGCTATCACAGCTATCCAAACGCAAAAAGGAGCTCACTACTTTGGGTGAAAAGGCCATAGGTCAGAGAGAGGTGTGGCTTTAGACTAGGACAGGAGCTCCGCCCCTAGGGTAAGGCCTCCCCCACTCCTGTCTATTCCCTTTACCTTCTTTTTTATGGGCGGTAAAGGGTCTGGCCCGCCAGTACACGGGAGTAGTGTGGCGCTTATTGCACGAGTATGGCTTCGAGTCAGGATTACTCCGACATTTTTCTGTAAATACAGAGACGGCCTCAGCAGGCACCAGAAAACAAGGCTTCTTGCTATTTACTAAGTAGTACACTCACTACACAGGGTTTGGTACAGACTATGGGAGCCCTGGGATCCCCCCCACCCCCCCCCCCCCCCCCTAAATTTAGTTTTCCACACTAAATTTTCTTTATGCTGACAGAAATTGTTTTATGATGATCAGTACAAGCATGTAACACTATAGCTTAATTACTCTACTGCTAGTTTCTTTTAAAATGTCAAACAATTCTTCAAAATCATGACTATAGTTTTGGTCCTTCAATAGCAAAGTGTAATAGTTTGTCTAAGCTTTCATCTAATAATGTTTCATAGTCATGATGCCACCATTTTCATGTGGCTAAAATATTTTTGTGACTCCACAAAATTTCCACCCCCACCCTCTCTAGCGTAAAGCCCTGTATGAATCCCTGCTACTAATCTGAGCTTCCCTATGTCGTGGCTTATAGAAGTAGTCTATATGAGCAAGCATAATTTCAAAAAAAAAATGTAAAAAAGAATATGGAGATTGTTGTATTACGAATGCCACAGATCTGACAGATCACTCCCACAACCTTGCTGGAGCTCGTGAGAGGATGATATCAGTTAAGTTTTGTACTTGGAGCTATGTGCTCTGAGATACTTCACTACCGCAGTTTCAGCGTTCTTGAGCTGGTTATTAGGAGTTGCTAGTTCATACTGGTCTTGGTGTATGACAGCATGAATTCCAAATTATCCACTCCTACCAAGACAATAGTTGCAATCTGTGCATTACAATCAAATATGTTAAGACTCAGCATCAAAAAGTTTCTTCAGACTGTGCACTTTGCAATAGCAAATGCAGTTGCAATTTGCAAAGGGATTGAGCCCAGAATATCTTAAATACGATCAAAATTCAATGTGGGGGCACTTGATGCTGACATTAAAGAACAAGTTTTTGTCTCCATTTCCTGCTTGCAAAGCTGACAGAAAAAATGTTATCAGAAAAGAAAAATTGTTTGTTTGTTGCTGCTGCAAATAATTGAAGAAGAACTAATGTTTGAGTGTTACAAGTGCGAAAAGAATTTTTATTCAAAATGTGTTGCAGAGAAAATATTTCAAAAACAAGAAGAATGGTATTGTTCATCTTGCTCTTCAACTAAATACTCATATGGACAAATAGCTGAAGAGGTTAAACTGCTGAAGGTATGAGGGTATAAGCATTAGTTATAATAAATACAATTTTTATAGCCTATAATGTTAGAAATAATGGCTGGGAAGCTTTTATCTTCTCATCGTTTTGTGTATCACCATGGCACAAATAGCTAAGCAGAAACAGAAACTTATGTATGCCTTAATAGATGCTATTTGTGCAGGTTTCAGCATTACTGAAAGAAATTCTGACTATCGCAAAGGAGTTTGACAATGAATGCACTTTTGTATTATGTATTAGATGTATTGTTGCTGGAAGTAAGAGACTGAACTGCCAACATTAGTTATTGAATGGTTCAAACCATTTATATTTAGATGATGGTTCGTGTGAAGGAGAAGATTGAAAACTGTACCATTGAAGAAGCTATTACAAATATGACAGCGTAAATTAAATAGTACAGAAGTTGTTGTTATTATTAGAGTAGCAAGTAGGTTCAATTTTTTTGTTTATTTGTGTATTTTATACTTTTATATAGTGACATATTTGTTAACTATTTTGAGCTTTTCTGGATGTCTGAAGCAAACAGTGCGGGAAATAGTTTTGTGGTGAAGAACAATGAGCCGAGTAGTTAATTGTTATAAGGTGCATAGCATCAGCAGCATAATGAAACCATTGCCGGAATACTTTGGAAATGAGCACATTAATGATGCATCTTATAGCTATTTTGCTTAATGTTTGAATAATCTTGTGAATTGGCCATAAAAATATTATGCCAGGACTACATAGATAGCTGAGAAGGAAGCTGGGGCAATCAGTAGGACCTAACTTAATGAATTTTTTTCAAATTCTCCCAGCAATATTTTTCCTAATTCTCGATCACACACACAAAAAACAAACATAATACTTGTAGATTCTCCCTAAATTCTATAAATAAATAAGTATATTTTATTACTTGCATCTATAATTGTATTGGAGCATAACTAAAAGCTAGCTAGCTAGCTATTTGCAGAGGTTTGCTGTGAAACTTGCTCACTCACAGCCACATACAAAATAAACATCATGATGGATCAGCTGTACGAGTCCATATTCACCTCATAGCTGATTGGTCCAACTTTCTTCATGGTTCCTTCTAAAAGCTAAATTTTCCAGTCATTTTAAGTGAAAAGTATCCAGCTTTTTAGGTAAATAACTACTAGCCATAGTTAGCTAAAACATTCATAACTATTAAAAAAATTAAACTTAGCTATTCGTTATAAAATTGTAACTTAATAATCAGAACTATCTTTTTTCCAAACTATTCCAACCACTTAGCCAGCTATTACTTTAATAAAAATAATAGCTAGCAATGGCTTGTGGATATAATAGTGTTAGTACAAACTAGCTAAATCTAACTGTGTCGCTAAACTTCTGGTTAAAAATTACATTAAAAAAAAACCCAGCTACACCTCTAAGGTGAATAAATCGTAACTTTGTCACGTTTGAGTTAAGCAGGGTGGGGAGTTGACATCCTAACCGAGGAGTATCCATGTGGGTCTGGCCTCTGAGAGAGAGAGAAGGAAATCAAGACATAAGAGAGAAGAAGGAAGACAGAAGATTAGGACTGAACTGAAAAGAGAGTCAGCATTTATTTATTATGTTATGGTGTATGCATGCCCTTATAATATGTATAATTTTTATAAACACTTAGCTAGCTAGAGGTCATTTATTAGAGGTCACTTTTCAGAGGAATTGTTGTGCGTGTGTTTGTTTGATTTGTGCCCGGTATGTGAACCGGATGTTTCTATCTTTTTGTGTGAGTGCATGTGCGTGGAAATACCAAAGCCACGCATGCGCACAGTTAGTTCAGTAAAGACATCAAGTAGACCGAGTTAAAATCCTGTTCTCTTGTGCTGCCATTGTTACACGAGCTCCGGCGACCTAGCACTATAAAGGGACTGGATAACTTGCGAGTAGCAGCGGCAGGCTTCTGAATTCTGGTGGCAGCGTACCTTCCCGGAACCTGTTGACGACCCAGAAGCTTCACGGCCACTTTGGTTGACGACCATTGTGTTCCTTCCCCATTCCCCCAGCAACCACAATCCATCCTATACGCAAGTTCTGGTGAGAAGGCGCAGTCCTAGGACGACAACGCCTCCGGAGCTCCAGTCCCGGTGGAGGCCACGTCCTAGACACCGGGGTCTGAACCGCGTGACAGCTTAAGGCGTGACTGATGAGTGGGTGGAGTTTATTTGGAATGTTATGTCAAGTACTTATTATACTGTAGGACTGCGAACATTCCCTTGATTTATACTTCCAAGAACTTGACAGAAGTCCTGAAACGGTACACTATTGATCTACTTCTGCTCCAACAATAACTTTTTGTTGGTGTTAAGAAAACTCGGAGTAAATTTGCCAAACAATGGCTTCTGTTGCTATTAACATGGAAACAATTTCAAACCCTACGCCATCTGTTGGTACCAGAGATTCCAACACCGCTACTGCTTTATTGTCAGCCTGTAAAGAAGGTAATGCTGAAGTAGTTAAGATACTATTAGAAGATAATGGGGCTCTGATAAATCAGTTGAATGATAAAGGACAGTCTGCATTACTTTGTGCGAGTGCAGCGGGCTATACTGACATTGTAAAAATATTGCTGCAAAATGGGGCTCAGGTAGATTTGCAGAATAAAAATAAAATTTCTGCTCTACTTGTAGCAAGTGAGAATGGCCATACTGAAGTGGCAAAAATATTGCTAGAGAATGGGGCTCAGGTAGATTTGCAGAATAAAAATGAATGGTCTGCTCTACTTAAAGCAATTCACAATGGCCATGCTGAAGTGGCAAAAATATTGCTAGAGAATGGGGCTCAGGTAGATTTGCAGAATAAAGATGGATGGTCTGCTCTACTTAAAGCAAGTCAGAATGGCCATGCTGAAGTAGCAAAAATATTGCTAGAGAATGGGGCTCAGGTAGATTTGCAGAATAAAAACGGATGGTCTGCTCTACTTACAGCAAGTGAGAATGGCCATGCTGAAGTGGCAAAAATATTGCTAGAGAATGGGGCTCAAGTAGATTTGCAGAATACAAATGGATGGTCTGCTCTACTTAAAGCAAGTCAGAATGGCCATGCTGAAGTGGCAAAAATATTGCTAGAGAATGGTGCTCAGGTAGATTTGCAGGAAAATGATGGATGGTCTGCTTTACTTATAGCAAGTCAGAATGGCCATGCTGAAGTAGCAAAAACATTGCTAGAGAATGGGGCTCAGGTAGATTTGCAGAATAAAAATGGATGGTCTGCTCTACTTAAAGCAAGTCACAATGGCCATGCTGAAGTGGCAAAGATATTGCTAGAGAATGGGGCTCAGGTAGATTTTCAGGAAAATGATGGATGGTCTGCTTTACTTATAGCAAGTCAAAATGAACATGCTGAAGTAGCAAAAATATTGCTAGAGAATGGGGCTCAGGTAGATTTGCAGAATAAAAATGGATGGTCTGCTCTACTTGAAGCAAGTAACAATGGCCATGCTGAAGTGGCAAAAATATTGCTAGAGAATGGGGCTCAGGTAGATTTGCAGGAAAATGATGGATGGTCTGCTTTACTTATAGCAAGTCACAATGGCCATGCTGAAGTGGCAAGAATATTGCTAGAGAATAGGTCTCAGGTAAATTTTGAGAATGCAAATGGGTTGTTTCCTTTAATGTTGGCAATTCAGAGTGATCATATTGATGTCGTCAAGTTACTGATAGACAATGGAGGTCTGAAACTTTTGAAAAACAAAGTTTATTCAGTTTACGAGGTTCGAACAGGAATGCAAAGCAAAGGTGAGTTGGTACCATTCACATACAAGTTCATTCATTGTGTATTTTTATAGAATATTTATCTAAACAAATACATGTTCAGTAAATTTTCAGTTAACTTGTCAAGTTCTATAGTACAAACTAAGCCAAGAATAGGAATTTGAAAATTTTTGCTGTCTTTATAGTGATACACAATCTGCAAAAACACAATACTTTGACAAAAAATATAAAATAAGTTTTATTTTGTAATGATGAAAGTCTGAAGCCATTCAAAACTGCATTCATTACTAGACATTGCATTAGAATGACACTGAAGCCTGGATTACTTAGTGTAGAAGAGACTACATACAGAAAACACTTAAACCATCTTATTAATGTATTTTTCTTTTCTCATCAAATCTATTGAAGTTTCTGCTGGTATTAAAGCAAATTTATGCAATTATGTAGATGCTGAAAGTAAGAAGAAAGCGAAAAAATCAAAAGAAAAGGACAAAACAAAAATTAAAATATACGAGCTACGTGAAAGTGAACGAAGAAGGCAGACACAGGAGTACGAAAGAAGAGCTGAAAGAGCAGAAAGAAGAGCTAAGGAGTTGGAAAATAGAGCTTCTGAGTCAGACAGAAAAGCTGAAGAGGCAGAAATAAGGGCAGAGGAGGCAGAAATAAGGGCAGAGGAGGCAGACAGAAGGGCACAGGAGGCAGACAGAAGGGCACAGGAGGCAGACAGAAGGGCAGTGGAGGCAGACAGAAGGGCAGAGGAGGTAGTGAGAAGAGCTGAAGAGGGAGAAAGAAGAGTTCAGGATGAACATAGAAGAGTAGAAGAAGAACGTCAAATAGCAGAGGAAGAACGCAGGAGAGCTGATCAGCTAAAGAAGGCCAACGATGAGCAGTGGGTTGTCAGAACGGAGGATATAGAATTGACTGGTCCTGAGATAGGGAGAGGTGGGTGGGCTACAGTTAGTGTGGCTAAGTTCAGAGGAGTACAAGTAGCAGTTAAAAGAATCCACAACCAGATAGTTAGCCGACGCAACGTGGATCTCTTTCGTAGAGAAATGCAAATGGCAGCTAGGCTGCGTCATCCTAATGTTCAGTGCTGCTCAACAGCAAATAGTTGATGTTTGGGAAACCCAAACATATTCCGGCCACAACATTGAAGTAAGATGCACTAATAGAAAAGGTGACACTGTTGGGACAAGTAGCCAGTGACATTGACTTAACAACTTTGTTATTCTCCCAAGTGGCCATCTGCCATGCTGCATCAGGGTGTCATCCTTCACAAATACTATGTCACCAACTTTAGGATTTTGTTCAGGCTTCCTCCATTTGCTTCTGGCTTGGAGTGATTGAAGGTAGCTGCTTCTCCATGCTTGTTCAAAGTCTTGCTGCAATCTTTGCACAAGTTGCCACCTTCCAATTATTAGTACACTGTAACCCAAAAGGTGTGTAGTTCACACTAAATTAAGCGTGAATCACTTGTAACAATAGTCACACCAAAATATGGTGTGATGCGCACACCTCATCGTTTGGGTGTGAAGTACACACCAAATTTAGTGTAAATTCTCACCATAATCAGTATGAACTCATACTTACATTAATGCTGAATTATGTTAAGTTACATTGATTCTAGTAATACATATCAACATTTTTTTCCAAAAAGATATCCAGATCTCATTAATCAGACGACTAAAATCTTAGTCAACTCTCTTATCTAGCATACAAGTGTACAAAACATTTATAAGGTATAGATTACAATGATAATAGCATTGGTTTTTGCCCGCACATGAATATAATTAATGTTCGGTAAAGGGTCCATGCTATTCCATTGAGTGTGAATTTCACACTAAATGTGCATTCACACTAGGAAGAAAGTGTGAAGGACACACTATGCATAGGTGGTGGACATTTACACCACCAGTTTGGTGTGAATTTGGTGGGTTTTCACGCTATAATTTTTACAGTGTAGTATTAAATTGTTTAAATCAGTGTGTGTATATTTTGTGTATATTTTGCAAGCATTCAAAAGGGAATTATATTTGTTATTTGTAACATGTTTTCCCCTAGCTAATTAGATGGGGCATGGAGTCAAAGAGTTCAAAATATGAAGAAGTGATTAATTCATCTTTTGAAAGAAATTTTGTAGTACTTAGAAAAGTGCCCATGCAGGTACCAGTGGAAACTCTGATAACGAATTGAATTTTGTAATGAGCAAATTGCCTCCTCTTTAGTGAACTTTACGTTTGCCCCCTCCAATAGAATATGTTTTGCTTATCACCTCTTAAAGCGAATAACCTTTGATTTGTGAACTGTAAAAACTTGTTCCAACACTCAGCAGTGCTAATGTTCTCCTTGAACCTTAACGGCCTCCTAAACTTTGGAAAGCTAAAATAACTGACTACGGCTCAGTCAATCTAGTTCGCCAGCTCCACACTGAGAATCCAGGGAATCCTGCTTATTCAGCAGCAGAGGAGGGATTCCAAGCCAGCAGACAACTAAAATGGACATCTACAGCTTCGGTGTCTTGATGTTGGAGATGCTCACCGGTCAATTGCTGGCACCAGAAAATCGGTCAAGTTTGTTCCGCCAAGTCCATCACGAGCACCTTCTACGCCTCCTTCAGAGATGCTTGTCAGAAAGGCCAACAGACAGACCAAGTGCTGAGAATATTATGTCAGAATTATTATAAACTAGCCTATTTTTCTATTTTTTATACTGTATTTGCTAATTCTTATTCTGTGTAAATTTTCTCTTTAAGTTTTGCTGTTTTTATATTGTGTGCTAAAAAAATATTGTTTACTAACATTATTTTCTTTTTTATGATTTTTAAGATATTAACCCCATTTTTCAGCAATCTTTTTAAAAATTAGTAATTGGTTTTGTTGTTTTCAACTTTCTGTTCTAAAGGAGATTTGTTTGTTCATTATGAAATGTGTTCACTAATTTGTAATTTCATACACTTACCCAAGATCATTTTTTACTGTTTTTATTGAATAAAACAATGAAATTATTTCTTATATTCATGAGTTCATCCAATTAATGGTAAGCAGAAAAGTTAAGCCATATTTTCAACTGAACTATATTTATTCAAACATTATTCAAGCTCCTTCTATGAATATCATTATAATCCCAATTGGGTAACACAAAGGAGAGCAACAAATTGGATGCTGATATTGTATAAAGTAATTAGATATGCAATTTGTAATTCTACCTCCTTATTGTTGAATGTAGCACTTATGTAAGGGCTTGATCATAATCAAGTTTCAAGGAATATAAAATGTGCTTATATTAATAGAGCTAACAAAAGTGTATTGATCCAGTGTAAATTGAATTGGTTGTTTTCACCCTTGAGGCTGAGCTATATCTTGAGTTTGCCCCATTAGACACTATAATGGTGGTCTATTCATTGTTGTCGTGTCACTTGATTGGTCATGGTGTGTTGTGAGTCACAATGAGTTAATTGCCTATTATAGCAGATTACTGTGTAGAAACCATTTATTCTTGAGCTGTTATATAGTTCCTCATCCATATAACACAAGATTGTGGTTACTTTTATTATTTTTTAAAGCTTTTGTCTGATTTATAGTCTCACATAGCCATAGCATTTACCTAATGCTACACTTAGAAAGTGTCTGGTTATACTGAGTAGTAGGAATGTAATTAGTCTTAAAAAAAACAACATAAAAATACAACACACACAAATTTACTAACTCACAGTATACATAGTAAGTAAACTTTCACATATACAAAGTGTGGGGGGGATTTCTTAGGAATGTCCGTAACTCCCACCAGGTAAGGTGTTGGATGCCAGGTGTATTCCCAGATCCCGGTAACACTGCCACAGAGTGAGACTACCCTTGTAGCTGTGATCTAAACTATCCTGTTCTCACTTCCAAGCTCACTTCTTCACCCTTAACTAGCACTGAAGTCGCTCAAGGAAGTTTTGAGGTAATTAATAAAGCTATGAAGTATGTGACAGGTAAGAATGATACAAACCCCAAAGATGGACTGGCTTGGGGGAGGCCCTCAAAATTTATAGGCCTGCCACCCACCAGTGAAAAATACAAAGAAAATACATAACTGCTCATGCTCAGTCACAAACACATGTTTGACTAAAGAATATTCTAGAAGTCCTAAATGAAGGGATGTGAGTCAGTTAATGGTATCTTGAGTTATGCATGCTATATAGGGAAGATGGCAAGCTGCATCAGTTCATATCAGACCTCCACTTGGTGAAACTTCATAGAGACTTCCACAATCCTCCAGTGAGTTTGCGGTCGTGGATGTTGCAGAATAGGATGTTAAAAAGTGTTAATGAAGGTTTCTTGTAAACAATTCTGTTTTTGTTTAATGTTTGCTTGTATAATTGTTTTATTTTTTAGATTATTCTTGGTTCATGATTGAATAAGTGTGAACTATTTGTCTGGCACAAATTTCAGTTTATCTCTCATGAATATCCTCTTTCTCTCTTGTATTCTTCTTCAGACATGCCTGTCTCCTTCAATCCCTCCTCTCTTGTGTATACTTTCTAGGTCCTTTGTTGTTGGTTGATTATATTTTTGTTTTGTTTTGTTATTGTTGTTGTTTAGCCGCAAACCCAGCGACAACCTCGGACTCCAGAGCATGACAACAACAGCAACAGCATGTACAGAAGAGAGACGTTCCCCAGGACCCCCCAGAGAGCACCTTCAAGAAACTAAAGCCGAGAGACAAGATTTAGTTTTAATCATTTCTTTTTGCTGTAATTTCTCACAGATTAGGTGCATTTTAAACATTTTTTATTTGATTGTCCTACATCTGAAGGCAGAGTGATTTGTTTGCTTGTATTTAGTTTATCCTCCAAAGACTGAGGAAACAAAATAATAACATGTCAATTATTAGTAGTATTAAATTGTTTAAATCAGTGTGTGTATATTTTGTGTATATTTTGCAAGCATTCAAGTGGGAATTATATTTGTTATTTATGTTATGAAACATGTTTTCCTCTTAATCTTAATATCTAGCAGTCATTCACTAGATTAAATTAATTCATTATGAATTCAGTGGAGGACTCGTCTTAATTTGATGGGGCATGAAGTCAAAGAGTTCCAAATATGAAGAAGTGATTAACCAAGACTTCATCGTTTGAAAGAGATTTTGTAGTACTTAGAAAATTCCTATGCAGGTACCAGTGGAAACTGTGATAGCCAAGTGAATTTTATAATGAGAAAAATGCCTCCCATTAGTGAACTTTCTGCTTGCCCCTTCCAATAAAATATGTTTTGCTTATCACCTCTTAAAGTGAACAACCTCTGATTTGTGAACTGAAAATCCCCTGGTTCCAACACTCTAAATGCACACCTAGTGTTGCACAGACTGTAAAATACTACAGTACTAACACTGTGGCCTATATATCTTGAATTGCAATCATGAACTTTTCCAACTTAAATTTGCACCTGCAATAGCATTTTACAATAGAACCTTTGAAAACAGTTAGGTTTGGGACCAGGCTTTCAGTTCACAAATCAGAGGTTGTTTGCTTTAAGAGGTGATTAGCAATATATTTTCTAGTGGAGGGAGCAAGTGGAACGCTTACTAAATAGAAGTGATTAATAGAGAGTTCACTATCAGAGGTTCCGTGAACACAAAAAAAGTTATTGTAATGGATAAGTCTGTCTCTAGTCTGTCCATCGTTCCCTTATACTTTAATTATCACTTTCCCTTGCACTGCATGCTTTGGCAGCTGTTAACTACTGGAAGAAAGTGTATTTGAAAGATTTTCATTGTTTAATAGCTATCACCAATAAGTGGATACTTTAATATTTATTTATGTTGCACTTGAAGCTACATACTTTAGTCCAACCTCATCAAGCTCTTTGATTGAGTAAATAAAATATTTAAGTTACCAATAAACAGCAATGATATGATAATATTTGTCATCTTTGGATTTTGGGAAGGCAAGCGATGATTGCAGTTTCTTGTGGACATAGTCAGGTGATGCTGCCAAGTGTTAGTTTATGACAATTTCAAGCATTACTGGATAATTGTAAAAAAATTAATCCATAGCTACTCATCTTTAAGGGATTTGTCACTGATATAGCTATAGCTACATGCATGAAACTAATGGAGCAATGAAGATAATATGTACGTGGATGTGTGCCTATATTTTCATCTCAGAGAGGTGACAAAAAGTGGTCGGGACTGTGAGTAGCTACATGAATGAAAGCACACATTGCTGCACGGATACCAGAGCATTGAGACTTAGTTGTTGCCTTTTTTTTAAAGCACTTTGTGAAGAATGTAGTTAGCTAATTGCAGGTTTTTATAATTTTTTTATATATATATACATGTATAAGTATCGTCACCGTGACATTGACGATCACATTCATGACAAAATGCAAATTACTCAATTCTTTGTAACGTGCACGAAATATTTACCAAGTTCACTCTCTCTCTCTCTCTTTTTCAATCATTTTTGAAAACTACAAATTATTAGTGGTATAACAATTTCTATGACATATTTTACCACATACTCAGTTAATTCCCATTGCCCAATATGAAGTATCAAATCCCATAAGGGCAGAGGAGGCAGTCAGAAGGACAGAGGTGGCAAGATGAAGGGCTGAGGAAGCTCAAACAAGGGCAGAAAAGGCAGTAAGTGACATATAAGAACAGAAGGAGAACGTCAAATAGCAGAGGAATAGCACAGGAAGAATGCAGAAGAGCTGAGGAAGCAAATACCAGAGCTGATCAGTTGACAAAACCCAATGATGAACAATGGGTTTTAGAATATAATTGACTGGTCCTTAATAGGAAAAGGTGGGTGGGCAACTGTTAAGTAGGTTCTATTTCAAAGTAATTATTAATTAGTTTAATATTTTGTAATTTGATACTATTTTGTTTAATTGTTTGAAGTTTTAATAAGCAATAATCTGTCAATTTACTTTACTTAATTGATTAATAGCAGGCAGGTTAAACCATTACCAGAAAAGAGAAGTTCACATGAACATACTATAATATAAGGCTCAAGCTCCGTCTATGAATAGGATTAAAATTTTAATGTATAGAGACAGTAAAAATTTAGATGTGCAGTATATAGAGATTAATTTTACGTTCTTACTTATTGCCAAAAGTTAACATGATTATAATTCAGCTTTAAGAGATTCAACTCCAACTACCACTGACAAACCATGAATATCTCTTTACCAGGTCACATAAGTCATGAACATCCTCCAATATTTGTGTTTACAATGAATATCACATTTCTTCATCACGTGAAATTACTATAACCCATACTGCTCCATAATTGCCTCTCTTGATGTTTCTAATAAGAAAACTCTGAGTAAATTTGCCAACAATAATTGTTTGTTAATTAGTAAGCTACTTCAGTCTCAAGTTTTGCTTCTATTGCTGTGAAGTAGTTAAGATACTATTAGAGGAGAATGCGGCTCTGATAAACCAGTTAATGAATGATACAGGAGAGTCAGTCTTACTTTGTGTGAGTGAAGCAGGCTATATTGTAAAAACATTGCTAGAAAATGGGGCTCAGGTGGATTTGCAGAATAAAAATAAAAGTTCTGCTCTACTTTTAGCAAGTGAGAATGGCCGTGCTGAAGTGGCAAAAATATTGCTAGAGAGTGGGGCTCAGGTAGATTTGCAGGGAAATGATGGATGGTCTGCTCTACTTGTAGCAAGTCAGAATGGCCATGATGAAGTGGTAAAAATATTGCTGGAGTTTATGGCTCAAGTAAATTTGGAAAATAGAATTGGGTTGTGTCCTCTAATTGTAGCAATTCAGAATGCCGATATGGTCAAGTTATTGATAGAAAACGGTGCTCTACAACTTCTAAAGAGAAAGCTCATTCAATGGGAATGCAAAGGAAAGGTTAGATGTTACTATTTCATGTATATTTTAAGGAAATTTGTCTGAACAAATTCGTGTTCAGTGAATTTTCAATGAACTTGTTTAAGTTTGAATAAAATAATATAAACTGATCAAGAATGGGAAGGTTATGGCATCTTCATAGTGATAAAAATGTGCAAAATAGCCATGTACATGTGCTTATACTATGAAATAAGTTTTATTTTTTAGCTATGAATTTTTTAAAATTAAAAATAACTTAGCATACATAGCAATTCAAAACTGTAGTAATTACTAGACCTTGACCTAGAATGATACTGAGTACGTAGATTATTTAGTATAGAATATACTACATACAGAACACACTATAACTATTGCAGATCTCATTGTCATATCATAGCTATTCATGTCTTTTTCTTTTCTCAGCAAACCCATTTTACTTTGTGCCGGCATTAAAGCAAATTGATTTGATTGTGTAGATGCTGAAAATAAGAAAAAGGAATAAGATCAAAAGAAGACAAAACAAAAAGTAAAGTAGACAAGCCAGACATAATCCCTGAGAGTTAACAAAGAAGACAAACACAGGAGGCAGAATGAGGAGCTGAAAGAGCAGAAAGAAGAGCTAATGAATTAGAGAATAGAGCTTCAGAGTCAGACAGAAAAGCTGAAGAGACAGAAATAAGGGCAGAGGAGGCCGACAGAAGAGCAAAGGAGGCAGACAGAAGGACAAAGGTGGCAGCGAGAAGAGCTGAAGAGGAAGAAAGAAGAGCTGAGGATCAACATAGAAAAGAAGAAGAGTCAGAAAGAAGAGCTGTAAAAGCAGAATGAAGAACTAAGAAGTTGGAAAATAGAGTTTCTGAGTCAGACAGAAGTGCTGAAGAGGCAAAAATAAGAGCAGCAGAGGCAGACAGAAGGGCAGAGAAGGCAGTAAGGAGAACTGAAGAGGGAGACAAAAGAGCTGAAAATGACATAGAATAGCAGAAGAACATCAAAAAGCAGGGCAGGCTAATAGAATAGCTGAGGAAGAATGCAAGAGAGCTGATGAGGCTAATTATCATCATGATAATAGTGACGATCACACATGAAATGGCAGAATAGTCAATACTCTGTAAAATGCGTGAAATATTAGAACCCGTGTTCAGTAACTTTATCTTTTTTGTCTAATGAATAAAATACAAGAGATTAGTATTATAAAATGTTCCTGTATATAAAAAAATTATCAAAGGCATTATTTCTAAATGTAATAGTTGGAATTTCCCTGTAGCTTGTTGTGGAAGTGGTAGGATAGGAGTTCAAGATAATGTTCATGAAAGTGGATTTAATACAAGTGTCATGCGATGCAATAAAGCTTATCACATCGCTAATAATGCCTCATCTGGTTTTGAGATCAACCTTGTCCACGAATTCCTCTCACCATGCAGCTGTTCCTGCAACACAATGTGTCTCAATTGTCACACGCGCACGACTGTATGCTTTCAATTTGAACCTAATTCTGGCCGGGTCACTCTGGTATTTATCAGTGCCAATGGGACAAATTCTATTGAGGACATTCTCACCCGAGCAAAATCAGAAAGAGCTATTAGAATTAAAGGACCATCTCGTGATGGTACACAGCTGCCAGTTAGCAACATATCTCCTAGTAACTACCTGGTATAGTGGCTAATTGTGTTAGGAACAAAAGTGACCATAATTAGAGAAAGGATTAGGATAAAAATGTGACTTAAAGCTTATTTAATCCTTATAAAAAGGGCTTTTATTTGATACCAAACATGGACACATTTGATTGGGAAGACAAGATTGCCCTATTAATCAATTAAAACCCAGAGGTCACCAAAATGTCAAATTGGAGTGTGCCAAATATCACAATTTAATTAAAAAAAGTGACCGATTCTTCTATTATGCTGCCCCACTAATCTGAAACAGGAAGTTCATTCAGTTTTAGTTCAGGCTAGAAATCCGGTGTTTTTTTTTGTAAAATTTTTATTACCTGCTGAATTCAAATCTGATGAGTGCCAGTTGCAAAATGTGGACCATTTCTCATTATAAAATGCCCTCTTTAATTTTACACATTTAAAATCAAATAAATCATCTCATCTATCATTTTATGACATTAAACATTAACGTGTGTTTGTTTGTCCACTGCTATTTCCTTATTTGGCAATTTCTGGCATTATCCATCAGTTAGTTTGTGTCACCTGCTTGGGCATGCTCAAACAGGCCGTCATAGTCGAGTCTATAAACTAAGAAGTGGTGCTTACTTCAAGGAACAGAAAGTTAGTAATCTAGCTATACTCCATCATCCTGAAAATTAGATCTGTGTTATTTAGGTAGCAATAAAGTATGCTGGAATAAAAAGTCACCCAGAATGAAACCTCCAATGAATCAAATTTATACAACAATACAATACTCAAGCTCAATGCATAGTGGCACAAGTGACATCAGTAACAATTTAGATATGCAGAGATCAATAATTGTATCTTCTTAGTTATTGCCATAAATTAATATAATCATAGGTATTTAAATTTTATGAAATATAGCTACACTTATAAATATTATCACTAGCAACCCATGAATATTTGTTTACCAGGTCACATGAGTCTTGAATATCCTCCAATATCTGTGGTTACAATGAATATAACATTTCTCCATCACAAGACATCATTAATCCACTTGTGATTCAACTTTGACTTTGCTGCCATTGCAAATAAAACAAAGACTCTGACCAGATTTAAACTATTACAAGCTCTTAACTACTTCAGACTCAGCTGTGGATTCTGTTGTTATTAACATGGAAACAAACTCCAACCCTACGCCATCTGCTGGTACTAGTGATTCTAACACCACTTCCACTTTATTGTCAGCCTGTAAAGAAGGTAATGCTGAAGTAGTTAAGATACTATTTGAGGAGAATGGGGCTCTGATAAATCAGTTAAATGATAAAGGAGAGTCTGCCTTACTTTGTGCGAGTGCAACAGGCTATACTGAAATTGTAAAAATATTGCTACAGAATAGGGCTCAGGTAGATTTGCAGAATAAGATGGGTGGTCTGCTCTACTTATAGCTAGTCAGAATGGCCATGCTGAAGTGGCAAAAAAATTGCTAGAGAATTGGGCTCAGGTAGATTTGCAGGATGAAGAGGGATGGTCTGCTCTACTTATAGCTAGTCAGAATGGCCATACTGAAGTGGCAAAGATATTGCTAGAGAATGGGGCTCAGGTAGATTTGGAGAGTAAAAATGGAAGTTTTGCTCTATACTTAGCAAGTCAGGACGGCCATGCTGAAGTGGCAAAGATATTGCTAGAGAATGGGGCTCAGGTAGATTTGCAGAATAAAAATGGAAGTTTTGCTCTATACTTAGCAAGTCAGGACGGCCATGCTGAATTGGCAAAAATATTGCTAGAGAATGGGGCTCAGGTAGATTTGCAGAATAAAGATGGATGGTCTGCTCTACTTATAGCTAATCAGAATGGCCATGCTGAAGTGGCAAAAATATTGCTAGAGAATGGGGCTCAAATAGATTTGCAGGACGAAGCGGGATCGTCTGCTCTACTTCTAGCTAGTCAGAATGGCCATACTGAAATGGCAATAATATTGCTAGAGAATGGGGCTCAAGTAGATTTGCAGAATAAAAATGGAAGTTATGCTCTATACTTAGCAAGTCAGAATGGCCATACTGAATTGGCAAAAATATTGCTAGAGAATGGGGCTCCGGTAGATATGCAGGATGAAGAGGGATGGTCTGCTCTATTTATAGCTAGTCAGAATGGCCATACTGAAGTGGCAAAGATATTGTTAGAGAATGGGGCTCAGGTAGATTTGCAGGATGAAGAGGGATCGTCTGCTCTACTTCTAGCTTGTCAGAATGGCCATACTGAAGTGGCAAAGATATTTCTAGAGAATGGGGCTCAAGTAGATTTGCAGAATAAAAATGGTACTTCTGCTCTATACTTAGCTAGTCACAATGGCCATACTAAAGTGGCAAAAATATTGCTAGAGATTGGGGCTCAGGTAGATTTGCAGGATGAAGAGGGATGGTCTGCTCTACTTATAGTTAGTCAAAATGGCCATATTGAAGTGGCTATGATATCGCTAGAGAATGGGGCTCAGGTAGATTTGCAGAATAAAAATGGAAGTTTTGCTCTATACTTGGCAAGTCACAATGGCCATACTGAAGTGGCAAAAATATTGCTAGAGAATGGGGCTCAGGTAAATTTGCAGGATAAAGAGGGATCGTCTGCTCTACTTATAGCTAGTCAGAATGGCCATGCTGAAGTGGCTAAAATATTGCTAGAGAATGGGGCTCAGGTAGATTTGCAGGATCAAGAGGGATTGTCTGCTCTACTTATAGCTAGTCAGAATGGCCATACTGAAGTGGCTAAAATATTGCTAGAGAATGGGGCTCAGGTAAATTTTGAGAATGCAAATGGGTTGTTTCCTTTAATGTTGGCAATTCAGAGTGATCATGTTGATGTCGTCAAGTTACTGATAGACAATGGAGCTCTGAAACTTTTGAAAAACAAAGTACATTCAGTTTATGAGGTTCAAACGGAAAAAGGTGAGTTGGTACCATTCACATGCTAGTTCATTCATTGTGTGTTTTTATAGAATGTTTATTTAAACAAATACATTTTCAGTAAATTTTGAATTAACTTGTCTAAGTTCAATAATACAAACTAAACATTACAATCAAGAATAGGAATTTGAAGGTTTTTGCTATCTTTATAGTGATACACATTCTGAAAAATAGACCTACACACAATACTTTAACTAAATATATAAAATAATGAATTTTATTTTGTACCTATGAAGCTTTTTTTAATGATGAAAGTATGAAGCAATTCAAAACTGCATTAATTACTAGATACTACACTAGAATGACACAGAAGTTATTGGTGAAGAGACTGCATACAGAAATCACTTAAACCATTGGGTGATCTTATTTCAGATCTTATATATTAATGTATTTTTCTTTTCTCATAAAATCCATTTGAGTTTTTTTCTGGCATTAAAGCAAATTTATGTGATTATGTAGATGCTGAAAGCAAGAAGAAAGAAATAAGATCAAAAGAAGAGGATGAAACAAAAAGTAAAATAAACGAGCTATGTGAAAGTGAACGAAGAAGACGGACACAGGAGTCAGAAAAAAGAGCTGAAAAAGCAGAAAGAAGAGCTATGGAATTTGAAAATAAAGCTTCAGAGTCAGACACAAGAGCTGAAGAGGCAAAAATAAGGGCAGTGGAAGCAGACAGAAGGGCACAGGAGGCAGACAGAAAGATAGAGGAGGCAGTGAGAAGAGCTGAAGCGGGAGAACGAAGAGCTCAGGACGAACATAGAAGAGCAGAAGAAGAATGTCAAATAGCAGAGGAAGAACGCAGGAGAGCTGATGAGGCTGATACAAGAGCAGAAGAACAACGTCAAATAGCTGAGCAGGCTAATAGAATAGCTGAGGAAGAATGCAGAAGAGCTGATGAGGCTAATGCAAGAGCTGATCAGCTAAAAAAGGCCAACGATGAGCAGTGGGTTGTCAGAAGGGAGGATATAGAATTGACAGGTCCTGAGATAGGGAGAGGTGGGTGGGCTACAGTTAGTGTGGCTAAGTTCAGAGGAGTACAAGTAGCAGTCAAGAGAATCCACAACCAGATAGTTAGCCGACACAATGAGGATCTCTTTCGTAGAGAAATGCAAATGGCGGCTAGGCTACGACACCCTAACTTAGTCCAGTTCATTGGAGCTACAATTCAGGGAGACATGATGATCCTTATGGAATTGATGCCTACCAGTCTCAGTAGGCAAATTGTAACAGACGAATATTTTCCGCGAAAACAGTAAGTGTTGACATAGTCAAAGCCTTAAACTATCTCCACCAGATGAAGCCAGATCCTATGATCCATCGTGACATCAGCAGTGCTAATGTTCTCCTAGAACCTTTACGGCCTCCTAAACTTTGGAAATCTAAAATAACCGACTACGGCTCAGTTAATCTAGTTCGCCAGCTCCACACTGAGAATCCAGGAAGTCCTGCTTATTCAGCACCAGAGGCAGCGACTCCAAGCCAGCAGACAACTAAAATGGACATCTACAGCTTCGGTGTCTTGATGTTGGAGATGCTCACCGGTCAATTGCTAGCACCAGAAAATCGGTCAAGTTTGTTCCGCCAAGTGCATCACGAGCATCTGCTACGCCTCCTTCAGAGATGCTTGTCAAACAGGCCAGCAGACAGACCAAGCGCTGAGAATATTATGTCTGAATTATTATAAACTAGCCTATTTTTCTATTTTTTTATACTGTATTTGCTAATTCTTATTCTGTGTAAATTTTCTCTTCAAGTTTTGCTGTTTTTATATTTTGTGCTAAAAAAATA
>WLWD01002845.1_pt1 | contig 31258 bp, 15 predicted proteins | sample 6712731 | NCBI WGS metagenome assembly WLWD01 (sample SAMN12718690, study PRJNA576275) | sponge metagenome | isolation source: marine sponge | host: Mycale hentscheli | place: New Zealand: South Island, Marlborough, Capsize Point | collected 2014-11-01
CTTGCAAGATTCTTTCATGGTTCTTGCACTTATCATGCTTGAATGATACTCAAGATTCAAGCAAGTATATGTCAAGATCAAACTGGCAAGATTCTTACAATAGACTTTCAAGAGTCTTGCCACTTCTTGAGTAAGATTTATGCAAGAGTTTGTGGCAGTTATCTTTCAAAGAATCTTACAGGTTTCTTGCAAGAATCTTGTTAATACAGTATTCAAGATTCAAGCAAGTATATGTAAAGATCAAACTGGCAAGATTCTTACAATAGACTTTCAAGAGTCTTGCCACTTCTTGAGTAAGATTTATGCAAGAGTTTGTTGCAGTTATCTTTCAAAGAATCTTACAGGTTTCTTGCAAGAATCTTGTTAATACAATATTCAAGATTCAAGCAAGTATATGTAAAGATCAAACTGGCAAGATTCTTACAATAGACTTTCAAGAGTCTTGCCTTTTCCAGAGTAAGATTTATGCAAGAGTTTGTGGCAGTTATCTTTCAAAGAATCTTACAGGTTTCTTGCAAGAATCTTGTTAATACAATATTCAAGATTCAAGCAAGTATATGTCAAGATCAAACTGGCAAGATTCTTACAATAGACTTTCAAGAGTCTTGCCACTTCCAGAGTAAGATTTATGCAAGAGTTTGTGGCAGTTATCTTTCAAAGAATCTTACAGGCTTCTTGCAAGAATCTTGTTAATACAATATTCAAGATTCAAGCAAGTATATGTCAAGATCAAACTGGCAAGATTCTTACAATAGACTTTCAAGAGTCTTGCCACTTCCAGAGTAAGATTTATGCAAGAGTTTGTGGCAGTTATCTTTCAAAGAATCTTACAGGCTTCTTGCAAGAATCTTGTTAATACAATATTCAAGATTCAAGCAAATATTATCAAGTTTAACTGACAAGATTCTTATAATAGACTGCAAGAGTTGGCAACTTCCAGAGTAAGATTTAGACAAGAGTTGTGGCAGTTATCTTCAAAGAATCTTACAGGTTCTTGCAAGAATATTGTTAATTACACTATTCAGATTTCAAGCAAGTATATGATCACGATCAAACTGGCAAGATTATTACAAATCGACTTTCAGAGTTTGCCACTTCCAGAGTAAGATTTATGCAAGAGTTTGTGGAGTATCTTTCAAATAATCTACGGCTTCTTGCAAGAATCTTGTAATACAATATTAAAGATTTCAAGCAAATATGTCAAGTTCAAACTGACAAGATCTTATAATAGACTTTTAATACTTTCTAGATTTTATTGCACCGTAGCTTGGTTCATCATACTTCTTGTAAGCTGATGGACTCCATATTGGCTTGCTTGATGTGTTTTGTTAACTCGAAAAACAAAACAGTTACTACAATCCTAGTAGGGGTCCACGTGTAAAAAAAAAAATAGCAGCTGGAAGTAAAAATACAGCTGCTGATTGTATCCATTATTGGCAAGAGAAGGAGAGAAGAAATGTCCAGTGCCAAAAAGAAACGTGGAATTGTCACGAAAGCTTAAAGGGATTCTGGTAAGTCTAATTCAGGAAGAGGTCCAGGTTGGGGATCCAAATGGTAATGTTTAAAAAAATCTCTTGTTATATCAAATCACTTGCAAATTATTTTGCAGTTACAGTTGTGTTGAATGCTTCACAAAATGGAAAGCAAACATAATGTGAAAGTGAAAGGATTGTCACGCGATGACTTGGAGCACTAATATCTGAAGACTTGGTGGTTAACAAACCTCTAATCTTACAGTACAAAGGGAAACCATGGCCAGTGACATTTTTAAGATACAAACGTAAGTTTAAGCAGTGGGTTGGGAACTAACATTTAATATAGTGTTACAACTAATAGAAAAGACCGTTACTAAAGAGAGTAAGCAACATAAAGGAGAAGGAAGCAGTGAGACAGTGAAGGATAGTATGCTGGAAATCCTAAAAAAGGCAAAGGTATATATTTGAAGTAAGGTATTTTACACCTTTTATCTCTTAATAATTGTTTCAGTATGATGCTGACATTCCTACGTGTATTGAGGATGACTCTGAAGATGAGGAAGAAAGCAGGAAGAGATGTTTATCTACGTCTGATTCTGAGGAAGAAATACCTACAAAGATTACTAGAAAAGTAAGGAAAACTAACTGTCAAATTTTGGTTACTAGCATGTGCAAAATGAAAAAGAAAATATTACAATATATTGAAAATTATCTGGGTATTAGATGCCACAAGGTGAAAATGACATTAAAGAAACTACACTAGATAATTTTGAAAAGGTTAGTTGGACTGTGTTGTGTATTTCTAGGACTTCATATAATATTATGGTGTGTGAGAGGGAGGAATTTATTGGTGGTCATCTTGGAAATATGTGTAAATTTTTTTTCAGAACCCAGAACCAGTGGGTTACATATATAATAATAATATCAGCTTACCGAACCTGCAACCTACCAAACCTGTAGGTTAGGGCGAAATACTAAATGATATCAAATTTTCGAACTTTTATAATCATAATAAGTTAGCATTATCGTATTATGACACACAAAATATTGCCCAATCCCTTGGTTAAATTTGTGTTTTGTGGTATTTCAGTTACATCATATAATTTGATTATACAGTGCATCCTCGCTTATCCGAACCTCACTTATCCGAATCCTCGAATATCCGAACTACCCAAATTATGATATTCATGAAAAGTTAATTATATTCATGAGGAATTAAGACACATTCCTTATTTGTAATACACTTTATGTATTTCACTTATCCGAATTCTTTACTTATCTGAACAGCAACAAATTTTCTTGTGCACAAAGGGGTTCGGATAAGTGAGGATGCACTGTAATCACACATTTCTGTGGTACAAGACTCATTTGGTAGATGGTGCTATTATGTTTGACTAAACTACTATTATAATGTTTGTCATATTTTTGTATTTGCAGGACCTCCTTGTTAATTTAATTCAGGAAATTAAAGAATTGAAGAACCAATTTCAGGCGTTTGATTCAAAAACAAACGAATTACAGAAAAGCATAAAATCTTGCTATAAAGAAGAATATCCATCTACTTCCACAATTAAGTCAGAAGAGAGTGAAAAAAATTGCAGCGATTGGCTGCAAGGGATCCATACCAATTCGCTCTACAGGGGATGGATATCTTGTTCACTAAACAAGAGATGGCCACTTCACTACTATTCAAGTCAAAGTCCCCGAAAAGCACTAAACCTGCATTGGATCACAAAAGAGTAGAAGAGCTATTACAAGCCGTAGACATGAAGTTCGGAGTAGACAGTTATAATATAAAGACACTGACAGCTAAAGCAAATCAAAAATGTAGAGATTCAAGCGAGATGAAAAAAGAAAAAAAGAAAAAAAAATCAGAAGAAAAAGATTCAGTTAAAGAAAAAACTTCAGCTAAAGAGTAAAATCTGTTAACATTATTATCTAATTCATTTGACTTTTGTCCCAAAACTTTTTCTACTTTTTTTAACGTATTTATGTCAAACAGAAAATTTCGCTTTTGAATTACAATTATATTTAATTTTAGTTTGTACAAGTTATCACAAGTCATTGGTCTTGTGTAAGACTTGTACAAAATCATTATTGTTAGATCTTGTAAGGTTCTTGCAGGAGTCTTATTAGATCTTGAAAGGTTCTTGCAGGAGTCTCATTAGATCTTGTAAGGTACTTGCAGGAGTCTTATTAGATCTTGTAAGGTTCTTGCTGGAGTCTTATTAGATCTTGTAAGGTTCTTGCAAGAGTCTTATTAGATCCTGTAAGGTTCTTGCATGAAGTCTTATTAGATCTTGAAAGGTTCTTGCAGGAGTCTTGTTAGATCTTGTAAGGTTCTTGCGGGAGTCTTGATCTTGTAAGGTTCTTGCATCTTGAGTAAGGTTCTTGCATGAGTCTTATTAGATCTTGAAAGGTTCTTGCAGGAGTCTTGTTAGATCTTGTAAGGTTCTTGCGGGAGTCTTGTCAGATCTTGTAAGGTTCTTGCAGAGATTAGATCTTGAAAGGTTCTTGCAGGAGTCTTGTTAGATCTTGTAAGGTTCTTGCGGGAGTCTTGTCAGATCTTGTAAGGTTCTTGCAGGAATCTTATTAGATCTTGAAAGGTTCATGAAGTCTTATTAGATCTTGTAAGGTTCTTGCATGAGTCTTGTTAGATCTTGTAAGGTTCTTGCAGGAATCTTATTAGATCTTATAAGGTTCTTGCATGAGTCTTGTTAGATCTCTTGTTAGATCTTGTAAGGTTCTTGCATGAGTCTTATTAGATCTTGAAAGGTTCTTGCAGGAGTCTTATTAGATCTTGAAAGGTTCTTGCATGAAGTCTTATTAGATCTTGTAAGGTTCTTGCATGAGTCTTGTTAGATCTTGTAAGGTTCTTGCAGGAATCTTATTAGATCTTATAAGGTTCTTGCATGAGTCTTGTTAGATCTCTTGTTAGATCTTGTAAGGTTCTTGCATGAGTCTTATTAGATCTTGAAAGGTTCTTGCAGGAGTCTTATTAGATCTTGAAAGGTTCTTGCATGAAGTCTTATTAGATCCTGTAAGGTTCTTGCAGGAGTCTTGTTAGATCTTGAAAGGTTCTTGCATGAAGTCTTATTAGATCTTATAAGGTTCTTGCATGAGTCTTGTTAGATCTCTTGTTAGATCTTGTAAGGTTCTTGCATGAGTCTTATTAGATCTTGTAATGTTCTTGCATGAGTCTTATTAGATCTTGTAAGGTTCTTGCAGGAGTCTTGTCAGATCTTGTAAGGTTCTTGCAGGAGTCTTGAGTCTTGTTAGATCTTGTAAGGTTCTCGCGGGAGTCTTGTTAGATCTTGTAAGGTTCTTGCAGGAGTCTTATTAGATCGTGTAAGGTTCTTGCATTATTCTTACTAGATCTTGTAAGTTTCTAGCACGAGTCTTATTAAATCTTGAAAGGTTCTTGCACGAGTCTTGCTAGATCTTGTAAGGTTCTTGCAGGAATCTTATTAGATCTTGTAAGATTCTTGCGGGAGTCTTGTTAGATCTTGTAAGGTTCTTGCAGGAGTCTTATTAGATCTTGCAAGGTTCTTGCATTATTCTTACTAGATCTTGAAAGGTTCTTGCACGAGTCTTGTTAGATCTTGTAAGGTTCTTGCAGGAGTCTTATTAGATCTTGTAAGGTTCTTGCAGGAGTCTTGTTAGATCTTGTAAGGTTCTTGCAGGAGTCTTATTAGGTCTTGCAAGGTTCTTGCACGAGTCTTGTTAGATCTTGCAAGGTTCTTGCAGGAGTCTTATTAGATCTTGTAAGGTTCTTGCATGAGTCTTGTTAGATCTTGCAAGGTTCTTGCAAGAGTCTTGTTAGATCTTGCAAGGTTCTTGCAAGAGTCTTGTTAGATCTTGCAAGGTTCTTGCAGGAGTCTTATTAGATCTTGCACGAGTCTTGTTAGATCTTGCAAGGTTCTTGCACGAGTTTATTAGATCTTGAAAGGTTCCTGCAAGGTTCTTGCAAGAGTTTTGTTAGATCTTGTAAGGTTCTTGCATTGTTAGATCTTGTAAGGTTCTTGCATTGTTAGGACTTGTAAGGTTCTTGCAGGAGTCTTATTAGATCTTGTAAAGTTCTTGCAAGAGTCTTATTAGATCTTGTATGGTTCTTGCACGAGTCTTGTTAAATCTTGCAAGATTCTTGCATGAATCTTATCAGATTTCGTAAGGTTCTGGCAGGAATCTTTAATAATCTTGCAAAAAAACTTGTAAGGTTTTTGCATGAATCTTAGTAGTATTCTTGCAAGATTCTTGTCCCATTTTTGGGCATGAATCTTATAAGATTCTTGTACATGAATCTTGCACTGTTCTTATCAAGATTCTTGGCAAGATCTTGAGAAGAATTTTTGATAGGGTTCATACCTAAATCAACTGTTAATTGTCAGTAATCTCCAAAATCGGAGCATGACAGGCCGACAGACAGACAGACAAACAGACAGGAATAGTCACATAGTGAATGAGTGAATAACTTGGTCTCTACTTTCTTGCTGCACCACAACTAATTTATCTTCCACACAACCACATATTCACACCACTATCACAACACACACTGCACACCCACACACATATAGACAAATCACACACATATAATACACACACATGTGGTGTGTATATACAATATGTACATACACAAATATTCTCTTTCCTAAACTAAAATTATTACTATTTCTTATATTGAAACAAACTCACCCACTCTATTCACATAGTTGTAATTTGGGTGGCAATCTCAAACAGCTGCAATTTGTGAGCTTCACATGACCTCTCATGCAGAATGACCTCTAGACTGACCTTACTATAATTAGCTGAAAAATTATTCCTAACACAAGAAAGCACACACACACACATATAAACAACTCTCTATTTTTGTCTTTTCTATAAGAATGAAATAATACAAAAATAATAAATGTTCAAGGAAAAAAATATGGGCATAATTTTAATTAAAAGATGCAATAGTAATGAAATTTCTGGGTAACTATGGTTATAGCTGACCCTGACAAGATATTTACACCTCTACCACAGACCACTAAAATGTGTCCCATTGTCCTCTCACATCTAGAATGAGAGTAAATATGTACTTGTTATACAACAAGCACTTCTAACCCACTTATTCATTCCCCCTAATTCTGACCCTAATTAAATAGCCACTGAAATAACAACTATGCTGTGATTGTTTCATCCTTATTAGGAATCATCAGTATGCTATAATCACTATGAAGTCATGGGTGACAGTGGACTATAATAACTTATATAACAGTGTAGCACTAAATCATTTTAGGATATACCCATAACTTCATAATGATAAACATAGACAATCAGCATTAGTCAGTGTGTGTGTGTGTTTTTTTATGGTGATTGGCAAGCTTTCGTACCTGTTATATGTTCATTATTAATCTTGATGTCTAATTGAAAAAACAATTAGAATCATGACATACACACTCACCTCCTAACATACTGATATGCCATCACACACATACACACTCTCCTCGTACACACTGAAATACCATCACACATATACATATATACACTCTCTTCCTACACACTGAATGAAATATCATCACACACACTCCTCCTATAATTTAACAGTAATATACAAATATTTTGCAGATAGCAGATGAACAGAATTGTGAATAATTAAGCTATCCAACTTCTTTGTGAAGCTATATCTGGATTTGTTGTTTGACAAGAATACAGTTTTCTAATGGTGCAAACTCTTGATGATTAGATGCTATGGTTCACAAGTTATTAAAGTTTTTTTTTCTGGCCAACTCAACTTGGACAGACTATAGACCTAACCAGCCTTTGGTCTTAGCTAGGGCAGCTGCTTCATCCTTGGAGGCATGTTATTACCACAAACCCATTAGTGATATGACCAAATAAGGTCATACTGTAACTGGAGTAAAGTACACTAATGAATAATCTTAGGCACTGCAAGTTCTGATTTAGATGTATTTTATTACCACTATACCTCTATCTCAAACTATTAAACCCTCAACTATGACCATAACCTCCCTCTTCTATTTCCAGCTAATTCATGTCCAGGTACACTGCTTGCCTTGCTACCTTTAAGTTAAATTTATCCTCCTGGAGACAGTCTGATCTCGCCTGTGACCTTCTTCTTCATGAGAGATCCTTGTCTACAGACTCAAGAGACAGTGAGGGGAAGTCTGAACTCTAGTGACCTTGCAGTCATGCTGGATCAGAGTAGTACGGGGGAGTTTCACTTAATGCAGCCACGGGCCACGAATATCGATCACTTTAAAAAAATCATAAAAATACAATAATTAAAGCTATGCGTGATATACAGTAATCAAAAGACACCTTCGAGGCTATTGAGCTTCTGGGCGTTATAGGGAAGAACAAAGTAAGGACAGATAGTTAGCTATCTGTGCAGCCGTTTTCGTTAGGGTTAGAGCTGTAGAAAGTGATGGTGAAGCCTCAGCAAAGCCTGCATAATCAAACAGTACCAAGTCCAGTAGGAATGGAAGTCTATCTTTTATATTTTTTTTTGTTTTTTTTTGTTTTTTGTTTTTTTTTTTTTTTGTTTTTTTGTTTTGTTTTTGTGTTTTCATTCTTTTCTTTCAACGATTTTCGGTCAAATTTTAATCTCTTACCAAGTGTATGTTAGTCTGACACTAAAAATTATCCCTGCATTATTATTTATCGTATTTTCCCGTACAACTTTGACAAACTATTTCAAAGTGTACATTTTGTGTATGTTGAACAATGTACTGATTGGGAAATGACATTCTTGTAGATATGGCATCTGTTTTGAATGTGTCTGACACAACGGTTGCCTTTGACAACACCAGTTCTGTGAGATACATCAGCCTGCCTGCTCCACCCGACATGGTGCTGGAGGACGACGTGCCATTGGTGCTGTCTATTGAGGGACCTTTACCTTACTCTGTAGCAATCGAATTACGCTTGCACTGAACAATTTGAATATCACAGTACTTGATGACCCCAGTGAGTTAGAGCATGGAACTAACAGGGTTGGTCGGACAAGAAGAAGCTGACAATGTAGGACTTCAGTTATCCGAACATGTTGGGACTGAGAGGTGTTCAGATAACAGTTATCAATGTAACATGTATTACAAAAGCACTAATGAAGGGGCGTGGTCTAGCAATTTTTCATGTCTGCACACGCTGCTATTAGATTTGGATGTTCAGTTAATTGCATTCGGATAACTAGTTGGCGAGCGAGCGTAGCGAGCGAGACACTTACAGGGGTAACACAATTGAAAATCGGGGATGTTTGTTTGTTTATATATATGTTTGGACGTACGTAAGGCATTTTTGTACTTTGACCCTCGCGTTTTTGTGTTAGTTTGGTGGTCGACCCCGTCCCAAACTTCACTAAACAGAATCCTCTGTTTCGATCAGTACCCGTATCACCCTAGAAATTGAATTGTTTACCGTTTTGAATTCTTTTACGGGTGCAGTTAAAACGTGAAAACTTACGGGACTTCCATTTCTATTCGAGTTAGTGGCGGTGGTAAGTCAATGTGCTCTTTGGCATGGTTATAAGCCGTACGCAACAGTATTTACATTGTCCACTAGACTAACTGCCAAGGTAAGTCTTGTGTAGGTGTATGTCCAGTTGTGTCAAAGCATTGTGCTTTACAGCCACTATTTAGCTAAAGAATTGTGATATTATCACAAAGAAAACGTTTAAATAGCGTGTATTGTTTTGTTGTTGTTGTTTTCCTTCAATTCAAACAGTTGCAGCGAGTTGTTACTATGGTACTGAAATCCCTTTACAGTGTATGCCTAATTTAAAAACTCGACCTTATTTTCAGTAGCTTCAGTGTTGGAAGTCAAAATCATTCATATAAAAATAGTATAGTCTTTAGACTCGCTCGCCATTTGTGCTCAAGCACATCACTAGTTATACTGTACATAAACATCTATAATCAATATGACCATCTATAGCAGTTTACGGAATAATTTATTTTTGTGTCGATGTATTTGTTGTTAGCTTACTTTTTACTGCCTATCTCCTTACTATTTAGTATTGAAGACTTCTAGTCCTGCAATGGTGATAAGTAAGCCAGCTGTTTTACGTATAATTGTGACCACTGGTTTTGTGTGATGATATATTACCACTGGTTTTGTGTGCGTAACAAGTTAACTATGTTTTCTGATTACACAAGTTAAATTGTCATAATACCAACTATTAAATCAAACACACACATGTTTGATTGAACAATACAATCTAAGAATCAGTATTATTACTACAGGGCAGCCATAAGCTTAGCTCATTGTATACATACCTTTTTGTTACGAGTTCGATATTAGCTTGGTTATACGTATGTGTGTGTGTAGGTGTAATAATGGTGGGCTTTGACATGCCGTCTTACAGTAGTGTTGCCGAAGGTTCTTCAGTACAGGTGTGTGTAAGTGTGGTCACTGGTCACTGGTCAAAGTACAAATGACATACGTACATCCTAACATATATATAAACAAACCAACATCCCCGATTTTAAATTGTCTCGCTCCACTCGCTCACCAATTACCCCAACATGAACACAACAGAGCACACCAGCACATTGCTGGAGGCTGCAATTAACTAGCCAAGACCTAGCACTTTATCACACACACACATACACACCCATTCCTCATTGTCTATCTTGCAACCCCTTTCCTCGTTCAACTGGCCCGTCCTCCGTCTAAATAACTATTCCTTCTATTCACTGCCAGCTACATACATCATTCCATCTCTACTGCCACACCCAACTATGCCTTCTCACATGCTCCACCCACTCACAGCCAGTGAAGCATCTCTCTCTTCATTTACTCAGTCCACTTCAAATGTCTCCTCTCCAATGGACCTCACGTCATCTCTACTATAGACACATAAAAGAGTTTGTTATACTATTGGTTTGTTGACATTGCTGTTTATAGTTGGAGGGGAAGGTTGACAAAAAAAAAAGACAGAACTTGCAAATCATAGTAATAGTAGTAGTACGTATCTCCTCAATGAACTGTGGTGGGGTCTGTGCACTATATACAATACAGTAGGACTTCAGTCATCCAAACATGGTGGGACCAAGAGGTTGGGATAGCAGAAATGTTCAGACTACTGAACACAATAGAAAACGTACTATAAGCCACTATGAAGGGGTGTGGTCAAGCCATTCTTCATGTCTGCACGTGGTACTATTATTGTCCTGATAATTAGCCCACCACTTCTACACTAGTCATTAAAATTCATTCCAGTAGTGGTCTCAGTGTTCTTAATAATACACACCATTGACTTGAACACTCCCCACCAATTAAATCCACCACACAAACACATGTGCACGCACACATAACCATACACATCACAGTCACACATATCCGCACACACACATGCACACACCAAACACATGCACACACACTTACACTCAAGAGTTGTAATTAATTGAACTTCACAATCAGAAATGAATGAAGTCCACCTAATTACTTGACACACTCAATACCTACCTACATATGTGACCATCTACAGGAAAATCGGGCACAACGCGGCAAGCACCAAATTGGACAATTAACAATTTTATGGTTTCTGTCAATTTTTTACCAAAATATTTTTAATGCATAAATGGAATGATAACCTATTTTTGTAGATACTGACCAAGTTTGAAGGACAGGCGTGCTCTGGAACTGAATGAATAAGCCCGAGAAGTCACCGTATCAACTTACTGCAGAACGAGTATCCGGATCGTTGCAAAGCTCTAGTTTTAGCGTGAGTGAAACTCGCGCCAAAATGCCGCGCCATGAAGGCGGGAAAATACAGCTCAGGAACGTGCAGTTTAGATAGAGCTAGAGACAGACCACGAGTGAAGCCTGGAACCTAGCCAGAGTTTTGAATCTCCGCCACCGCCATGGCCTGGACATGATGGGTGGAGCCGATGGTGAAGCCTTAGAGGAGCTCATTAGCGATCATGGCTCCAGGAAGTGAAGACCAACCCCCAGACTGTTAGTACCCAATCAACAAAATTACTCTTAAGTCATAACTCTTTTACTTTTTAAGGTGATGAAGAATTTGATGGCCACTTTATTGGCTACTCAGAAGAAGGTATCTTCATGCAACAGCCTAGGGTTTACATTTTTACTAATTTTAAAATAAAAAACATAAATAATAATACATTATTAAAGGTTCTAGTGATGTCTCTGAGTCTGAGTCTATTCCTCCTCTTTTTGAGGATGAATTCAACTTGTATGACCCCCCTGGATCCCTCAGACTCTGACGTCGAGGCTTCAGACCCCTCAACACCAGATCCAGACCCCTCCACACCAGAACACTTCCAGCCATACTTCAAGAGGGAAGACTTTGATGGCATTAGCACCAATAGAAGACTCCAGCAAGCCAAATTTGAAGAATGAAGACCCGCCTGGGAGGGAGATACAGCTCTGCACACTGGCTACTATTCAGAGTTATTTCGAAGCAGCCGAAAGAGCTACTGCGCTCATTTTTTTTCCAGAGGTAGCCTGAGGGCTTCTTCGCAACATTACAGAGCCATATTTCTAATATCTATATTTATTTTTTTTGTTAACAGTAAAATTTCATGCCGTTTTATTTTCAAGTTGACAACTGATTCGCAATTTCACCCCGCCGCCCCTCGTTGAGCTCCGCGAACGCGCAATTATTTGGTAAGATAATCAATTAACTTGTGACAGCTCTAAAAAGAGCCCATTTGTAAACAATAATAAGAAATACAAATGAGCCGTGAGATGGCCGTTGTAACTTTGGAATGAGCACCAATAGAAGACTCCAGCAAGCCAAATTTGAAGAATGAAGACCCGCCTGGGAGGGAGATACAGCTCTGCACACTGGCTACTATTCAGAGTTATTTCGAAGCAGCCGAAAGAGCTACTGCGCTCATTTTTTTTCCAGAGGTAGCCTGAGGGCTTCTTCGCAACATTACAGAGCCATATTTCTAATATCTATATTTATTTTTTTTGTTAACAGTAAAATTTCATGCCGTTTTATTTTCAAGTTGACAACTGATTCGCAATTTCACCCCGCCGCCCCTCGTTGAGCTCCGCGAACGCGCAATTATTTGGTAAGATAATCAATTAACTTGTGACAGCTCTAAAAAGAGCCCATTTGTAAACAATAATAAGAAATACAAATGAGCCGTGAGATGGCCGTTGTAACTTTGGAAATAGTTAGTCCCTCGAGCAAAAGTGATGGCGTATTCCCGATGTTGCTTAAGTTGGTTGCTCATTAGTGGGAGGGGTAGTTCAGCACAAGATTTAGACTTGTAGGCGATAGGGCTGAAGAGTATAGCGGTAGCAATCCCGATGGAAAGAACTGAAGTGATGATGATGGAGTCTATACGCAGCGGAGTCTCAATACAAGGTTGGTGGAATTGTCGGAGCTGGTACCAGTCAGGGTGGAGTTGGTCATGGTTGAGACAGAGTTTTAAGCTGCTCCAATGGCTTCACAAGTACAGCTTCATTCCCCTGCAAGTATAATAGAAGGATGTTATTCGAAATGACTGTCTCAGACTAGTACACTACATACAAGTTATAGCTCAGAGACCGGTTGTGTCCACCTGCTTCGCGGTTTTTGGCGCCAAAGTTAATTGATTGTTTGCGTGGCTCGGTTACGTGCCATCTCCCGCGTTTTACCAGCGTGTCCAACATCCCCTGGTTTAGTTCACAAATACGCAAGCGCAACACTCTGACATCACAAATACGTCGTCATTGAGATAAGAGCTTCCGCAAACGTCACAACTTACACCGAAAAGACTAACACTCTCACAAAAGCATTTTTATTTCCCTTAATTTTCAAGATAGGGGTTTCAAATTCATATGGATTAAAATACAACTATTTAGGTATTTTATATTAAATTCCCAAGACACTTACTTCAAAATTGCAAAATTACCAGCTTAAAGCATTTGGGGAGTTTAGTTTTTTATAAAAAATGAAATTAAAAATAAGTAAAATAGTATTAAAATATAAAAATTTGGTACAAATCAAATTAATGAGCCATAGATTCAGTCTGCAAAATCTTTAGACACTCGAATTCAATTTACTCTTTTTCTGGCTTAAAAACATAAAAAATATCCTCCATTTATAGGGTCACTTCTTCTATCTATTACCACAGTTGTGACCACAAACCACAATTTTTTAAAACATAATCGATTTCAATATATATTAATTTGTGTGTGTGTGAAGTTTCAGCTTCCTGACATCAATCTGACTGCACATGTATACATTTAAAGAACAATTAACAAAAAACAGAACTTTCTACTCTTTAAGCTGGACGAACTGTACCTGCACGATAAAATCCGGGACTTTGTCTCTGATGCATGTAAAGACATTGTCTGTCCTCCACCTCATACTCAGACACCTCACAACCATGACTCCACACTTTTACCATCCACATCTCCTTCTCCCTCTCCACCATCCTCACTCCCACCCAAAAGAAACCGAAAAAGTAGAGCCAAATAATTTTTTATTAAAGTTCTTATTAACTAATCATAATTACGTCATGATACATACAATTGCAACTTACCTGTAGCTACTATGCCAACAGTATCAAGATTCAAGCTAGAATATCCTTTTATAGCAGCAAGAACCCCAATAACAGGCTGATCCCGGGAATTCATTGCCTAGAAAAACTCGACAGAAAAGAAACGGAAAAAAAAAAGTAATAATGCAGAACGAACACTAGTACGAACAAACACTAGAACGAACAAACACTAGAACAAACAAACACTAGAACAAACAAACACTAGTACGAACAAACACTAGTACGAACAAACACTAGTACGAACAAACACTAGTACGAACAAACACTAGAACAAACAAACACTAGAACGAACAAACACTAGAACAAACAAACACTAGAACGAACAAACACTAGAACAAACACTAGTACGAACAAACACTAGTACGAACAAACACTAGTACGAACAAACACTAGTACGAACAAACACTAGTACGAACAAACACTAGTACGAACAAACACTAGTACGAACAAACGACTAGAACAAACACTAGAACAAACAAACACTAGTACGAACAAACACTAGTACAACAAACACTAGAACAAACAAACACTAGAAGCAACAACACTAGAACAAACACTAGAACGAACAAACACTAGTACGACAAACACAAACAAACACTAGTACGAACAAACACTAGAACAAACACGGAACGTACGTAGAACAAACACTAGTACGAACACAACACTAGAATACGAACACAAACACTAGTACGAGCACAAAAACACTAGTACGAAGCAAACACTAGTACGACGCTAGTACGAACAAACAAACTAGTACGAACAAACACTAGTACGAACAAACACTAGTAAACGAACACTAGTACAAACAAACACTAGTACGAACGAACACTAGTACAAACAAACACTAGTACAAACAAACACTAGTACGAACAAACACTAGAACAAACAAACACTAGAATGAGCAAACACAAACACTAGAACGAACAAACACTAGAATGAACAAACACTAGTACGAACAAACACTAGTACGAACAAACACTAGAATGAGCAAACACAAACACTAGAACGAACAAACACTAGAATGAACAAACACTAGTACGAACAAACACTAGAACAAACACTAGAACAAACAAACACTAGTACGAACAAACACTAGTACGAACAAACACTAGTACGAACAAACACTAGTACGAACAAACACTAGTACGAACGAACACTAGAACGAACAAACACTAGTACGAACAAACACTAGAACGAACAAACACTAGAACGAACAAACACTAGAACGAACAAACACTAGTACGAACAAACACTAGAACAAACAAACACTAGAACGAACAAACACTAGAACAAACACTAGTACGAACGAACACTAGTACGAACAAACACTAGTACGAACAAACACTAGTACGAACGAACACTAGAACGAACAAACACTAGTACGAACAAACACTAGTACGAACAAACACTAGAACAAACACTAGTACGAACAAACACTAGTACGAACAAACACTAGAACGAACAAACACTAGTACGAACAAACACTAGAACGAACAAACACTAGAACAAACAAACACTAGTACGAACAAACACTAGAACAAACACTAGTACGAACGAACACTAGTACGAACAAACACTAGTACGAACAAACACTAGTACGAACGAACACTAGAACGAACAAACACTAGTACGAACAAACACTAGTACGAACAAACACTAGAACAAACACTAGTACGAACAAACACTAGTACGAACAAACACTAGAACGAACAAACACTAGTACGAACAAACACTAGAACGAACAAACACTAGAACAAACAAACACTAGTACGAACAAACACTAGAACAAACACTAGTACGAACGAACACTAGTACGAACAAACACTAGTACGAACAAACACTAGTACGAACGAACACTAGAACGAACAAACACTAGTACGAACAAACACTAGTACGAACAAACACTAGAACAAACACTAGTACGAACAAACACTAGTACGAACAAACACTAGAACAAACAAACACTAGAACGAACAAACACTAGTACGAACGAACACTAGTACAAACAAACACTAGTACGAACAAACACTAGTACGAACGAACACTAGAACAAACAAACACTAGAACGAACAAACACTAGAACAAACAAACACTAGTACGAACAAACACTAGTACGAACGAACACTAGAACAAACAAACACTAGAACAAACAAACACTAGAACAAACAAACACTAGTACGAACAAACACTAGTACGAGCAAACACAAACACTAGAACGAACAAACACTAGAATGAACAAACACTAGAACGAACAAACACTAGAACAAACAAACACTAGAACAAACAAACACTAGAACAAACAAACACTAGAATGAACAAACACTAGTACGAGCAAACACTAGTACTAACAAACACTAGTACGATCAAACACTAGTACGATCAAACACTAGAACGAACAAACACTAGAACGAACAAACACTAGTACGATCAAACACTAGTACGATCAAACACTAGTACGATCAAACACTAGAACAAACACTAGTACGAGCAAACACTAGAATGAACGAACACTAGTACGAGCAAACACTAGTACGATCAAACACTAGAACGAGCAAACACTAGTACGATCAAACACTAGTACGATCAAACACTAGTACGATCAAACACTAGTACGAACAAACACTAGTACGATCAAACACTAGTATGAACGAACACTAGTACGATCAAACACTAGAATGAACGAACACTAGTACGATCAAACACTAGAATGAACAAACACTAGTACGATCAAACACTAGAACAAACACTAGTACGAGCAAACACTAGAATGAACGAACACTAGTACGAGCAAACACTAGTACGATCAAACACTAGAATGAGCAAACACTAGTACGATCAAACACTAGTACGATCAAACACTAGTACGATCAAACACTAGTACGATCAAACACTAGTACGATCAAACACTAGTACGATCAAACACTAGAATGAACAAACACTAGTACGATCAAACACTAGAATGAACAAACACTAGTACGATCAAACACTAGAACGAACAAACACTAGTACGAGCAAACACTAGTACGAGCAAACACTAGTACGAACAAACACTAGTACGATCAAACACTAGAATGAACAAACACTAGTACGATCAAACACTAGAACGAACAAACACTAGTACGAGCAAACACTAGTACGATCAAACACTAGAATGAACAAACACTAGAATGAACAAACACTAGTACGATCAAACACTAGTACGATCAAACACTAGAACAAACAAACACTAGAACGAACAAACCCTAGAATGAACGAACACTAGTACGAACAAACACTAGAACAAACAAACACTAGAACAAACAAACACTAGAACGAACAAACACTAGAACAAACAAACACTAGAATAAACACTAGTACGAACAAACACTAGTACGATCAAACACTAGAACGAACAAACACTAGTACGAACAAACACTAGAACAAACAAACACTAGAACAAACAAACACTAGAACAAACAAACACTAGAACAAACAAACACTAGAACAAACAAATACTAGAATAAACACTAGTACGAACAAACACTAGTACGATCAAACACTAGAACGAACAAACACTAGTACGAACAAACACTAGTACGAACAAACACTAGTACGATCAAACACTAGAACGAACAAACACTAGAACAAACAAACACTAGAACAAACAAATACTAGAACAAACAAACACTAGAACAAACAAACACTAGAACAAACAAACACTAGAATAAACAAATACTAGAACAAACAAACACTAGAACAAACAAATACTAGAACAAACAAATACTAGAATAAACAAACACTAGAACAAACAAATACTAGAATAAACAAATACTAGAATAAACAAACACTAGAACAAACAAACACTAGAACAAACACTAGAACAAACAAATACTAGAATAAACAAATACTAGAATAAACAAATACTAGAATAAACAAACACTAGTACGAACAAACACTAGAACAAACACTAGAACAAACAAATACTAGAATAAACAAACACTAGAACAAACAAACACTAGAACAAACACTAGTACGAACAAACTCTAGAACAAACAAACACTAGAACAAACACTAGTACGAACAAATACTAGTACGAATAAATACTAGAACGAACAAACACTAGAACAAACACTAGTACGAACAAACACTAGTACGAACAAATACTAGTACGAATAAATACTAGAACAAACAAACACTAGAACAAACAAACACTAGAACAAACACTAGTACGAACAAACTCTAGAACAAACAAACACTAGAACAAACACTAGTACGAACAAATACTAGAACAAACAAATACTAGAATAAACAAACACTAGAACAAACAAACACTAGAACAAACAAACACTAGAACAAACAAATACTAGTACGAACAAACACTAGTACGAACAAACACTAGAACAAACAAATACTAGAACAAACAAATACTAGAACAAACAAATACTAGAACAAACAAATACTAGTACGAACAAACACTAGTACGATCAAACACTAGTACGAACAAACACTAGAACAAACAAACACTAGTACGAACAAATACTAGAACAAACAAATACTAGTACGAACAAACACTAGAACAAACAAACACTAGAACAAACAAATACTAGAATAAACAAATACTAGTACGAACAAACACTAGTACGAACAAACACTAGAACGAACAAACACTAGAACAAACAAATACTAGTACGAACAAACACTAGAACAAACAAACACTAGAACAAACACTAGTACGAACAAATACTAGAATAAACAAATACTAGAACAAACACTAGTACGAACAAACACTAGTACGAACAAATACTAGAACGAACAAACACTAGAACAAACACTAGAACAAACAAACACTAGAACAAACAAACACTAGAACAAACAAACACTAGAACAAACACTAGAACAAACAAACACTAGAACAAACAAATACTAGAACAAACAAACACTAGTACGAACAAATACTAGAATAAACAAACACTAGAACAAACAAATACTAGAATAAACAAACACTAGAACAAACAAATACTAGAATAAACAAACACTAGAACAAACAAATACTAGAATAAACAAACACTAGAACAAACAAATACTAGAATAAACAAATACTAGAATAAACAAATACTAGAATAAACAAACACTAGAACAAACAAACACTAGAACAAACACTAGAACAAACAAATACTAGAACAAACAAACACTAGAACAAACAAACACTAGAACAAACAAATACTAGAACAAACAAATACTAGAACAAACAAATACTAGAACAAACAAATACTAGAACAAACAAATACTAGAACAAACAAACACTAGAACAAACAAATACTAGAACAAACAAACACTAGAACAAACAAACACTAGAACAAACACTAGAACAAACAAACACTAGAACAAACACTAGTACGAACAAATACTAGAACAAACAAACACTAGTACGAACAAATACTAGAACAAACAAACACTAGAACAAACAAACACTAGAACAAACAAATACTAGAATAAACACTAGTACGAACAAACACTAGTACGATCAAACACTAGAACGAACAAACACTAGTACGAACAAACACTAGTACGAACAAACACTAGTACGATCAAACACTAGAACGAACAAACACTAGAACAAACAAACACTAGAACAAACAAATACTAGAACAAACAAACACTAGAACAAACAAACACTAGAACAAACAAACACTAGAATAAACAAATACTAGAACAAACAAACACTAGAACAAACAAATACTAGAACAAACAAATACTAGAATAAACAAACACTAGAACAAACAAATACTAGAATAAACAAATACTAGAATAAACAAACACTAGAACAAACAAACACTAGAACAAACACTAGAACAAACAAATACTAGAATAAACAAATACTAGAATAAACAAATACTAGAATAAACAAACACTAGTACGAACAAACACTAGAACAAACACTAGAACAAACAAATACTAGAATAAACAAACACTAGAACAAACAAACACTAGAACAAACACTAGTACGAACAAACTCTAGAACAAACAAACACTAGAACAAACACTAGTACGAACAAATACTAGTACGAATAAATACTAGAACGAACAAACACTAGAACAAACACTAGTACGAACAAACACTAGTACGAACAAATACTAGTACGAATAAATACTAGAACAAACAAACACTAGAACAAACAAACACTAGAACAAACACTAGTACGAACAAACTCTAGAACAAACAAACACTAGAACAAACACTAGTACGAACAAATACTAGAACAAACAAATACTAGAATAAACAAACACTAGAACAAACAAACACTAGAACAAACAAACACTAGAACAAACAAATACTAGTACGAACAAACACTAGTACGAACAAACACTAGAACAAACAAATACTAGAACAAACAAATACTAGAACAAACAAATACTAGAACAAACAAATACTAGTACGAACAAACACTAGTACGATCAAACACTAGTACGAACAAACACTAGAACAAACAAACACTAGTACGAACAAATACTAGAACAAACAAATACTAGTACGAACAAACACTAGAACAAACAAACACTAGAACAAACAAATACTAGAATAAACAAATACTAGTACGAACAAACACTAGTACGAACAAACACTAGAACGAACAAACACTAGAACAAACAAATACTAGTACGAACAAACACTAGAACAAACAAACACTAGAACAAACACTAGTACGAACAAATACTAGAATAAACAAATACTAGAACAAACACTAGTACGAACAAACACTAGTACGAACAAATACTAGAACGAACAAACACTAGAACAAACACTAGAACAAACAAACACTAGAACAAACAAACACTAGAACAAACAAACACTAGAACAAACACTAGAACAAACAAACACTAGAACAAACAAATACTAGAACAAACAAACACTAGTACGAACAAATACTAGAATAAACAAACACTAGAACAAACAAATACTAGAATAAACAAACACTAGAACAAACAAATACTAGAATAAACAAACACTAGAACAAACAAATACTAGAATAAACAAACACTAGAACAAACAAATACTAGAATAAACAAATACTAGAATAAACAAATACTAGAATAAACAAACACTAGAACAAACAAACACTAGAACAAACACTAGAACAAACAAATACTAGAACAAACAAACACTAGAACAAACAAACACTAGAACAAACAAATACTAGAACAAACAAATACTAGAACAAACAAATACTAGAACAAACAAATACTAGAACAAACAAATACTAGAACAAACAAACACTAGAACAAACAAATACTAGAACAAACAAACACTAGAACAAACAAACACTAGAACAAACACTAGAACAAACAAACACTAGAACAAACACTAGTACGAACAAATACTAGAACAAACAAACACTAGTACGAACAAATACTAGAACGAACAAACACTAGAACAAACACTAGTACGAACAAACACTAGAACAAACAAACACTAGTACGAACAAATACTAGAACGAACAAACACTAGAACAAACACTAGTACGAACAAACACTAGAACAAACACTAGTACGAACAAATACTAGAACGAACAAACACTAGAACAAACACTAGAACAAACAAACACTAGAACAAACAAACACTAGAACAAACAAACACTAGAACAAACACTAGTACGAACAAACTCTAGAACAAACAAACACTAGAACAAACAAACACTAGAACAAACACTAGTACGAACAAATACTAGAACAAACAAACACTAGAACAAACAAACACTAGAAAAAACACTAGAACAAACAAACACTAGAACAAACAAACACTAGAACAAACAAATACTAGTACGAACAAACACTAGTACGAACAAACACTAGAACAAACAAATACTAGAACAAACAAATACTAGAACAAACAAATACTAGAACAAACAAATACTAGTACGAACAAACACTAGAACAAACAAACACTAGTACGAACAAATACTAGAACAAACAAACACTAGAACAAACAAACACTAGAACAAACAAATACTAGTACGAACAAATACTAGAACAAACAAACACTAGAACAAACAAACACTAGTACGAACAAACACTAGAACAAACAAATACTAGAACAAACAAAACTACTATAACAAACACTATAACAACAAATACTAGAACAAACAAATACTAAACAAACAAATACTAGAACAACAAATACTAGACAAACAACCTAGAACAAACAACACTAGAACAAACAAACACTAGAACAAACAAACACTAGAACAAACAAACACTAGAACAAACAAACACTAGAACAAACAAATACTAGAACAAACAAATATTAGAACAAACAAATACTAGAACAAACAAATACTAGAACAAACAAACACTAGAACAAACAAACACTAGAACAAACAAACACTAGAACAAACAAACACTAGTACGATCAAACACTAGTACGATCAAACACTAGAACGAACAAACACTAGAACGAACAAACACTAGAATGAACGAACACTAGTACGAACAAACACTAGAACAAACAAACACTAGAACAAACAAACACTAGAACAAACAAACACTATAACAAACATACTAGTCACGAACAACACTAGAACAAACAAACACTAGTAGACAAACACTAGAATGCAACAACACTAAACACACAAACACTATAACAAACACTAGAACAAAACCACTAGAACAAATAAATACTAGACAACAACACACTAGAACAAACAAACACTAGAAACAAACACAAACACTAGTACTAACAAACACTAGTACGAACAAACTCTAGAACAAACAAACACTAGAACAAACCCATACTAGTAAACGAACAAATACTAGAACAAACAAACACTAGAACAAACAAAACACTAGTACAACAAACCTAGAAACAACAAACACTAGTACGAAAAACACTATAACAAACCCTAGTACGAATACAAACACTAATGAACAAACACTAGAACAAACAAATACTAGAACAAACAAATACTAGTACGAACAAACACTAGAACAAACAAACACTAGAACAAACAAACACTAGAACAAACAAACACTAGAACAAACAAACACTAGAACAAACAAATACTAGTACGAACAAACACTAGAACAAACAAACACTAGAACGAACAAATACTAGAACAAACAAATACTAGTACGAACAAACACTAGAACAAACAAACACTAGAACAAACAAACACTAGAACAAACAAACACTAGAACAAACAAACACTAGAACAAACAAACACTAGAACAAACAAATACTAGTACGAACAAACACTAGAACAAACAAACACTAGTACGAACAAATACTAGAACAAACAAATACTAGTACGAACAAATACTAGTACGAACAAACACTAGAACGAACAAACACTAGAACAAACAAATACTAGAACAAACAAATACTAGAACAAACAAATACTAGAACAAACAAACACTAGAACAAACAAACACTAGAACAAACAAACACTAGAACAAACAAATACTAGAACAAACAAACACTAGAACAAACAAATACTAGAACAAACAAACACTAGAACAAACAAACACTAGAACAAACAAACACTAGTACGAACAAACACTAGAACAAACAAATACTAGAATAAACAAACACTAGAACAAACAAACACTAGAACAAACAAACACTAGAACAAACAAATACTAGAATAAACAAACACTAGAACAAACAAACACTAGAACAAACAAACACTAGAACAAACAAATACTAGAATAAACAAACACTAGAACAAACAAACACTAGAACGAACAAACACTAGAATAAACAAACACTAGAACAAACAAATACTAGAACAAACAAATACTAGAATAAACAAACACTAGAACAAACAAATACTAGAACAAACAAATACTAGAACAAACAAACACTAGAACAAACAAACACTAGAACAAACAAACACTAGAAAAAACACTAGAACAAACAAACACTAGAACAAACAAACACTAGTGGACAAGACATCCCATGAGACATTTCTATAGTCCCACGGGACAAGTGACGCTGTGACTGGACAACACTCACTACTCATGCAAACACACACACACTGTCTTCATATTGAGTGGTCACATATTCACACACATACATACAACTACACTCTGTGCCCCTGTCATCCCATTCACTAATTACCTTCACATTCCAGTATCTTCAGCTCCTGTGGAGAGACTCTTCAGTGTTGCTGGAATATTGGCCACATGTGAAGGATGCTGTATAAGTCATAAGTTGCTGGAAGAACTCATCTCTATTAAATATAACCAGTTCATATTAAATCAAATCAAAACTAGTCAACAACAACAAATATATCTTTATATATTTATTCTTATTTCTATCGTGGACACTGCTGTGAATGCATCGTGGACACTGCTGTGAATGCATCGTGCACACACAAACACATATATTTACAGAAACATGTACACACATACATACAGTACAACCATCCACCCACACATACATACACACACCATACATACTGCACTGTCTCTCTATTATTCTCTCTGTTGGTCTCTTACTTGTTTTGTTGCTAGAGTTTACAGAGTAGCTCCTCCTACTCATTATTGCAGTCTGCACCTAGTGGCTCCGCCCTCCTCTCTGTTGATCCCGCCCCTTTGCTGGTAGCCATATTAGGTGGCATTATGGTAGGATAGGTAATCTCTGCACACACACACACATACAAAGACACGCATACACACACACATACAAACACACACACACAAACACACAGGCCAACCATCTCACATGCACACACAAATAAAATAAATAATTTAACCACAGTGAAATTTAGAATTTAAAAATTTCTATAATTTGATGGTACATCTCATGAAACTTTTCTCTTATCCAATAGAGGGCAACTGACGACGTTACTAAACAACACTCGGTGTAACATAACACATTTATACAGTGTGTCCATACATACACACATATGCACACTCTGAAAAATCATCTTTTACACCCATCCCACCCACACTCTCTCTATTCTACACTCTCAACTACAGTGTATACCTCATACCTACACTCATCACACACATACGAACTTTACACTTCCCTACACTTCTTTTCATACTCACACACACACAAACCCCTCTAGAGAGACAAGAACATTACAGCATTCTAAAAAAAACTATATTTTAATCCTACGTGTTTAGTTATTGATACAAAAAATTACTTTACAATAATTTCACCATCTTGGCGTCCATTAATTCAAACATGCTAAACTGTGTGCATGCAAAGAAAGTCTCTATATTAATCCTTTCAGTACAAACTTCAAGTTAGGTAAATAGAACCTTCATACAAACTTCAAGGAGAGCTCAGCTCCTCCCCTCTCACCTGCTCCATCCTGGCTTCCTGCTGGTCCTCATGTGTGGCCATGTAGTCCGTGAGCTCGCTCACCACAGAGCCAACACCTCCCCGGACGTACGGATGTCGGCACACTGCTGGTATTTCTGGTCCAGTAAAACCATCGTGTTCTGACACCACCGACTAGCCTGGGGGAAGAGAAGGTGGCAACAACAACATGTATAAACAATGAATAAAAATGAAATTAATACCTGCAGAGAATGATAACATGAATATAAATAACTATTGCTACTGCATTTTGCAATACGTCAGAAGCTACTACATGGCGGGGTACTTGCTAGTTCATAATAACTAGACACACTCATCTGGAATACGTGCCACACTCATCTATCACACTCTTATTTCTACTCACACACACACAAACACACTCTTTCTCTAGTCACATGCACACACAAACACTTTTCTACTCACACGCACACACACAAACACACCCTTTCTCTAGTAACACGCGCACACACACTTTTCTACTCACACACTTTTTCCGACTCATACACACACTCTTTTTTCGACTCATGCGCACACACAAACATATTTTTTCTACTCACACGCACACACTCTTTTTTCTACTCACACACATACAAACACACTCTTTTTGCTATTCACACACATACAAACACGCTCTCACGTGCACACCCACAAACACACTCTTTGTCTAGTGACACGCACACACACACTTTTTCTACTCACAAATACATGCACACACAAACAAACTCTTTTTTCTACACACACGCACACACGTTACTATATTCAAAGCAAACAACACAAATTCAATGAAGCACCAAAGGTGCGAACCCTCAGTGCTATTAAACACTATCTAGCTATTACAATATTATAATCTTCCGAAAGAACCAGCAATCTGTTAGATATTTTAATGAGGCATCAAAATAGCTCGTCCAATGAAAATGGTACATGGAAATGCTGTCTTCATAAGAGAAGCTAAACTAGCCAGAATTACTCATCGATATACATCTTCACTTCTTTCAACTCTGTTAACTTCCCTGAGAATAAAGCTAACTACACCGCTGGCTACAAGAAATTATTTTCTCATGTGATAATGACATGATGCTAGCGTTGACTTAAAAGCTGGTACCCATGCGAAGTTGAAAGCTTCGCATTTTCTCAACCCAAAATTTAAAAAAGTAGCACAATAAAAGGTCTTAAATCTTTGTCCCGAGCAAGTTCTTACATAGCTTAGTACAGTAGCTTTAGCTCCTCCCTTTTTCAGCCGCTTGCAATTTTGAATGTGTGTGCAGTCTTTATTCTGTTCCGGTTAATAGATGATTAGAATAATTGATGTCCAGATAATTGATGTTCCACTGTACATGTATATTTAACACACAAACATACACACTTTTGTCAGGTTATTGCAACGAGCTAGCCTAGTGTCAGAAATAGCACTCCAGTATTAGTGATGCATGGGTCATTCCATTTCAGTTCAACCGCACTTTACAAGTGACCGACTCAGAATTCTACGAAATTCGGTACATATGTAGTGTATGGTAGGACATTCACCCATAAGAAAAAAAACCGACCCCTCTGGTGTGGCTTCTGAGTTATAGCCTATTAAAGTTTGAAAAATTCACAAAATTTGCTAAACCAACAGGTATTCGAGAAGCTATAACATCTTACTGGACAATTTTTAGGATACATTATTTATATGATCTTGTAGCCTGAGAAATTGTCTTTCACGTGATATGTTATATGGCTTCATTTGATCAAATTTTTAGATAAAGTCGTAATTTTCAAACATTGACCTCTGACCTTTCAAAAAACGCTGCTTCAATTTTTTTCTTTTTCACACATCACATTTCTAAGGCATTAAGCTACTGTTTCCCTGACTTTGGTTTTGGGATATAAATGGGCTTGTGAAATATAATTCCACAAACATTGTCATGTCTGACCAGTTTATCAATACTCCATTGAATTACCCATTGAATATCCATTAACACTCCATTGTGAATACCCACAAACACTAACAAGTCCAGTAGTTGCACTAACAGTCTCATCAGCTAGCTATTTCTAGTCTCACAAGTTAGGGAGAGATGGCTGAGTCTTGTTGCAACCCTTTTGATCTCCCAAGTCACAACTGGAGTACTCGAAGGAAGAATCTGAGGCTAGTCACAAAGTCAATGTGTGACAAAGCAGACATTTCCATGGGATCTAAGATATGTGACTCTTGCAGAAAGAAACTTGCAAGGCTTCCAGATCTTGAAACAGTTTTGAAGTCTTCTGTAAAGTGTGATTCTCCTCTAAAGGATGAACAGTACCTTGATGCTCCTGAAGCAATGGCTGCAATGAATAGATGCTTATCTGAGATTGGTGAAACACCTTTGCCTAAAAATGTAAGCCATCCAAAGCATGTTGAGGACAAAATTGAGAAACTCACTAAAACAATGAAGGAATTATTTATTGACGATACAACTGACATTGTGAAGACTGATGAAAGTGAAATTATTCTGCAATTAAAAGAGAAGTTCCAGACAACAACAAAGAGGAGCGAACAACTACAAATTCTCACTGTCTTACCTGGAAGTTGGACTAAAAAACGGATACAGAATGAGTTTGGCGTGTCTGAGTACATGGCACGGAAATGTAAACAGCTTGTTCGAGAAAAGGGGGTTCTTTCAAGTCCAGATCCAATGCCAGGCCCTTCTCTGCCATCTGAAACTGTAGAAATTGTCACCACCTTCTATCAATCCGACGAAATTAGTCGCATTATGCCAGGTAAGAAAGATTATGTTTCTGTGAGGCAAGAGGGTGGCCGTGTACACGTTCAGAAAAGGTTGATTTTGAGCAATTTGAAGGAGGTGTATTGTTCTTTCAAAGATGCATTTCCCGATAAGAAAATTGGTTTTTCCAAATTTGCAGAGCTGCGACCACAGCATTGTTTCTTAGCTGGAGCAAGTGGTACACACTCAGTGTGTGTATGTACAATACATCAAAATATGAAGTTGATGTTCACAGGAGCTAGGCTGTCAGAAATGACTGCACCTGAAGGTATTAATTTTCCCACATTAGCCACGTACCACCATTGCTTGGCCAATATCCTTTGCAACCCACCTCGTCCAATATGCTTTTTAGGTGAATGTACCTCCTGCCCAGGATTATCTAAGCTTAGAGATGATCTAACCACTCTTCTGGATAAGAATCTTATCGACAACATAACTTTTAAACAATGGGTCTCTGTTGATCGATCTACTTTGGAGACATACACAAAGCCAGTGGATGAGTTTGTTGATATGTTCATCGAGAAGCTAGAGCTCCTACGTCCACACTCCTTCATAGCAGCCCAGCAAGCTTCATTCTATAGTGATTGCAAACTTGGTTTAGCTCCCAGAGAAATACTAGCCATTGCAGACTTCTCTGAAAACTATTCTTTCGTTCTCCAGGATGCTGCTCAAGGTTTCCATTGGAACAATTCTCAAGCCACTCTTCATCCTTTTGTAGCATACTACAAGAACCGTAGTGAGCTGTGTCATCTTAGCTATGTCATTGTGTCTGAGAGCCTTCATCACGATACTATTGCTGTGTATCTTTATCAAAGACACTTCATAGCTTTTTTACAGGAGTTTCTCCCGGCCAGATTACAACCACGGAAGATCATTTATTTTTCTGATGGGGCTGCTTCCCAATACAAAAACAGAAAAAACTTTATCAACTTGTGCCACCATGAAGAAGACTTTGGAATTGCAGCTGAATGGCACTTTTCAGCTACTGCCCACGGAAAAGGAGCCTGTGATGGTCTTGGAGGAACAGTAAAACGACTTGCTGCTCGTGCTAGCTTACAGAAGCCCTACAATGATCAAATAATGACCCCACATCAGTTGTTTGAGTGGGCATCCATCAATATTCCTGCTGTTCACTTTGAATATTGTAGCTCAGATGACTATAAAGCACAACAGGAAGATCTTGAACAACGGTTTATGAAAGCCCGAACCATTCCAGGGACTCGTAAGCTCCACTCATTTATCCCTGTTTCTAAAGGTAAGCTTCAAGTAAAAGCATTTTCAGCATCAGACATATCTAGAGAAGAAAGAGTCACTTCTACAGAAGATGATATACCTCCAGAAACAATTTCAGGATTTGTTACTTGCATGATCGACGGAAAATGGTGGTTGGCTTGTGTGCTGCAACTAAGCCCGGATGAGAGTCAAGTTAAACTAACATTATTGCATCCTCCAGGGCCGTCAAGTTCATTTAAATATCCACAAGCTGAGCACACAGTAACAGTTGCAACAAATAACATTTTAACTATTGTTGATGCTCGCACAAGATCAGGGCGTGTGTATACACTGTCAAAGAAAGAGGTCAAATCAGCTTCAGAGAAACTAGGAGCCAGACAGTAGATTTCTTTATTCATTGTTACACATGTACATATTATAGGACTGTCATACGTATTAGCGGAATCATGCGTAAGGACGAACGTATAGAACATTCATGGATTGTAATTTCATGAGTACACAAACATCTATTGTGTAGAATCATAATATTTCACAAGCCCATTTAGATCCCAAAACCAAATTCAGGGAAACAGTAGCTTAATGCCTTAGAAATGTGATGTGTGAAAAAGAAAAAAATTGAAGCAGCGTTTTTTGAAAGGTCAGAGGTCAATGTTTGAAAATTACGACTTTATCTAAAAACTTGATCAAATGAAGCCATATAACATATCACGTGAAAGACAATTTCTCAGGCTACAAGATCATATAAATAATGTGTTCTAAAAATTGTCCAGTAAGATGTTATAGCTTCTCGAATACCTGTTGGTTTAGCAAAATTTTATGAATTTTTCCAACTTTAATAGGCTATAACTCAGAAACCACACCAGAGGGGTCGGTTTTTTTTCTTATGGGTGAATGTCCTACCATACACTACATATGTACCAAGTTTCGTAGAATTCTGAGTCGGTCACTTGTAAAGTGTGGTTGAACTGAAATGGAATGACCCGCATGCATTATCATCTAGCCATATTGGAACTAATACTTCTCTACTACCAACACACACTGGAGAACACTTACCACGCCATCACTTCAGCAGTGAGAGCTGGTTAGTCTTGCCCGGCCGACCACTGGTCAAGTGCGCTTATCTATGATAGCGATTGAGGTCAAAGGTGAAGGTCAGCCTTTTCTGCACAAGGTCGTAAAATAAATTCTATTCGCGTGATTCTTCCAATGACACAATATCTTATGAATCTACTTTGTAGTCTGCACTTTGGGTGTGGTGGGGGTCAGAGATAAACGTTGGAACGCCCAATTTTGGAAAAACAGTAGAATCTAGTCTGTAAGCCAGTTATGGCGGAAAGCCAGCAGCAAGTTCCTACTGAGGATGAGGTGAGCACATAGCTAACCCCTAGCCAGTGCGCCTAGGGACAGGAACGTAGCATATAACCTTTGAACTCTTCCTGACCTATGAACTCATTTTACCTTGCCCGTGTTTTTTTTATGCGTTTGTCGGTTGTGTGTGCTGCGAACTAGGCCGGCTATATGGATCATTGCAGCAAGACAAATTATTTCAGGGTATGTTTATGTCTTTGCTTTGCTGTGACTAATCACTATAGCTTACAGTATTTTCAAGAGAATATAATATTAGAGGGAGTTAAGAGTTAATACAAAAGTAGGTGAATTGGAAAAGATTTGTGTGGGCCTTGATAATGAATCACACGTATGCACGACCACAGGAATTGTATATTTCTTGAGGAGGGTTGCTCTCATATCGAGGTCCCATTAGCTATTGGTGCTCATACATAGGTGGGAGGGGTGGGGCTAGCTAGAAGTATAAGTTAATTTTCTATGTTGGGTGGGGGCAGGGGGGTGGGGTGGAAGGGGGGGGGGGGCTCTTGCACTATTGCTGTCATGTGTGCAGTTTAGTACCATTGACTTTATTGTGATGCAATTTTATAATTAGGATATACATATAATAATAAAATACAATGCATAACTTTC
>WLWD01004418.1_pt1 | contig 31248 bp, 14 predicted proteins | sample 6712731 | NCBI WGS metagenome assembly WLWD01 (sample SAMN12718690, study PRJNA576275) | sponge metagenome | isolation source: marine sponge | host: Mycale hentscheli | place: New Zealand: South Island, Marlborough, Capsize Point | collected 2014-11-01
AATCCTGACTCTTTAAACACGTTCCTGTCACTAATTAAAGCGTGGCAACCGTGTCCCCCAACTTGCAACGATGAATCCTGACTCTTTAAACACATTCCTGTCACTAATTAAAGCTTGGCAACCGTGTCCCCCAACTTGCAACGATGAATCCTGACTCTTTAAACACGTTCCTGTCACTAATTAAAGCTTGGCAACCGTGTCCCCCAACTTGCAACGATGAATCCTGACTCTTTAAACACGTTCCTGTCACTAATTAAAGCGTGGCAACCGTGTCCCCCAACTTGCAACGATGAATCCTGACTCTTTAAACACGTTCCTGTCACTAATTAAAGTGTGGCAACCATGAACCCAACTTGCAACGATGAATCCTGACTCTTTAAACACGTTCCTATCACTAATTAAAGTGTGGCAACCATGACCTCACATGCCATGAATTGCTAACAATAGAGATAATCACTTGCTGCACAATTTGTGACACCCTCTCCTGTAAACTAGTACTGTAGTCTGTAGATGATGGATGCACAAGCTTGTAGCAAACTGTTTTGACACTTATTACATGCATTGGGCCATTTCATTATGCAACATCAATATACCTAACACAATAAAGCCAGATGTAATGAGGATTTGTACTTTGCAGCACTGAAAAGATATGTAATTTCATTTATTCGATGTGTAATTGGTTGTGGATTGTACTTGCAAATTTATATTACAAGTAAACTACTGCAAACACCAGTAATGTACTGTAAACATTGATGGAATGTTTTTATTGGCAAAATTGCAAGTTATAATATACTTGCTTAGTTTGGATGATATTCAATTTAGAAAGCTTGGTAATTGGAGCTCTATTCAAAATAGATGAACAGAAAGTTAGCTGTAGTAGGTAGGCCCAGCCTATTAGGTGAGCATTTATAACAAAAGTGCATTTTATGCATTCTTCTAATCAGTCTTAGAATTACTCCATACACTGTTATCTGCAGCAATTTGATTTTATTATCATAAATACCATTGTATTGTTGTTGTTGTTTATATTTTTATTTTTTACCCAATGATTCATACAGCTTTACTGTGTACATTATATCGGCTATTAAAAATGAATGATAACGTTTGAAAATAATAACAAATGTTTTTACATAAAAACTTTAAAAAAAAGCTCGGCATAGACAGTTCAGAAGTGAATGGAAAAGTACGTAGTGGAATCTGTGAATTTCTGTAATCACTGATGACTTCAGGCAAGACAACTTCAGAGTGGACTGCACTACATAACATAAAACATAAAACGTCGGTAAAATTTAATACATAATAGTTAGATGTATAATATTTATTGCACCCAGAACATTTTTACTTGAATATTTCTGTAATACCCCAATATTAAACAATTGCCATTAAATGCTTTACTACATTACATATGTACATAGTGTGTGAAGTCAATGAATATTAAATATATAACCAGTTATTAATAAACACATTACTATTAGTTGCATGAATGGAATATTTACTTGTATGCTATATTTTAACGAGTCAATGGTGAGTGCAATACAGCTAGCGAGTGAAATGTCAGGCAGTATTTCATGACCAAGGAGTGAAATAAGTAAGTAGTTTATTAGAATGTTTGAAGAACGTAACAACAAGAGTATACTGCCTTTCTTTTCCAAGCACGCTTCCCCCTTGAAACATTGCAATAGCCTACGGACAAGTTTATAAAACATATCCAGTATTGAAATATCAGAAAAGCTACACACCATAGCTATGGGAGAATATCATGATCCGTATCAAGCATTTAACATACATACACACACATTATATATAACACTTATAGCACGAGTCTGAGATTGTGATAAGTGATTTATTGCTGCCTTGATATTTTTTCTCAACTGGTTACAATACAATTTCCTTTGAATTTACTCGCTACGCGCGTGCTACTTCGAGAGTTCAATAACAAGCATACAATATGGGAGAATACAGAACACTCGCGTGATGTGGAAATATTTAAGAAAAAAATAAGGCTGCAATATATATATTTATTGCAGCTTTGATATTTTTACTTGAATATTTCCGCATCACGCGAGCGTTCTGTATTCTCCCATATTGTACGGTTTATATTGTACGCTACTTGTAGCGCGTGCGTAGCGAGTAAAATCAATGAAAATTGTATTGTAACCGGTTGAGAAAAATTTCAAAGAAGCAATAAATCACTTATCACACTCGTCGTACAATATGGGAATGATATTTTACTCTCACGCCACATTTTCACTCGCGTTTGGCTCGTGAAAATATTTTGCGTGCTCGTTAAATATTTTCCCATATTGTACTCTGACTCGTGCTATAAGTATTATATATATAATATATATATATATATATATATATTTAAAGTTGTTAAAAACTACCTAAGGAGGTATATACGTACCACTATCATTATCATACACATATCAATCCATTCACTGGATGTTGTTTTCACAACATGAGTATACTAGTGGTGTGCTCAAATAGCACAAATGGCGAGTGAGCAGACTTTTTACAAAAAAATAGGACAGAAATCCTTGCGGCAGCAGGATTCTCCGCCCTCGTTAAAAAATACTGGAGTTGTGGACGCTTTACCTAACCCTAACTTACGTAATTTGCAGGGCGGGTGAAAAAAAAAAAAAAAAAAAGAGATACGTGTCGTATGCCACATACAACATATACCCGATTTTACATTCAACACCACCTGATATTTAATTACTCATTACTACTCAATCTCTCCTTTCTTCAACTTCATGGGCATCGTCATTGTATTTCATTGTCAATCGTACAGGATACCCCAATTCTGTAATGTGATGTTTCACCGTAAATCATGTCCAATGCTGTTTGTGGCTGGAGGAGGGAGGGAGGGAAGGGGGGGGGAGGGAGGGAAGGGGGGGCAGCTAATAACTACTGACTATTCAATTCAATCACAAGGAAGGTATTTCCAACAGAGGAAGTATAATTTTAATTTTTGGAATGAATATTTCATGACAACAGCCACATACTGTTTTGGATAATTATTTTTGACCGTCTATAGGAAAATTGGGCACAGCGCGGCACGCATAAACGTCGGGAAAAATCGATTTAATTCTTAAAAATGTATTAAATAAGCCTATGGAAGGGAACGGTTAGGGTGCAAATATTGACAACGGCTGAAGCAACGGCTTTAAAATTCAGAGAGCTCATTATACGGATGAGGACGAATGTGTAAGTGCACAAAATTTGTTTTGATAGGGCCCGCGTTGTGCCCAATTCCTGTAGACGGTCACATTTAATGAGTTGTCACACATTCAGCTGCTGCTGTCACTTAGCAGGATTTCATACAATATTTTTCTTCTTCATTTGGTGCGTGTTTGTGTGTGTTTGTGTTTGTGTGTGTGTGTGTGTGTGGGGGGGGGGGACCTCACTCTCCCCCATGTATGAAACGAAATCACACATAACATACACTCACTAGCAGAATTTCATTTTTACTAGCAGAATTAAGTAAAGCGACAGTAAAAGTTCTCCTACCTACACAACTTTTCCCATCCAGTACAAAATGTCTAAGCTGTATAATGTCCACGGGCACGTAAGGAGGCCCAAACCTTTTCATGGTGTTTGTTTCAAACTCCATTATGTCTATTTGACTTGTACAAGCGAGATGCATAAATTAGTAATAGAATAATTTGGGGGTTCGGGAAAGGGGGGCATATTGAGGGTGGCTAGCATAGCTATTCAAACACAAGATAGGGTTTCCTAGCTGTAAGTTTCTAATTGAAGCTCGCCATGAACATCCAATTGAACCCTTCTATGGTCCCACCATGGTGCCATGGGACAATTGACGACATTACTGGACAACACTCATGCAACACAGAAAAATAAGCTCCAACTTGATAATCAGCTGCATTGTACGCGGAAGTTGATTGATAGAACAGAACTTGACACAGCTAATTAAGACTGTTCCTGACAGCACCCATAAGCAGCACGTATAGGCCACAGCATCAAAGTAATCCTATCTGGGCTCTGTCATCTATCACTGAAGACAGAGAGATTTATGCTCAAGAAAATAATAGAAGTTGACTAAGAGTGGTGGATGATGTGATTGAGGATGGAATAGAAAGAAAGGAAAAACCAACAACACACATATCAACAAAAAACTAGCAAAAATATTTGTAACGATGTTCCAACCAATTCTAAATAATGCCCCCAATTTGCACGTGGATATGTAAAGCATGTGCAACTGACAGTCTAATTAGAACTAGAATACCATATGTGCAAAGCTAATTTGGATAATAATATACACTTTGTCGTTGAGTACAAGAACTCTAAAAAAAACACAAAAAATAACACTAAACAACTACAACAACAACAAAAAAAAACACGCTAGGAGGCATAGCTGAATATCAGCTAAATATGTACATATGTGGACCTGAGTTGCCTTGCTGAAGCATACTGTGCTATTCAAAAGAACTGCTCGATAACATTCGCTACAGGGTCGAGCTAGGGGCAAATGTGTGCAAGACAAATTGTGTATGTCTCATGGAAGCGATGCTCTGCTATACTAGAAATTTACATTAAAAAAAAAAATCTATACTACATATGTATGTATACTGCATATTAGGCCTCATGGAAAAAATTACACTGAGGGAGAATGCATCTTAAATGCTTTACAACCAAGGTATTCATACAGAGGGATAGTGTCGTTATGTTAGGAAATTTAGCCGATATACTGGTAGCCGATATTTTCAGGTCGATACGGACAATCAATATGATGTGAATTAGTCAAACCATGACATAAAATAATTATTGTTGAGGACCGAAACTTGAGGAATACGGGGCAGTCATCAGACAATACGTCCGGAGGTTGCCATGGTTCAACAATTTCATGTACTATGATGGGGGGGGGGGGGGGGGGGATCCCCAAGCCAACGTTACCCCCTCCCCCCAAACTGAAGTGCTCTCTAATAGAATTAGTAAAAGTGTCCCCATCCAAAGCACAAGATTTCCCCTCCCTAAAAATTTTTTTGAACGAATCCTGTATGAATCCCTTTTTAAATAATACAAATACGTGTAGTTCAATAGGAACTGTTTGAATTCTTGAAATGGTAAAACATGTGGTAATATTCCGCAGTACACAGGGATCAAGTTTGTGGTGGGTTATTGCACCCCCTTGAGCAAATTTTTTACGGTTATTGCGTCTCCGTAAGGCACACAACAAAAAGTTTAATATTGGACACCATAGAACATCACGTGTTGTTTGGCACATTAGCACTCACATGTCACGTCACTTGTAATGGTCAAAAAGTGTTGGTTAAGTAGCGGCATAACACACTTTTTGAACTGCGGGGCAAAAACATTGTTTCTAAGGACGACGCACGTGGTACAAGATAGATACGGAATGGAAAAGCCTGTCAGGTAACTCACTCGTTTCCGGTTATAACCAAAAAACACAGCGCATAAGCCCACACTTTTCTATTGCGTATTTTATAATCATACTGGCACTCGTGCTAATATATGGTCCAAACAATTTGTGATTTTCTGCAGGTACCCAATGATTATATTGAACTAGCTAATGGCAATAGATTATTGTACTCTAGTTATAGCCCAGCAGTAGTACCTTGGAAGAATTAGTTCACTGTCTTCAGCAGTCATTCCTCCTTTTCAACTGTGAATCAGCACCATCTACTTCATCATTGGCATTGGCCTCTGCAATGAAGCTATTACCACTCTAGAAGTGCCACGCTGCATTAATATATAATATATTCCCTCATAGCACTATAACAAAACAATAAGAACAGCAGAGAAATATATCCATTGCCTGGGAGAGAACTATTGGTGAATAACATTTGTAATATATGGTTGCTTCAGAGTTGGGGTTGATTATGATTACAATCGTAATCGATAAGTTATTGCATAATCGTAATCATAATCAAAATCATTTGGCAAATTGTGGGTGTAATCATCGTAATCAAACCCATAGAACCATTACTGGTAATATTAGCAGTAAAGTAAAACACAGCAAATGTTAGCTGTAATTAGAATAAACAGAGTTATAGCAGCTGAACTTAAGGCCACTAATGTACGTAGCCTGCAACTACCTCCATTCTCCAGTATCTACACTGGGAAAATATTTAGACCAGAAAGATGACGTCTATCAAATGAACTGTTTGAAAAAACTTTTTTTGTTGTTGTAACAATCCCTATTTTTCTGACAAATAATCATAATTATATATAATCATAATCAACATTTCACAATCATACTGTAATCATAATAATCATGTTACCATAACCAACCCCCAAGTGTGGTTGTTACAAAGGTAAAATTATATTTCATTTAATTACGCCAGTGTTAATCTTTCTGGTCTAAATATAGGGGGAAACCCTGATCTGAAACATGCACTGGCCTTACAGTTACTGACTGTGCTCCTTTTAACGACACACCATACTCGTATGAAAGTCACCACATGAAAAATGTGATTATTGCCATTATTTATGCGACATAACCTAATCCAAAATGGCATGGGCGTGGTTTTGCTGCCTCTTGCTAGTTTTTAGCACTTTGCTAGCTCTTTTTTTGCTAGCTTGTAGCACTTGTTTGAAGGGAGCGACATGAATGTGCTGAACCACACACAGTGCAGGGTTTCATCCAGGGGAGGGGGGGGGGATATCCCCCCCCCCCACTTATTTTACCTACTCAGAATTAAACTGTTTACAGCACAGCATCAAAATTACCTTGGTCAAGTGCTGGCCCTTCTATAGCTATAGCCATTAGTTTTGATAGTGAAGAAATTGAAGCCTATTTTGAAAACGATTCTGATTTCTACTGTCGCTATGATTTGGATAGCAAAAAGTATTACCAGTACTTACAATTATTACTTACTCCACTTTAATTTCGACCCCCCCCCCCCTCAAGACAAAAAATTTCTGGATGAAACCCTGCAGTGTACTGCAAATCCTCCAAGAAAACTCTCCTACCATGGCAGATTCATAGTGTCTGTTCCAAAACTGGAATAATGGATAATGAACCCCCGCCCGCAGGCGCTAGCTTATTAGGGTTGTAACTTACAATAATGTTTGTATGAATACAACGGTAGGCAGAAAAGTGATTCACACATTCGTCTCTCCCGAGGTCTATCCCCACAAGTTTATTTGAGCACTACTATACACGTCTACATTTTCAAGACTGATCTTCATAAAATCGGTAAAGGGTAGATTGAATTACATATCTCTAAATAGGGTAAAGGGTTTCTGACGTTATCACGTGAGAAAGTGCACTGTGTACATTATACGTAAGGAATTTGGCGGTTCATTTGATCTAAAAGGTCTACTATATTCATTCAAAATGTGCCAATTGGTACCGTTACCACGAAATGCTGCAAGTAAGTGAAGTGGGGAAAGGAGAAGTCATTGTTTTATAGGTGTAGCTAAACTAGTGGCAGGCATTGGACGGCATAAATATTAATTTATAGGGAAGGGGTGGGGGTAGGGCTAGGTATAAGAAATACAGTATTTCTGCCAGCAGCTAGCAGCTGTGTTTAGTTGATATAGCAGACAAGAATGTTAATGTTGATATTATGAAACTCATTGTGTAGGAGTTATTTATAGACCCTTTACCTAACTTTTTGAGACCCAAGGTGAACTATAGTCTGGTGTTGCCGACCCTTACCTTTTTAAATATTGTGCCTGGGTGGAGGAAAGGGTCTGGGGACTCGAGTACCAATGATCAGATTCTGGTGCTAACCACCAATTTAAAACATTCACCACAGTGGTTGTATACTTCGTCTCAATAACGGTTGAAGAGATTTCACCATAACTTACCAGCCAGATAGTTTGATAAAAGTAACCTGAAGCTGTACAACGGTAGTGACAGTCAATTGCTAAAGGTTTGGAATATAGCCATTTCTAGAGCTGGTACGTATGTGGAAGTTGTCCACAGACCCTGATAATCCAATTGGCTATACATTATATGTATGTGTTAGTATTTTGCTGTATGTCAAACTGAACTTACCCCCAGAACGGGTCCCTTGACATAGATTCATTGATAAACAGTGTGTCTTTTTTTTTTGTTTCATAGAGACTAGGTTAATTCAACTAGACCCTGTGTACAAGGGTAAATTCTTACCATGCAATACAAGCGCCTTCTGATATCAAGTACATGTTGCAAGCGTTAGGGACCTTTCTTGAATAATAGACCGCAAGACTACCAGAGTGTCCACAATTGGGCTTAATTAGAGCATGCGCAAAAAATTATTCAAACTGGTCATTGGTACTAGAGTCCCCAGACCCTTTCCTCCTCCCCCGCACCATATTAAAAGTAGGTAAAGGGTAGGCAACACCAGACTAGGTGAACTAACACAGTATCAGAGCAGTATCAGAGTTCCAAGCAATCTGCACTACATAGCACAAATTAGAAACTAAAATAATATCATTTGCAGCACTGCCAGTCTCACAAAAAAAGGTGAATGGTCTCGATATTAGACTAACTCAATTTGGAATTGTAAAATTCTATATTCTATGAAGCAGTTGTAAGTAGCAGCAATTTTGACCAGTAATTGTAAAAGATTTGCAAGTTATTCTTTTTTGATTTGCAGTTGTGAGGTTATTCAGTACTTTTTTCTCTAATGAAATAATATTGATTAAGAAGTATTGGTATACCATTGGGAGTTGTTGTGTGTTTTTATAATTTGTAGGGTATTTATATGAGCAGTGGAGGTAATGTGACTTTGCTGAAATTGGTATTTCCCTGCAAGAAGTGATGTGGCATCCCTTATTTTTTAGCCCCTCCCTCTTTCTCCCCAATCCTCTTTCTCCCCAATAATTTTATTGTACTGAATAAATAGTATTTTTTAGTATTGTTTCCGTTAGAAGAATATTTCTCCACCTATTTTGCTGAGCTAGAAATACCTCTTTTAGTAGAGGGTTAAGCATATGTATAACAATTTGTATGTAGGGTGATGTTAAAGAAGTGAAGTATTGAAAATTCTTATTTATGATGAAGATTAGGTAAGGGGTTTCGTACTTATAACAGGAATAATAATGAGTCCTATAAAATTTGATATAGGATATAAGCAACTTGAATTGGCTTTTTTGGGGCCTACCATGGAAATGGTAAAAGGTTTATTGTGCTTAGGGTAAAGGGTGTGTAATGGATTTCATGTTGGTAATTTGGTAAAGGGTTAATGAAATGGGTTGGCAGAGATGAGATTCTGAGTTATTTTCTTGCTGAACTTATTGGTGTTTACTTTAAGAGAGAGAGTTTAAGTTTACAAATCCACTGAGTCTGTAGTACTATTTTAACTGTTATTTTATTATCATGAACCTTTTAAAAGTCATGTGTAACTTGTGCATGTCAGTCTGGAACCGAAAGGGGTCCATAACAAACTACAAGTCATTTTAATAGACTCACTATATTGATGTCCCCTTACCACAAATCACACAAGCTTGTGTCTGGTTGATGGTGTCCATTACTCAGAACACAGAGAGGCTCAAGTATACTGCTAATCATTTTCTAGAATGAACCCTTTACCTATTTATCCTAATGCCATTGATGTCCTCACTGTACATGCATAATCTAGGGGTTCCTTTAATGCTGTAAATAACGGACCAGAGTCTATCTGATGTTATACCCACCCTTTCACCATGACTTTGAAAGGACATTTATAATTTTGGCCTGACATGTACTTATGAAAGTACATACCACAATAGTGCCAAAATTTTATCTGACATGATCTTCCAATTTGAATTTGATCAGGTATTTAAGAATTAGACCGAAATTTGATGTCAAAGTGTTTTTGTTCCCATAGTATTTTTGTTCCCATAGTATACATAACCTTTCATTTTTATTGGACAATGATAATAGTTAATATTAATTTAGTAACCATTTTCATGTGTGTATGCAGGTAAAAGGTTTTGTATCAAGGCGTAATCTATACTCAAGCTTCAAAGGACTTGCTAAGTAAGTTTTATATAAGTGTAATAGGGAATGTAAATTCACTCCATAAATGTCTGGAAATGCCAGAAATTGTCCGATCCATCCCATCGTCCCCGGGACCTTGGGGTTCCATGGGATGTCCATCTATTCCACCTATACATACATGTGTGTCTGGGATGGGAAAGACAGTGGGACAGACATGTATCTATAGGTGGGATAGATAGGAGTGAATTAAGTTTGCAATATCAAAAAGTACTATTTGTAATGAGGTAAAGGGTTCCCTTGCTTCACACTGTAACTCAGGATTGGTTTACCACGTCCAATCCTTAAGTTTACTAAGGGGAGCTTATGTTTTAAGTGTTCTGAGGCAAAATCGTGTGTTCTTCAACCCTTTTACTGGCAGGTGACTGACCACCAATTCGGTAAAGAATGGACACATTTTTAAAAACTTTTTTCCAGTAAAGATTTATACCAATACAAACAATTCCGAAGCAAACTGAGCTATTTAGAAAATGCCTGCAATAGCTCCAGACTGCTGTTTGAAAAATTTTGTAGGAAAATATTTGGTGCTTACGCCTTTTTTTTTTTATGAAGTACTACTTCATGTCAGAGAAACTGTATTAAAAACAACAACAACTGTGTCGCCATTCTGGTGAATAATCGTAATTGTTAAGCGAACCACGGCGCCATGTGTTTGAAACTGAGGTGATAGTGGACGTTATATTCCCATTTAGGTACTGCCATATAGAGTGATAGTGAAAATAGAAGTTAATATAATACAATATATATAAGGGGCTTTATTTTTTTTATTGTTTTGTGGGCTGCACAGTTAGTTGACGTAGACATGTTGCCTGTAGTAATATTTTGTAATAATTTATCAAATATGGAAGTTAATGTGTTCAATGTTCTTTATGTTTAGATGAAGCTGAGTGAATAGAGATTGTCTAAGGTGTGTCTGTGATGGATGATTGAAGAACTCTACATCACTGAGGGAGTGAACTGTCATCATTGGACCTAAACATACAAACATACAATTTTTGTGTCATCTCATACCCTTATTGTATGTGAAATAATATGTATTATACCTGAATATAATCACATGGCGTTACAGTACACTTTATATTGGCGAAGAATTACACCCTATAGGGTGTGTTTTGGTGTTCATATACACTGTAGGAGTGTAGTGTAACACTCCTATGAGTGTGATAGGGGTGTAATGGTACACCCTATTTGGTATACTAGGAGGGTGTTTGAAGGGTGTAACGGGACACTAATTTGGGGGTGTATTAATACACCCCATGGGGTGTAGTACAGACAGTGTAGTTGGAACACCAAAAGAGGTGTAATGTAACACCTCGTTTTTTACAGTGTAGTAGGAAGGGGTGATGAATCTGTAATGATAGAAAGAGTACTAGGAGTGTGAGAGCAGCAAGCAAGAGAAGGTTTGATTCAGTTTATTTGAATATTAGAAGTGAATGTCATACTATTCTGTATTGAAACCACTTTATTTACCTGTATAAAGTTGGGTTTTTTCTATAGCCTTACTTTATACATTAAAATACATGTATGATGGGAAGAGAAATGTATTTTATTTTATCACTTTTAAAAAGTCACTGATGAAGGCTCCATGGAGCCAAAACATTTGAACTATTATTACAGATACTACAGAAATTAAAAATAAATATATTTTAGTATGAAGCTGTATATTTTTATGTAGTAATAATGAATCTTTATGTAATATACTTAATTAAGTTATTTTACCATCACTTCATCCTTGGTCGTAACTTGTGATACCTAATTTTTTAATCAGTGAATGATTAGTGATCAAAACTAAATCCTGTCATTCATTAGTAGTGTATGCCTGTGTGTGTGCAACTAGTTTCCTGTGTAGGAATGTTTCTTCTATAATATATAGAGCTGACGTTTCTTCCCTGTCACTAACCTCTAAAATTAATGTTGTTGTGGTTTTTTACCACACTGTCTTGACCGTTCCATTTCTGCATTATACTACAGTATGTGTTCATGCATGCCTCTACCTCTTGTTGTGTTACAACTGACTCCAATCTAGAGATCCAGAACCGCCGTGTTAGTGAATATTTTTAAGAGACTATACCTCTCAGCTAGAGTTTGTAAAACTGTTTCTAACAATTTCTTGGTGGGATTAGCTTGCAGAGTATAAGTTTAATTTCATGATTGCATTTATTCACTTCAATGTGTTTTCTTTTTGTATTGCTTTTCCTTGTAGTGGGATGGAGTGGGTGAAGCTGCTTTCGATGTCTCTGTGACTTAGACTAGCTGTGAATGATGGCTCAAGAAGTGTCAACATTTTTATTATAGAGTTACCTGACATTGCTGAAGTGATGGCAAGGTGAGTGTTCTCTAGAGTTTGTTTGTAATAAGGAAGTATTGATTCCAATAGGTCTACATTGCTAGAATGTATCACCAACACTCGGAGCAATTAGTGGCTCCGGCTAGCTTGCTGTGGTCACCTAGGACACAAGTGTTTGTGTGACAATAAATATACCATGCAAATGTGTACGTCAAGTTATGTAATCAGATGTCACTGTATATGAGACCTGTACTATCGCAAGATGTTGACAGTCTTAGTGAGTAGTCATACTCTGGCAATCTCTGGCAATTTTCTGAAGGCCGATCTTACACAATATAGCCTGTGATTTCCCCCTAAGTGAATCTGTGCCTCCCAAAAAATTGCTGATTTAATTCCTGGGACTGTTCTGTTGGAAGATGTCTATTATTTCAGCTAACTTTATTTTGTGTAATCTATGACTTTCAGTGGCATTGGCATCAGCAGTGTCTAGTTCAGTTCTAGTTAGGAGGTTATACCTCCATGTATTCTACATAGCAATGAGTCTATATGTAGGATAATAAGTTCTGTTCTGTTAGTCAGTTTTGTCATTTAGTTGTTATGAGTTTCATATCACTAAATTACCAGCTGTAGCTGTACCAAGTAGAACGCTTGGTTTCCCTCAGTTGAAACATCTCTAAAAATATTCCAGTCTGCGGAACGTTTTAGTTATTTTAGAACCTTTTAAAGGAGCCCTGCAATGGCAGTCAAGTGTGGGCACATCTGAACAATTTTTCAAATTTTATCCATCTGTGTCTCTGGCTTGTAGTTTATAAGCACATTATTTATTCCTGACAGGCTTTAGGATCTATTTTGATCACGTCATATTTAATCTCGCTTTACTGGACCCTTTACCTACTACTATGCGGCGGGTAGGCTGACTTCATGTGCCATGAAATATCTTAGTGGTTATTCAATCATTCTCGGCTGAAATAATTATTGGCTGTTAGAACGAGAAAAATTTGCTATTATCTTAGTGGTTTTACCCACACTAATTAAGCCCACCATCACATCACCCGAGCCCAGGTAAAGGTCGGCAGAGGACCTGCAAATACTGCGACCATTCGCTAAGCGATCACGTGTGGGGTTTCACATGAGGAGCAATGGCACCCGGCCACAAGTACATTAGTCCTGATAGCCACTGTTCTCAGTGCTTGTAGCCTAAGCCTAGCAGCTACCTGTTACTTCCTTGCCAGAATGGCTGGTTCACCCGGCACTATTAGCTCTCTAAGGATGGCTGCTCATCAGTGGTGGTATTATTTAAATAGTAAGGGGCTGGAGATATACACTACTGTACTCTATGTAATTAGCTTTCTGTAGGTCAGGTTGGATTAATAGGATCTAAATCATCAATCAGTGGTGAATGGCCTTCATTGATGCAATCAGCTGAAAATAGGAGTTCTATGGCTCGATAATACATGGGCATGCTGCTGGTCCATTTGCCTTGCTTAACTAGTACAGTTATGTTAAGAGTTGGACTCTAGTTCTAGTTCTAATGCTGTTACTCTACCCAACAGTTGCAATCTCTAAATCACGAAATCATGCTGCCAACCCTCGTTATGATCAGGCGTAGGCCTTCGTTACAGGTGTGGGGTGCATTGCCGGCTCCCACTCTTCTTATTCTAACCTTCATGCAAAATTTTATGATCATCATTGTCCATTGCATGTTAGTAACTATGTGCAGTATATAGTAATGGCCGTATTGCCAAGATTGGCTCTGTCAAAGTGATCAGTATTCTCGAAAGCTTGGAAACTCCTGAATCAGTCAGGTTGCATGCTGTAATTTATATTTATGCTGACATGAGAGTGTTACATGAGAAGGGAGGCGGAGCAAATAGGGGTTACATAATGAGAGAGATTAGAGAATGAACTGTAGTGCTGGATGTGTCTTGGGACTCATAAGCCACACTACACTATTGCCAGTGTGGCATTATAGAGCGCATGGGTAGGCGGTTATAGTACATATAGTTAGATTTCCACCAAATAAAGGTGTGATGGTCTGTCCGGGGGGCCCCTTTGAAAGTGTCTATGCAGGGCACGCTGCCCTTCACTCTATTTATTCTCACACTATCACAGTCGCTGCCTGTCTATTCTCACACGATCATGCTCTCTGCCTGTCTATTCTCTCACTCTCGCTGCATGTCTATTCTCACACGATCAGGCTAACTGCCTATGTATTCCGCACTATCAGGCTCACGGCCGTCTATTCTCTCACTGTTAGGCTCGCCGCCTGTTTAGTCTTACACTATCAGGCTCATATTCTCTCACTATCAGGTTTACTGCATGTCTACTCTCACTCGCAGGCTTGCTGTCATCTATTCTCTCACTCTTACTAAGGTTCGCTGCCTGTCTATTCTCACACCAGCAGACTCACCACCTACCTATTCTCACACTATCAGACTCACTGCCATCTATTCTCACTCGCAGGCTTACTGTCTACTATTCTCTCACTCTCACTCAGGCTCGCTGCCTGTCTATTCTCACACTATCAGGCTTCTGCCTATCTGTTCTCACACCATCTGGCTTGTTGCCTGTGTATTCTCACACCAGCAGACTCACTGCCTACCTATTCTCACACTATCAGACTCACTGCCATCTATTCTCACTCCATCAGGCTCGCTGCCTATCTATTCTCACACTATCAGGCTTGCTGTCATCTATTCTCACACGATCAGGCTCACTCTCTATCTATTCTCACACTCAAGTTACTGTCTATCTGTTTTCACACCCAATGCTGTTAAGGCATTCTTGCTCTCTAGCTCACCTATGTATTCGTGCACTCTCGGGCTCACTGCCTATGTATTCTCATACTCAACTAGCCACCTATCTAGTCCCACACCCGAATATCTAGTTCCAACTATCAGGTTTGACGCCTATCTCGCACTAGTGTGCTGCCTTGCCATTTGCCATAGCCAGACTCACCACCGATGTATTGTCATGCTTGAGTATTGTTCTTGTTCTTACCCATCCTCACACTCAGACTTGCTGCCTATCTATTTGCACATCGTCACACTCTATCTGTGCACTCTCAGACTCGCTGCAATCCAATCTTGCACTATCAGACTTGCCTACCTAATCTTGCACTGACGCCCAGGGCCTATCTATTCTTGCATACACTATCAGGCTTGCCGCCTATGTTTTCTCAAGCTTGCTCCTTAGGTATTCTCAGGTTCACTGCCTATCTAGTCTCAGGCTCACTGCCTATGTATTCTCAGGCTCACTGCCTATCTAGTCTCAGGCTCACTGCCTATGTAGTCTCAGGCTCACTGCCTATGTAGTCTCAGGCTCACTGCCTATGTATTCTCAGGTTCACTGCCTATGTATTCTCAGGTTCACTGCCTATGTATTCTCAGGCTCACTGCCTATGTAGTCTCAGGCTCACTGCCTATGTATTCTCAGGGTCAACGCCTATGTATTCTCAGGCTCACTGCCTATCTATCCTCAGGCTCACTGCCTATGTAGTCTCAGGTTCACTGCCTATCTAGTCTCAGGCTCACTGCCTATGTAGTCTCAGGTTCACTGCCTATGTTTGTCTCAGGCTCACCGCCTATGTATTCTCAGGCTCACCGCCTATGTATTCTCAGGCTCACCGCCTATGTATTCTCAGGCTCACTGCCTATGTATTCTCAGGCTCACCGCCTATGTATTCTCAGGATCACTGCCTATGTATTCTCAGGCTCACTGCCTATGTAGTCTCAGGTTCACTGCCTATGTATTCTCAGGCTCACTGCCTATGTATTCTCAGGCTCACTGCCTATGTATTCTCAGGTTCACTGCCTATCTATTCTCAGGCTCACTGCCTATGTATTCTCAGGCTCACTGCCTATGTATTCTCAGGCTCGCCGCCTATGTATTCTCAGGCTCACTGGCTAGGTATTCTCAGGCTCATTGCCTAGTATTCTCTGGCTCACCGCCTATGTATTCTCAGGCTCACTGCCTATGTATTCTCAGGCTCATTGCCTAGTATTCTCAGGCTCACTGCCTGTGGTAGGACAGTAGGGAGCTGAGACCCTCGGTAGACTGCCACCAGAGTAATGCACGCACACGCACACTGAAATCAAGCCGGTCAAGGCCTTCTATAGACTCGAGGACGCAGAGGTTCAATTCTGGTTCAGAGTTTAATAGATTTATGACGTTCGAAATGTGCATGAGGACAGAACTGAGGAGACCCACGCTCGGTAGGCCAATATATAGGTAACCCACCAGGCATGCGCAGGGGATGAAGTGAAAGTGATGATGTGGCACGGAAGTGAAATATATATAGAATAGTGGAAGTGAATTGTAGGGTGATGCGCATTCTGTAAATGTGGAAGGAGTTATCCTACCACATCTCCCCCTCCTTTGAGGCGGGAATGCCTGAAATGAGGTGAAGACATAAATAATAGTAAAAGTGGGTGACTAATAAACAATGCTAAATAAGGGCATGCAAGGGAAGTGCAAATGAATGTGAATTAGTGATGATTAGTGTTCAAGGAATAATGGAATACATAGTTAATAAATAGTTTAGAATGAATCGTAGCAGTTCAATCTGCCTCTTGGTAATTTGAAGAAGAGGACTGTGGGTCTTGATAGGTAGACCATGACTGTCTGGAGAGGGCGTCTGCAACCTGGTTAGCAGGACCCTTAATATGGCACAACTCGAAGTGGTACTCCAATAATTTTAATTTCCATCGACACAGTCGAGCAGAAGGTGGTTGACCATCTAGAATGGAGACTAGTGCAGAGTGATCAGAAGTATCGGAAGTGTGTCACAGTGGCTAGTAGGGCAAGTGCTTCCAGGTCTACCGCTGCATAGTTCTTTTCCCTGGGAAGCAATTGACGGGAGTAGAACCCACAAGGCAGCCAATTTGAATGTCTGTAAATGCATAAGGAGCCACCGACTCCAGAATAACCACTTGCTGACTAAGCAACAACAAACTGCTCAATGTCAGTCTACCAGACCCTTTTCCCGCGCAGCGATTGGTAAAGGGTCTGGGTACGCGAGACTACTTAGAGCCCACCCATACCAAATCATCTTCCTACACCACCGTTTGCATTGCTCTTAAATTTACTACTTTTGCATTGTTTGTAACAAGAGGAGTCCATCTGAATACTGACTGGCAAGCAACACCCCATTTTTGTAATTAGAGCAAAGTTTAGTGAAGCCATCCAACATTTTGATGCCATTTGTACAGGATCCTAATAGATATGAGCACAATGTTTCAATCATAAGTACTGGTACTCTCTGTATCACATGCACATACATGAACAACTGTGGCATGTAAAATCATTGAGAAATGATAGTTTCAATTATTACACATTATTGTATCAGCCCTTGAGTAAATTGTAGAGCTTTTGCTGCTATGTCTGTACAAATTAAAGTTTTTGTTGTGGGGCTCGTCACACCTGTTTCCTCATGTACAAACTCATATATTGTATACACTTACACATGTACATGTGTGTAGTATATAAAGTGCCATTGTGGTCTCTTTCACTCATCTTAGTAAGAGGTACTTTCTTGCTTTTTTTTCCTTCTTACATTCATAATGTATGTTTAGTTTTCTAATTAAGCATTCCTATTTAATGGTTATTATTGAGACCTTTATCAAGTAGAGATGAGCAGCGTAACATCAAGTGCTGTACTGTATTGTAGTGAAAACAGCATTGTGTTCCTAAAAGGAGCACTGGACCTTTGGTAACATGTAATTACTTTCCCTTCTTTGTTACAGGTTTGAGATGCAAGAGTGTCCAAGGAATTGCCATGGATACGTTTCCAGTGACGATTCAATCCTTGTTTGAAGGAAAATCTACTGGAACACTGAGGACAACTAAACTTATCACTGACACTGTCATAATCCAACTCTTTAAGAGCTTCTTCATACTGGACATTTACAGTATTTTATTTCTATGGAATAGTTCATTAGTATTTTGTCAATGGCATTGGGAATGTTATACTAGCATACAAACAGACTGCATTTTCAGAATAAAGTTGACTAACATAGTACTCAAGGTTTCTTCAGTTAGTGACCTCTTAGTGCTGCCTTGAGTCATCACGTCGATCGTGCTTAAGTTGTATTTAACTAGTAATACAATGCTACCATTTACTCTAACACATTGGAGAAACATTTCTATGAACAAATTGGGGTGGGGAAGGGGGGAAGGGAGGAGGAGGCGAGTGAGATGCATGGACCCAGGAAAAATACTTGTATGCTGCTCTCACTGTCGCTACTAGATATATACACATGTTAGTTTGCTCCATTCACTTTATGGAGTTGTGGTCTGTCGACTCAAGAATATGTGTCACCAGTACTTCAACTTATAGAATAAACAGTCACGCCCAAAATTGAAACCACACCCTTTGATTGTTGTGTGAACAAGTATTATAATTATAAAACTACAGTTGCAAAATATTGATGTGTACCCACAGCTATTTTTCCAAGTGATCATGTACTAGCATGATTGAGGTGCTGCTTGGGGTGGGTCTGTCGGCACACAAATGGTCAGCCCCACAGAGATGGCCCCAGCCCCCAGCAATGTTCAGCCTCGCAGAGCCACGCAGAGATCGTCAGCCCTGCAGAGATGGTCAGCCATATGCGCATGCGCGCATGCTTAAGGTTCAAAGTTTATTTGATTGGCCGCGCTCTGAGGTCAAAGGTGAGGGTCAGCCGTTCTGCACATAACGTCGTCCAATTCAAAAAAGCTGCGTGCATGACCCGAGGTCTGCTGGAGCATGGCGAAATGAGTTACCAGGATAAAGGTAAAATTACCTCCTTTATCAGTTACTAAAAAGTCAACTTCTGGGAGGACCAGTCACTCCTTCGTTCCTAGGGGTCCTGATTCTACCCTGAATTCCAGTAGGAGCAGTTTTCCACATTAATTAACATTTGGAATTAATTTTGGTGCGTATTAAGTTATGATAGAAAGATTGTTATAGAATCATGAAATTACTGGGGTGCTGGCTCTGAAGCCAACCTTGATTTTACTGCAAAAGATTTCTATGAATCACTATTAATGTTTGATATCACTGTTTCGTAATTACCATGTAAGCGATTAAATAACCAAGGCATTTAGTTTGGATGAAGTTGATAGTTTAAGCATTTCCAATTCTATGAATTTTTCAGTTACATCATTGCAGCTAATATTTACTTAAAAACTACCTTTGTAAACAATTCTTTAAATGACAACCAAATAAAGCCATTTTACGGTGCATAATAAATGTGATCTGGTAATCCTATTTCACATACTTCCCATTAGAAGACCGGCTGAAGTTTCTAGTTGAGGTGGGGGGGAAGATGGTAATAACAATACAATAGTAAGCTTCAATAACCGTAGGTATCGTACTACTATAAAATATCTAAGTCCAGCTGGAATATCAATAAAGTGTTTGTATACAATGCTGCTTGATGGACAAAAATTGTAATAAGTTAATTTACATTGCATAAGTAATGAGTGTTATAGTGTTGCTTTATGGTTTAACAAACTAGCATTAATAAAATATGAACTAATACTGCTACATAAACTATTTTCAAATGTAAGTCTACACAACAGAGAAACTATCATTATTTATTTATCAAACTATCATTTAATGCTAGTGTCAAATACAATTTGCTACTTGCTCATGCGAGCCACTGGTTCTAACCTTGGCCAGAGCACGGCTGTGGCCATCATCACCTCAGCGCCCACATTTTGCTGTCGCTTTTGAGCTTCTTGATTGGACAGAGGCTCTTCAGCTTGAGGCCCAAGTTTCACTGAATGACTTCTGCAAAGCCCTGTACTTCAAATGTTCTAATATTACGACAAAGGTTGTTGTTGTTTTTTATGTCCAATATACTAGTAAATAATTGTTTTTTCTCTCATTTTTGACAGCGGAGGGATTTTTATTCATCACTCATAGATGCATTTGAGGAGTACAGGTGGATGAAAGTGGAGCACTTAACTTCAGTGTGTTCTACGCTGGATAAAGGCAATGTGTGTCCTGCATGTCCTAAGGTATAGAATTTTAAGAATTTATAAGATAAATTTTATCTGTTGCTTTAATGTGTAGGAAAGTGGAACACTAGTTATCTCAATGGATGCACTTTTCGGACTCCAAGGAAGAAATCTGCAGGTTGTAGTCACAGGGATCCATTGCATGGTGATTTGTTCTTTGGTAACCAGGCTGCTGTGGACCAGCATGTGGCTGAATATGAAATGCCTCAAAGGGAGCCTAAGGTATGCATTCAAGCATGTGTCTTTTAGAATTAGAATTTGTTTTTGTTTTTAAATTTCTACTGCAAGACAACCACTAAATCCATAAGCAAACTAGCTAGGCATCCAAAGTGGGTAACTAGCGTGCGCTCGCCTATTACCGCCAACCGCCGCAGCCCCCCCATTATCGCCAAATGCTTTTTATTGCTTAGCAACACAATGGAGAGGCGCTGGCTCATCACCATTACTTCATACTAATCACGTGCTTCAATATTTGCACCGCTTGCATTGTGTTGCGCCTTGGGAGAAGACGAGGTGAAGCCGAGTTTGTGGGCCTTAAGTTTTTCTTGTGTACTAAGTTCGGGCGACGGACGTTAGCGGAGTTTGTGTTCTACTGCTGTATATCAAAGTAAGTTCATAGGGAAGTAGGCATTGATAGGTAACTCTGTGCAGTAATTTGGCAAGTTTGTACTTTGTGTTTGTCTAGAAAAATGGTGATGAGTTAGCTTGGTTTGAAATGTTGTGGTTAGCAGGTTGGTCAGATAACTAAACACAGTGCTGGTTCTAGCTTTCTGGTGCTTAGCTATTAATTTGCATATTTTTTTTTACACTTCCAATTCACGCAGTAGTAGTGACAGTGAGGACAGTGGAATCACCTGTGGTCTCTGTGGAGAAAGGGAGCCTCCTAATCATCATGGAAAAATTGTTTTCTGGATTGACTGTGATAAGTGTGGGGAATGGTTCCACACATCTTGTTCAAAATCATCTAAAAAATATATATGTTCAACCTGTAAATAGTTTTGTAGCACTTTCTCATTTTATTTGTTCTTCTAATATTATGTTAATATCATACAATTGCTTTTGCAATTTAAATAATTGAAATTAAAGGTAAAAATAACTGGTGGCGATAATACCCGAGCTCTCCCTATTATCGCCAGTACCGACCAAGCGGTACAAAATTAACTCTACAGATCGGTAAGGTAAAGCTACGGTGCTATACCACTAATACCGGAAGCCCACGTAGTGGGACTTTCCCTAAAGCCTATTTATAGCCGTTGAATCGGTAAAACTCCAAGGCTGTGGCTGCAAACGTCTCGCAAGTGGCGATAATAGGCGAGCGCACGCTATAGCCTATAAATAGCAAAAAAACAAAAACAAACAAAGCTTCTAAAAGACTGAAAAAGAACTGGAACCAGTCAATCTCACCGCAGGTTTCACGGAGACTCTGAGAAACTAAACTGGTAGATTACTCTCAATGTCCGGTAGGAAAACTTTATCCATATTCTTCCAAAATGCTGAGGGACTCTCTACATACTTTCTATTCTGAGTGTTTAAAGTTTGTAGCCAACGAAAAACTTGGGCGCTCGGCGCCTTGGAAATTCTTGATAAAAAATATCTCTATCTTAGTTTTCAGAAAATTGCCCGTATGGGTTTTTAATGGAAGTGCAACGCCTCCTCTACGTATAAAAAATAAACAATGTAATAATCTTGAATAGATTTTAAAGCTTCTAAAAGACTGAAAAAGAACTGGAACCAGTCAATCTCACCGCAGGTTTCACGGAGACTCTGAGAAACTAAACTGGTAGATTACTCTCAATGTCCGGTAGGAAAACTTTATCCATATTCTTCCAAAATGCTGAGGGACTCTCTACATACTTTCTATTCTGAGTGTTTAAAGTTTGTAGCCAACGAAAAACTTGGGCGCTCGGCGCCTTGGAAATTCTTGATAAAAAATATCTCTATCTTAGTTTTCAGAAAATTGCCCGTATGGGTTTTTAATGGAAGTGCAACGCCTCCTCTACGTATAAAAAATAAACAATGTAATAATTTTGAATAGATTTTTTTTTAATCCGAGAACGCGAACTTGACCTCGCACGCATATATGCGGTTAAGGCATGGAAAGGGTTAATCATGATTATGTAAAGTGTGCATGTGTACTTGTAGCTATCTTAGTCACTGCACGACAGTTGCAGTTAACTCTCAGCTCTTGAGCACTGGAATTTGCTGTTATTGAGATAAAAGTGTATGAACATGTGTAGCTAAGTACATGCAGTGTCTCCTACTCCCAATGAAAAATCCTGTATGAATCGTGTGTTGTTTCCCTTTAATTAAATGCATCATAGGTTTGGAAAGTTGAATACTTGGCTTCATCTGACTGGTATTGTGAACGGTTAGTGAATTGATCCATGTTAACCTAGTGCAGACCTAGACAGTGGCGAGAGAAAATTGCTCAACATACGAGCATAGCTTTACTATCACTGCAACAACTGCACTATTGTAGGATAACACTAGTGTAACTCTAAATAAAGCCCAACATATGCATTTACTGTAAGAATGCAGAGTGTATCGTTGAACTGTCAGTGTCCATTTCTATAGCTGCTATTGCATTATTACTGTCATACTTAACTGACCTCCTAATTAGATTAATGATGATCTAAATAATAGTAATGGTTCCGTAAAGAATTATTGTTAAGTCTTTTACTTTATTAGTATCCCTTATGGTGTGCCTGTCTTGCTTTGCAGTTGTGCAGCAGTTTTCTTGCTGGGGACTCCTTAAGATCATCAAAGCGATATCAAACCCTGAAAAACTGCTGTATTTGGTTCTGCATGTCGACACGAGTTCCCAACTATTCTTTATTAATTTGAAGCATGGAGAGCGGTAAGTTATTTTTAGAATTTTTACACACATCAGATAGTGACAAGGACATAATAAGCATTTCGCAATACTCCAAATTATTAACCCTCAGTGTGCATGCGCAAGAGGGTTCTAGTAGTTAGCATGTCTATCTGTCTATCATGCTCTGATTTTGGAGATTACTGACAATTAACTATTGATTCATATATGAACTTACTCAGAACCAAGATTTAAGACCTTTCATTGTGCTACTTTTTTTAATTTCGGGCTAATTGTTGAGAAAACGCGAAGCTTTCAGCTTTAGTGGGTGACGACCCCTAGCGTCACGTCAATCACATGAGCAAATAATTTATTGCAGCCTGTGGTGTAGTTTGCTTTATGCTCAGGGAAGTTAACAAAGTTGAAAGAAGTGAAGTTTCACGTTGAAAATATATACCAGTGAGTATTTCTGGCTTGTTTAGCTTCTTTTATAAGACAGGGTTTCCATGAACCATTTTCATCTCGAGCTATATTGATGCCTGATTAAAATAGCTAACAGATTGCTTATTCTTTTGGTCTGAGATTATATTGTAATAGCTAGATAGTGTTTAGTAGCGCTGAGGGTTGGAACCTTTGGAGCTTCGTTATATTTGCAGCTTACTTTGAAATTATATTTGACCCGAGTTAGTGAATGTTTAGTATTGTAGTTTGTGTTGGAGACAAGTGAGAAGTACAATTATGATTTAAGAGTGCACAATTACCCGACTCTCGTGGATGTGTGTAGGTTATCATGTGTTTGGGTGCTGGAAGAGTTTGTGCAGCATATTCCACACACTACAGATATTTATGTGATGTACGACATAGCCTGTAGTTTGGTACAGCACCTCAAAGGCCGAAATAAAGAGCATCTTCTCAACCGTGTTCGTTTTGCTCTTCCCTCCTTTCATGCCTATGGCCATAATATGTATAGCAGTGAAAAAATGACTGGTATTATGTCAGTATTAATCATTGTGTAGACTGTGTATCGTCCACTTAACTGTCAGGGAATAGGGTTGTCAGATGGAGAGGGCATGGAACGAATGTGGTCTTTTCTAAGAAGATTTTGTCGGATGACCAAGGAGAAGCGTCCAGCTTATCGAGTGGATCTTCTCAATCATGCACTACTCTATTATGCATACACAGCAAAATTAGCCCTTAGTAAGAAAATCAAACAGTGTTGTACAATGTGTGTAGCTAATTGTGTGTTGTATTTTGTAGCTTCATTGCTTTGCAGTCGTTGGAAGCGAGCTAATAAAATGAATGAAGTGGCAAAGCAGTCATTTGACTCGTTGTGTAGCTCAGGTATTATTTGGCTGCATATTACTAGTGACACTGTATAATGGAATGCATCACCTCTAGTGCGAGTGTCAGAGTCAACACTGGAAGACTGGATTGCATCACGCAGAGAAGTCACGACAAGTGAACAGAAATGACAGCCTGGTAATGATGTAGCTGGTAGTTCTCTTAGCAGCAGATTTAATTGTTATGTGTGGTTGCTTCCTTTCGTGTTTTCTTTCAACTGAGCAACCAGCTTGACAATTCAACTAATAATAGTATGGCGTGTAAATGCCCATTCAAAAATATATCAGAAAAATCGCTGTTCAATTGAAATCGCCCCAGGAAAGTGAAATAGCACAGAAACTAAGTGAAATACCATGGTAGCTAAGTGAAATAGTACAGGGAAGTGTGCATACATGCAGCGTTAACCTTGGAAACGTACAGTTCAAGTATTTTTGGTATTTAACCAAACAAAATACAATTGAGTTTACATTTGAATCACAATAGCTTCTATATACAACTTTCATTCTAAATTCCGTTGTTGTGATTGTGTTACTCACTTTTCTGTGTGTGTGTGTGTGTACGTATATGCGTGTGTGTGTGTGTATGTGTGTGTGTAGTTGCCTATGAATGGAAAAAATCTTACTTTGTTCTTGTACGGTCATACCACACCAGGTATTTTGTACTTGTGATGATGTAATGTAATGTAATTAATGTTTAATGTTTTTTTTATCAGGCAACGCCTTGGCAGGGATGTTACTGATGACTAGTAGTGCACAAAGTGCTACGGTTTCAAGGTTAGTATGTCTTGTGTTGGTATGTATGAATGTTTGTTGTGGTTGGTGGGGAATCGGTGTAGGTAGAGATGTATCACAATTGGAATCTATTCACAAGACTTGAAACGTCCATACTGCTGACAAAGCAAAATTTTAATGAAATAAGCTTGTACTTTTTTAATGTTTTACGTCATTAAAATGTCATGTGAGTTGATTTCTACAGCTTGCATGTTTGAATGTAGTGTGGATTGCTTTCCCACCTGGGGATATCATTGTCGTCATAGCTAGTGTTGTTGTTTTATGTCAGTCTAGACAATCAACTATCTGAGATGGAAAGGCAACATGGTTTGGTGACAAGATGGAAGCCAGGTGACAAGCAGTACAAAGAAATGAAATTGTCTCTGATAAGTGAAAACCAGGGTTGTGTGCGATCTACTTTGTAGTCTTGTGTGGTGAAGCGCCATTATCTTCTGCGCATGAAGGCTAAATATGAAGGTGCAATGATGGTTTTACATGTACAAAAAAATTTGATTGAATAAATGTGGTTTTGTTTATAGATGGTCAGAAGATTGCCAAAAAGTTATGTTCAAGCATATCAAAGGAAACTAAGGTCGCCTAGCATTTACTTGAAGAGTATAATGAGGCTACATGTGAACTATCATGTGCTGATCCTCCTGCTTCTTTACAGGATGTTCTGTCTCTTAAGTCAGATTTCTGGGTTCAAGGCTACCCGTCGGTGTCAAATCCAAGTGTTCCTTGGAAAACTAGGGAAGAGATTATCCAAGCTTTTTTAACCATGAAACGGAGTCAGGAAGAATTAGCACTACTTCAGTCAGACATGATTTGTACAGTGAAATATTGGCATCCAAGAATACAAAATTTAGTGGAACAGCTCAAGGCACAAGAATACAGTGAAGACCAGTACATCAGAGGGACTAATAGCATGCTAAGAAAATGGAAGAGGGATGCAGAGCTGCAGTGTCAAAAGGCTATATCCTTGTTTTCAGCATTTGTTATGATTTCCAGTGACATTTCCGTTCGAGCCACAGAGTCCACCATTGAAACTGATGAAAGTGATGATGACTTAGATGAATATAGTACAGATGAAGAAGACAGTTGGTTTTGAATTTGAAGACCATTTATAATTTTAGTTCTATATCAATTTTATTATTCACTTTGTTATTGGAAGTTTAAAATAGATAATTGATGATGTAATTATTATGTGCGTGTCGTACTCAATGAGCATATGTGACCCAAAGTTGATCACAAGGTGTAGGTAATCCTTTAAACATTTAGTGTATGAATAAGAAGGCATGCTGCTCACCGCACTAGGTAGTGGATCCTTTCTATGAATGGTCCAACTAGAGTGACCTCAATATATACAATTCCCTACCTGTATGGTGAATCTGGTTTGCTAGCTATTCTCGATTAGTACAATGACTTGAATCTTTTAACTATATTTTTTCTGTGGTTATCCTTTCTCAGTTACTGTTTTATTGTAAAGGAAGTGTAATAACTTGGCTTAGCATGCGAAGCAGCGGAGGAACCAGTATGAAAGATTGTTAAGTAGTGTGAAGCGGTACATGAATGGAAGTGACGTGAAGTGTTATAGTCAAGTATGTCTCTGAAGTTCCTTAGCCGTTACCACAGGAAGCAAAACCTCATTTCTGGTGTGTAGTGTCATGGAAAGTTGCAGCGAACAGAAAATACATACAAGAGAATGCACATGATGGAGTATATGATGTTTATTGCTTATGGTAAAAAAATTCCATTATAGTAATCATTGTAGTTCTAAATTAAATTTATTTGCATTTATTTACTGTCAGGTATGTACTTTGTGGTAGTGATTGCAGGCTACTATTAGAAAGGTCTGTGAGGTATGGAGACACTATAATTTTGCAATGCATTAGAGTTGTACATGCACTCAGGACTGTTTAACTTAAGTTATATAGTTGGATAAATATTCGCATTTTGTCAGAACCTGAATCAACAGTGACAACCAGATATACATTGATGAGAGCCAATATGATAATATTTATTGACGTAACCCAAAATTGGTTATGCTGATAGCTAGCTAATTAACAAACTTAAGCATAACTCATTTAGGATATAGTTATTGGGAGTTTTAAAAATACATATCAAAGTATTAAAAGAAATATTGGAAAGTAAAAAAAAAAGCATTTTAAGACTTTTTTAGAGCTAGTTTTAAGGTGTCTGCAATTGAGCTAAGTTCTAAGTTTATAAGTAATTTTATCAATCCATCCCAAGTTGGTGGATAACGAGGAGACCCATTCTTTATCCAGTCTATTAGTACATCTCGACAACACTGCCTGACATCTCCCCGATGATGTCTATCAATACCTTGTAAGCGAGCTGGAGTTAGTTCCAGTAAATCTCCAGCATCATCCCACTTGGCATTCATCTCATCTCTCACTCTGAGAGTCTGTGGCTGACCATCTCTGTCTGTCCACTCTAACAATGTTAAATTTCTTAAAGAAAATGCAAGACCTGAAAATTATAACAAATAATGAAGAGCACTTAAACCACTAACTTTTAGCCAGTTACCTGGTGTAGCAGCAGCTGCAGAATATCTTGGACTCTGAGCCGCCTCAACGGGACTGTTGTTGCTGGATGCATGCTGGCATGGAAATCCATCCTCTGAAGTGACAATTTCTCTGGATGCTCTACCTATGATAATTGTAATCAACAATAATAAGAATAATTTGTAGATATTCAAAACTTACTTGATATATGAGCAGAATCCACTTTTGTTGGTGATGATAGTGAAGTTGAAGAATTGCCTACAAACAAATTTACCAAGTTTACATAAGTTGGTGTAAATTTATACAGGTATTATTATTTACCTTCAATAAACCATGGACATCCAGACTCTGGAATTTTCAGCTTTCCATCTGTACTGCAATGCATGTAGAGAGAATGTATTCCCTTCTTTACTTCAAGCAATGAGCCACATTTCTTAGGGCATGTCAAACTAAATGCAGTGCCCACTTTGTCACAGCTGTAGTGAAGATTCTTTAGCGACAGTTTAATACAATTATCTAACATTACTCGAATGTTGTTACAGACTTCATTAGGAGTAGTTGCCCTATCGGCATACTCTGCGGAATTACTGGCAGGAGGATAGTTTTCTAAGTCTACACTAACTTCCAGGTGAGAAATGCAACTTCTGAGGCAGATTAGGTCAACATCTTCAGAGGAACTCACACGTAAAGATACCTGGTCTTGATATATGCGATCTTCTAACAAGTCAAAAGTGAGCTTCTGGTTTCCTTCTGGACATAGGAGGTACGAAATGAGCACACCAAACAGACCTTTAGGACAGTGACCAAGCTCGAAAGTGATAGCAAGACAGGCAATACCAGTGTTGGTTCTTTCTGATGGAGACTTCGGAACATGGTTCAAAATCAAAGGAATGAAATATTTCTGCAATCCACTCTTGTCTGTGAAAGGAACTGCTACACGAAGGTGACAAAGAAACAAAAGGAACTGTTGAGGTGTAATCTGATCTTCCTTGCTCAAAAGGTTCTCAAAAGCACACACTTCTAAAATACCTTTCTTGCAAAAGCTTTCTTGTTCACTCATTGAAATAGACCCATAAGACAAGAATGTTTTCAGAATGAGTTCTGTGACTTTGTTGAAGATAACGTGTGGCTCTTTAATAATTACATCTGAGATTCCCTTGACATTGTAGTGTTGAATTATTCCTACTCTGAAATGTAGGAAGTGGAGAAGAGAGTCAATCTCGCTAACTTCGATATTGAACTTTGCTGCTAACCTCTTGCATTGATCCATGGATAGAACAGTCTCGTTGATGTTCTGCAATTCAAGGCAAAAAAGGAGGAAGCTCACTCGGAACTCGACTGAAAACTCGTCTCTATCTTTGATATATTGACTGATGTCAGAGCGAAGACGTTTAAAACCTAGATCATCTTCACAAGTATTGTCTACCTCATACATTACTTTCTTACAGGAGCGGTTTGCTAAGCGAATCGAATGGTCGAATTTTCTTTCGTGAATCATTTCATACAAGGCACCGTTAATGTTACCAAGAATAGACTGAGCCTCTGAGCCAAGTTTATCAATGTGTGTACCTACTATAAAGACCATAGGCTTGTGACACACAGAAGTACCATCTACCTGAAATACACCTTCTTCAGTGATGTGTATGGCAGATACACTGGTTAGGAATTGAATGAGAGCATCCATTGTAGAAATTGTAGATGTATATTGATTGATTTCTTCTCCATTGGGCAATCTGTACTGGATTGTGTTTTTTGCACAGATATCTACATCCGTTTTCAAGACAAAGATGAAAATGGATGGACCAAAGATTAGAAGGGAAAGGCTCTCTTGAAATTCTATCTGTCCACCAGAATCTCTGATATAAATTGAACCTTTCCTCTGCAAATCTGCAATATTTTTCACGTTATGTTTGCTAAGCACTTCTCTCACATGGCCCTCGATGTCAGATGCTAACTCATTAGTATCTGACTGTGGATGTTTCAGAGCCATGCTTGGATACCGTGAAGATTCTTCACCAGCAGAATTAGGAATAAACCCTTTGCAGCTATCCAGTTGAGAAATAATAGACTCGTCAAAGTTGGTGACACTCCACGTATTGTCCTCGCAGGCGTGAACAGCAATATGTGAGGTGGAGGGGCCTATTTGAACTATTACTGTTTTCTCACACATCCCAGTAGAGGAATAGTACACACGAAATGGTCTATTCAGCAGACGATCCAGCAATGACGTCTTTCCAGTTCCAGGAAGTCCCTGCAGGAGAATGTTGGCTATTTTTCGTTTTAAGCTCTCTTTCTCCATTATTGCTGCCGTCACATCACTTGAAAAGACATTCTTCTCTGGAGCTGTGGCACCTGAATGGTGAAAATTGATCAAAATCTTTCATAATGATTTACTAATTTGTAACTAGAAGACAATCCATTGAAAAAACAATGGAATAAATATCATACGAAAATTATTAACTTGAAACAATAAAACTTGAGATATTTCCTATAATTACAAACACCTTAACAATGTTCCTCCACATAACATCTTCACTTATTTAAATTTCACCCCCAAACCATATGTTTCTCTCTATGGAATGAATAAGTCAATTAATCAAAATAAGCTACAGATAGATAGGCTGAGAACTTCATTACTGTATTAAACATGTACATTGAATAGAGATTCATAAAAATGCAATTAGAATTAAACTTATTTCTACTTTAAACATAAACTAAGTGAAGCCTTTTCATTATTAATAACAACAATGTTGTTTTATACAGCCAACAAACATAATTTAAACTTAACCCTGCACTTCGACTTCTTACCAAAAGCAGGAAGTTAAAATGTCAGGTTTAAGTTCCAATAATGTATTATTGGCTATAAAAACAGAAAAACTGTTATTATAATTAGTAAACTTAATAAATTGACAGTTTCAGCAAATCCCTCTATCCAAGAATCCCAGTTATTTACAAAGTTTATTACCCTTTGACCTATACTGTTCTAACAATCTTCCACTTGCTATCAGAAGTGTCCCCAAAGATAACCAGTAAAATATTGGCCAAATACTATGGGGGGACTCTGTGTTTAATTGATAACATTCTTGTATTTGGACAGGATAAAAATGAATATAACAACAATAGGCTATAACACTTTCAAACAACTATGACAGGCCAAGGTCATAAGAAAAGCAGTTTTAACCAACACTCTGTGAAGTTTCTTGATCAAGTAATTGATGAAAAACAAGGACCAATTTGAAGATGACTATAAGAAAAGATGGTATCACCCCAAATAATTACTGACCTTCGCACACAGCTGATTTGCTCAGCCACTTGAAGCTTTCTCAGCACTAAAAAATGCATGGAATTGGAGCCTAGTTAAAACAAAGCATTCTTAGATGTTAACCATGTGCTTGCTCTACGCCTAGTATGGCTTTATATGACCCATAGCTGATAAAAAATTGGTGGCAGATGCATCCTTTAATCTTCACGCAGTACTGTTCCAAGAGCATAATTGAGGATGGAGCCTATGCCTTTCAAGCTAAGTCTAACACTGAATTATACTAAGCTCAGGTTGA
>WLWD01004177.1_pt1 | contig 31232 bp, 17 predicted proteins | sample 6712731 | NCBI WGS metagenome assembly WLWD01 (sample SAMN12718690, study PRJNA576275) | sponge metagenome | isolation source: marine sponge | host: Mycale hentscheli | place: New Zealand: South Island, Marlborough, Capsize Point | collected 2014-11-01
CACAGCATCAAAATTACCTTGGTCAAGTGCTGGCCCTTCTATAGCTATAGCCATTAGTTTTGATAGTGAAGAAATTGAAGCCTATTTTGAAAACGATTCTGATTTCTACTGTCGCTATGATTTGGATAGCAAAAAGTATTACCAGTACTTAAAATTATTACTTACTCCACTTTAATTTCGACCCCCCCCCAAGACAAAAAAAATTTCTGGATGAAACCCTGCAGTGTACTGCAAATCCTCCAAGAAAACTCTCCTACCATGGCAGATTCATAGTGTCTGCTCCAAAATTGGAATAATGGATAATGAACCCCGCCCGCAGGCGCTAGCTTATTAGGGTTGTAACTTACAATAATGTTTGTATGAATACAACAGTAGGCAGAAAAGTGATTCACACATTCGTCTATCCCGAGGTCTATCCCCACAAGTTTATTTGAGCACTACTATACACGTCTACATTTTCAAGACTGATCTTCATAAAATCGGTAAAGGGTAGATTGAATTACATATTTCTTAATGGTTTCTGACGTTATCACGTGAGAAAGCGCACTTGCTAATACTATACTGTGTACGTAAGGAATTTGGCGGTTCATTTGATCTAAAAACTACATTCACATTCAAAATGTGCCAATTGGTACCGTAGCCACGAAATGCTGCAAGTAAGTGAGGTGGGGAAAGGAGAAGTCATTGTTTTATAGGTGTAGCTAAACTAGTGGCAGGCATTGGACGGCATAAATATTAATTTATAGGGAAGGGGTGGGGGTAGGGCTAGGTATAAGAAGTACAGTATTTCTGCCAGCAGCTAGCAGCTGTGTTTAATTGATATAGCAGACAAGAATTTTAATGTTGATATTATGAAACCCATTGTGTAGGAGTTATGTATAGACCCTTTACCTAACTTTTTGAGACCCAAGGTGAACTATAGTCTGGTGTTGCCGACCCTTACCTTTTTTAAATATTGTGCCTGGGTGGAGGAAAGGGTCTGGGGACTCAAGTACCAATGATCAGATTCTGGTGCTAACCACCAATTTAAAACATTCACCACAGTGGTTGTATACTTCGTCTTGAAAAGATTTCACCATAACTTACCAGCCAGATAGTTTGATAAAAGTAACCTGAAGCTGTACAACTGTAGTGACAGTCAATTGCTAAAGGTTTGGGGTATAGCCATTTCTAGAGCTGGTACGTATGAAGTTGTCCACAGACCCTGATAATCCAATTGTCTATACATTATATGTATGTGTTAGTATTTTGCTGTATGCCAAACTGAACTCACCCCCAGAACGGGTCCCTTGACAGATTCATTGATAAACAGTGTATCTTTTTTTTTTGTTTCATAGAGACTAGGTTAATTCAACTAGACCCTGTGTACAAGGGTAAATTCTTACCATGCAATACAAGCGCCTTCTGATATGTTTCTTGAATAATAGACCGCAAGACTACCAGAGTGTCCACAGTTGGGCTTAATTAGTGCATGCGCAAAAACTTATTTCAAACTGGTTTGGTACTAGAGTCCCCAGACCCTTTCCTCCTCCCCCGCACCATATTAAAAGTAGGTAAAGTGTCGGCAACACCAGACTAGGTGAACTAACACAATATCAGAGTTCCAAGCAATCTGTACTACATAGCACAAATTAGAAACTAAAATAATATCATTTGCAGCACTGTGCCGGTCTCACAAAAAAGGTGAATGGTCTCGATATTAGACTAACTCAATTTGGAATTGTAAAATTCTATATTCTATGAAGCAGTTGTAAGTAGCAGCAATTTTGACCAGTAATTGAAAAAAAATGCAAGTTATTCTTTTTTTATTTGCAGTTGTGAGGTTATTCAGTACTTTTTTCTCCAATGAAATAATATTGATTAAGAAATATTGGTATACCATTGGGAGTTGTTGTGTGTTTTAAAATTTGTAGGGTATTTATATGAGCAGTGGAGGTAATGTGACTTTGCTGAAATTGGTATTTCCCTGCAAGAAGTGATGTGGCATCCCTTATTTTTTAGCCCCTCCCTCTTTCTCCCCAATAATTTTATTGTACTGAATAAATAGTATTATTTAGTTTTGTTTCCGTTAGAGGAATATTTCTCCACCTGTTGTGCTGAGCTAGAAATACCTCTTTTAGTAGAGGTTTGTGATGAAGATTAGGTAAGGGGTTTCATACTTACAACAGTAATAATAATGAGTCCTATAAAATTTGATATAGGATTTAAGCAACTTTAATTGAGCTTTTTTGGGGCCTACCATGGAAACAGTAAAAGGTTTATTGTGCTTAGGGTAAAGGGTGTGTAATGGATTTCATGTTGGTAATTTGGTAAAGGGTTAATGAAATGGGTTGGCAGAGATGAGATTCTGAGTTATTTTCTTGCTGAACTTATTGGTGTTTACTTTAAGAGAGAGAGTTTTGAGTGCTTTAAGTTTACAAATCCACTGTCTGTAGTACTATTTTAACTGTTATTTTATTATTTTTAAAGTCATGTGTAACTTGTGCATGTCAGTCTGGAACAGAGGGGGGTCCATAACAAACTACAAGTCATTTTAATAGACTCACTATATTGATGTCCCCTTACCACAAATCACACAAGCTTGTGTCTGGTTGATGGTGTCCATTACTCAGAACACAGAGAGGCTCGAGTATACTGCTAATCATTTTCTAGAATGAACCCTTTACCTATTTATCCTAATGCCATTAATGTCCTCGCTGTACATGCATAATCTAGGGGTTCCTTTAATGCTGTAAATAACGGACCAGAGTCTATCTGATGTTATACCCTTTCACCATGAATTTGAAAGGACATTTATAATTTTGGCCTGACATGTACTTATGAAAGTACATACCACAATAGCTAGTGCCAAAATTTATCTGACATGATCTTCCAATTTGAATTTGATCAGGTACTTAAGAATTAGACCGAAATTTGATGTCAAAGGGTTTCTGTTCCCATAGTATACATAACCTTTCATTTTTGTTGGACAATGATAATAGTTAATATTAATTTAGTAACCATTTTCATGTGTGTATGCAGGTAAAAGGTTTTGTATCAAGGCGTAATCTATACACAAGCTTCAAAGGACTTGCTAAGTAAGTTTTATATGTGTCCGGGATGGGAAAGACAGTGGGACAGACATGTATCTATAGGTGGGATAGATAGGAGTGAATGAAATTTGCAATATCAAAAAGTACTATCTGTAATGAGGTAAAGGGTTCCCTTGCTTCACACTGTAACTCAGGATTGGTTTACCACGTCCAATCCTTAAGTTTACCAAGTGGGGCTTATGTTTTAAGTGTTCTGAGGCAAAATCGTGAGGCAAAATCGTGTGTTCTTCAACCCTTTTACTGGCAGGTGACTGACCACCAATTCGGTAAAGAATGGACACATATTTTTAAAAACTTTTTTTCCAGTGAAGATTTATACCAATACAAACAATTCCGAAGCAAACTGAGCTATTTAGAAAATGCCTGCAATAGCTCCAGACTGCTGTTTGAAAAAAATGTTAGGAAAATATTTGGTACTTACGCCTTTTTTTTATTTTATGAAGTACTACTTTATGTCAGAGAAACTGTATTAAAAACAACAACAACAACTGTGTCGCCATTCTAGTGAATAATCGTAATTGTCAAGCGAACCACGGCGCCATGTGGCATTTGAAACTGAGGTGGTAGTGGACGTTATATTCCCATTTAGGTACTGCCATATAGAGTGATAGTGAAAATAGAAGTAAATATAATACAATATTATATAAGGGGCTTTATTTTTTTATTTTTTTGTGGGCTGCACAGTTAGTTGACGTAGACATGTTGCCTGTAGTAATATTTTGTAATAATTTATCAAATATGGAAGTTAATGTGTTCAATGTTCTTTGTGTTTAGATGAAGCTGAGTGAATAGAGATTGTCTAAGGTGTGTCTGTGATGGATGATTGAAGAACTCTACATCACTGAGGGAGTGAACTGTCATCATTGGACCTAAACATACAAACATACAATTTTTGTGTCATCTCATACTCGTATTGTATGTGAAATAATATTTACTGTATTATACCTGAATATAATCACATGGCGTTACAGTACACTTTATATTGGCGAAGAATTACACCCTATAGGGTGTGTTTTGGTGTTCATATACACTGTAGGAGTGTAGTGTAACACTCCTATGAGTGTGATAGGGGTGTAATGGTACACCCTATTTGGTATACTAGGAGGGTGTTTGAAGGGTGTAACGGGACACTAATTTGGGGGTGTATCAATACACCCCATGGGGTGTAGTACAGACAGTGTAGTTGGAACACCAAAAGAGGTGTAATGTAACACCTCGTTTTTTACAGTGACACCTGATTTCTTCGGAACAACAATCATTCCAGCGCACCACTGAGTTGGCTTTTCGACTTTAGTGATAACCTTCATTTTCTCCATGCGGTCAAGTTCTTCTTTCACCTTTTGTCTGAGAGGAATTGGCACATTTCTTGGAACAAATAATGCATATGGAGTGGCATTTTCTTTCAATTTTACGGTGTATTCTTCTCCAATGGTTCCAAGGCCATTAAAAACATTCGAACCATCTCCGGATCTTTTGTGTTTGTAGCGTACACACGACTTACTAATTTCAGACATGTCATTGCTGACAATCCCAAAAGGTTGGTTTTCAATTCTTCAACTACGAATATCGCTTGGCGTATTATTTGAGCCATCCAGAAAACTGCCCAAGTACTTTTAGTGTTTGGTGGGCTGGACCATACAAAGTTTTGGACGGACTCTTCAACTCTGGTTTTCCCAACAATTGATATGTTGCTCTGTTGATTGCCGTGACTTCGGCACCTGTATCCATTTTGAATGAAACTATTTTCTACTTTATTTGAATATCTACTGACCATGACGTTTCGTTATCCGATGACATAGTACCCATAAAGTAAGATTCAGGTTGCAAACAATTTTGACATGAACGATTTTCCTTTAGCCGCTGTAGACACAGAAAACACAGACTTCGCGAAGAAACAATATTTACGGAAGTGTCCCACTTTACCGCAATTGTGGCAAACCACACCAGTTGCCGGGCATTTCTCGCCCGGGTGATGCTTGTCACGACAACCACAGCACGTGCACTGCGCCTCTGGCTTTGGTTTGGACTGCTGGTTTCGAGGTCGGTCCCACTTTATCTGTCCATCAAACCTCGGCTTTGACGGGGGTGTTGGCTTGCTGCCGGAATGGTGGAGTCTTTCAACTGTGGCTTCTTTGATGTTCGTCTGAAGTTGACGTTGCTGGTCTTTTACTGCAGCTTTCTGCCTCACCATGGTTTTAGCTGTGTCCAAGGTAAGTCGAGAATCTGTCTGAAGTTTTCCGAGAGCGCAGTATCTCGGATACCAACGACTTAGCGATCCCTTAACATTTCTTCCTTTTTTATTTCTCCATACTCACAGAACTCGATCAAGTTGTATAATTCCGTGATGTACTGTTTGATAGACTCTCCTTCGCGCTGAGAGCGACGATTGAAGCGCGCCCGCTCAAATATCACATTCCTTCTGACCTTGAAATGTGCGCCAAACTTTTCCATCACTGCGTCGTACTTCGTATCAGGAGCGACGACAAAGCCTGCGGAAGCTAGTACACTCTCAGCTTCCTTGCCAAGACAATAAAGTAATGTGTTGATCTGTTGTGTGTCCAGTTCGGTTGAAAGTTTGGAGGCACTCCTAAACTGTTCAGAACATTTTTTCCATTTTGGCCATTCGTCTGGCTTGGTGAAGTTGAACTGCCCTGGTGGATCTAGCCTGATACCTGCCATCACTAATAGACCTGACTATCTAACGAACTTCTGAATCTAACACACTTTTAGATCCCACTTCTGACACCATGTAACAGTTTTGTACTAGATTGGCCTAAGCCCTATCTAGCTACCTATACTTGACAGTATTAATATATTTACTATTAACTATAATTAGGACAATTCAATGACTGACATAACTCAACACAACTGACTATAAAACTAAGTAAATCACACAAAACCACAATGAGGTAATATCTGTTATCTGATGAGGTTGTATCACACCACAGTACCTTCTGTAGTATCCAATTTCAGCCATTCTGAGTACCTCAGTCACCAGTTATCAGTGAACAAGCTCGCAGCTCTAGCAAAACATAATAGCCAGAGTTATTTTTGTGATTTTAGCTAACAAGTATGGAACTACCTACTTACATCAGCTTCTTCCAAGTAATGGTGGCTTCCTTAGTATTATCATTTGGCCATTCTGGCTACCAGTGGCACTTGACGACAACCAACAAGCGGAATTTTTAGTAGCCCCCCAAACGACGAAGTTTTGAAATAAGTAAAAAAAATAAAATAAATAAAAGGCGTCCAACATTGGAAAGACCGCAACATCCCGCAAGAGACCACAATCTGATAAAGCTGTGCAGCACTTCGTTTGCCCTATCTGCGATAATGAAATTGTCGATGGGAAGAGCAAAAAACAAGATGCCATATTTGTGATGGAAACTGTAATACGTGGCTTCACAGACGGTGTGCTGGGCTTTCACAGCCTGCTTTTCAAAAGCTATCCAACACTGATAGTTCTTTCTTCTGTAGACAAGAATCTACCATAAAAGATCTTCTGGATACAATTAAATAAATTATTCTTTGGAATGCATGCAGTATTAAGAACAAACTCTCCTATTTCCAATCTCTTATATATGCAAAATCTCCCAGTATAATCACAATCACTGAGACATGGTTACTTCCACAAATTTTAAACAATGAGATAATTCCAGCTGGCAATCAAATTTTTTGCAGAGACAGAATAAATGGTATTGGAGGTGGTATTCTTTTAGCCATCTCTAACTCCTTGCCTAGTCACTCCTATATCTGTAGTCAAACATCAGAATTTCTACTAGTCCAAATAGGAAGAAACCCCCCCCCCCCTTCTTTGTGGTTGTGCTTATACTCCCCCTCAAAGCCCTCCTTCTTTGTAACATGATATTTTTACATCCCTGACACCTCTCTGCAATGAAAATTCAATATTTCTACTTGGTGACTTTAACCAACCTGATATATCATGGAACACTCTGTCCTCGTCATCTCCTTCTGGTATTACTCTCTGCAACCAATTATTCAATTTAAATCTCAAAGACACAATTTGGTTTTATCAGAAATAGATCCACTCTTCAACCACTTCTTCTATCTTATACTTCAGTTTTCAATTCTGTGGAGTCAAAGCGACACACAGAAATTTTGTTTCTTGATTTTTTGCCAAAGCCTTTGATTCAGTCCCCCACAATGAACTTCTGTATAAACTTTGGCTAACTGGCATTACTGGTCCTCTTTGGTTATTTTTCAAAGATTACTTACAAAATAGAAAGCATTTTGTTGAGGTTGAAGGGTGTAAATCTGTGTAAATCTGACTTACTTCCTGTCCAATCAGGTGTACCTCAAGGTAGTGTACTTGGACCTCTGCCTTTTCTTATTTATGATAACGACATACCGTCTCTCTGCTCTTTTTCTTCTGTGTTTTTATTTGCTGATGATGCCAAACTTATTGCCTCTCTAAACTCTGCAAGTGAGAATTTAGCTCTTTAAAAGGATCTTGACAATTTATTGTCATGGTGTCAATCTTGGAAACTTTCTTTAAATACTTCTAAATGCGCATACATGAATTTCTCCTTATCATCATCTACTAACAACAATTACACCATCGGTAATGATACAATTAACACAGTAACTCAACAGAAAGATTTAGGTATTTTAATCTCTGATAGTTTATCTTGGTCTGTCTACATCAAAGAAATATGCAGCAAAGCTTATCGGTCTCTGTATTTAATTAGGCGAGCAATTCCTTGCACATCACCCATTATCATTAAGAAGTCCCTCTATCTATCACTTGTAAGATCTCAGCTGACCTAATGTTCCCAGCTATGGTTTCCCAACAAAATACAAGACATTATCTTATTGGAAAGAGTTCATCGGCGTGCAACTAGATACATTTTAAATAATTATATTTCTTACAAATTAAGACTTATTCATCTCAATATTTTACCACTAATGTACTACTTACAATTACTAGACCTATTATTTCAATGTCTTAAGCATTCGTCTGATTCATTTAATGTATTTAATCACGTCACTTTTCATTCTGGGTCCACAAGATATTCATCTAATCATAAATTAAAAATTAAGTTCCAACGCACCTCCACTACACGACATCAATATTTTAATCGCATATCTCTACTATGGAATATGTTCTCACATATTGATCTTTCATTGTCCTTCACTTTTTTTAAACGTTCTCTCAAGCCAAAATTTTGGGATCTATTTATTGCACACTTTAAATTCAGACAATTCCTGTACATTTTGTTGTTAATGTCCTTGCTCCAGATGTCACAGTCACTTTATTAATGTATCACTCCCCTCTCACACTTAGATGTTTTATTATCATTTATATCCCTTTTCTTTTCTTTTAGCTAACTAGGCTGCTCTCTTGTATATAGAGTTTGTCCTTCATCCACCCATCATATCACATTTCATCTCTTTTAATTCTCTTTGTTATATAGTGGTTGTAAATTTATAATAATAATAATAATAATAATAAGTCTGGTAAAGGGTTTCCAATGCATAGTAACCAGTCGCAGTAACTTTTTGGGACTTGAAAAGAAAGCGCTACCAGGAATTATCCCACAATTTGGAGCCCAATTTTGAAAGTAAGACTTTCTTAATGTTGTAGTATCAGAAGAAAGTGGAGTCAAGCATAAAAGGCCGTGTTTTTAGGAGAAAAATAACGGTACCCGCACGCGCGTTTAAGGGCATACGTACAATCCATACATAATTCAGCAAGCGAGGAAGCGAGCCGAGCTGACTCTCTAATGAGTTCGTGATATATATTTAGGTCTAGAAATTGTTTTTGTACTTGCGTGGGCGTACGTGTGCACCTTTTCTCCTACGCGCTTGCTCGGGCCGGGAAACCTTGTTAACAACATTTTGTTTTGTTTACCCGCCGTACGAAGTAGCGCTGCCCAGTAGACAAAACGTTAGAAACGCTCGGTCAAGAGCTTTGAGGGCGTTAGAAACTCCAGAAGAAAAATTAGTAAGGAGAGAGATAAGAAATGAAAAAGACACGGCAAGGAGGAGGAGAGCTGAAACAAAACAAACGGGTAGCAAAGTAAAGAATCTTTCTTTTTGAAAAGCCATTAAATGTTCCTATCCACACCAAGCATGCATGGAATAGCTGCATTTACAGGGAACGTGCATCGCTCGCTTCGCTATTGTGCGGTGTACGCGAAATGTAAAAACTGGACCTTATTTTCAGTAGCTTCAGTGTTAGAATCAAAATCATTCATATAAAAATAGTATAGTCTTTAGGCTCGCTCACCATTTGTGCTCAAACGCATCACTAGTTTGTATACATATGCGAAATTTAAAAAACTGGACCTTATTTTCAGTAGCTTTAGTGTTGGAAGTCAAAATCATAAAAATAATAATCTTTAGGCTCGCTCGCCATTTGTGCTCAAGCACATATTATATATGTATACATCGAACATATACCCGATTTTGCATTATCCACCCGTAATACTGTCTTGCTCGCTTCGCTCGCTCGTCAATAACGTATACCCGATTTTGTATTATCCACCCCTAATACTGTCACGCTCGATCGCCAATAACATGTACACGATTTTGCACCCCTAATAGTATCTCGCTCGCTTCGTTCGCTCCTTAAATACATCTAACATACACCCGATTTTGCATTTTCACCCCTAATACTGTTTCACTCGCTCCGCTCGCTCGCCAATAAAACGTATTGATATAGTTGTTGAGGCAGTTACGGGTTCGATCCCGAACACCTCATTTTTTGTCGAATTCTCCAAAGTTTACCCTTTACTCTTTTCAAAATGAAGCTACCTCTATTTCGTAATTGATGTAAATAAAAAAAATTGCTGATTACTAAGATTTTCAACAATTGTATTGTGTAGTCATCCAGTAGTAATCAGAAGTCTTTCTGCTGCAACTTAGGAAGGTTGAATGAGTCATAGCGATATTAGCACACTATTTAGTATCCTGTCTTTCCACCGTACATAATAGCTCTATCTCTAAACTAGTATCTATCATACTTGCTAGCTTACTAGCTTAGCCCACGTCTTGTTGGTACAGATTGCACCAAATTTGTGACTAATATCATTGTGCCTGCTGTCCATGAAATCTTTATGCTCATGTCCAAGAAGGAAATTCAAAATACGGAATTCTTATCTATGGCATCTTGAATAACTGAACTCAGTGCAGGTCTTCAAAAAAAATTGCTAAATGTTGATTCATTTTGTTGTATTTAGGATGATATGTATTAATAAAGGAGCAAAGCATAGTTTAAGATATAGCTACATTTCCTCAATAAAATTATTTCAACCATAAATTCAAACTAAGCGTTATGTGCATTCAAACATGTTCTGAATACTTGAGTACATGCACAAATATATCAAAGCAATAGCAACATCCTAATTGACCAACGTCTGAAGCCTCATCTTGAAATAAGTTACTATATTATAAAAACCTTACTAGGTTATCGGCTTAATTGGGTAACTATGAGAAAAAAAGAGGAGAAATGCCTACACAAAGTACTTCAAAGTAATTGGAGGTTTGCCACCTTGATTTAGTGCACCTGTTTGCACTAAAGTACATCCATCCTACATAGCTGACGGGACTAAAAACTGACAATTACAAAAGACAGAATCTTGGATATTACATAATTGGTTAGAGGTTAATATGACTAGTGGGGTAGGTTAAAATATTGAGGGAGAGCAGCCTAATTTAGAATACTGGGGTACAACACAACCCTTCTTCAAATGTCCATTGATAAATGTAAAACTGGAATGTTGGTAATCAGATTTTACATGAGCACAAAAAATCATCTTATTATTGTCTTATTCTCTAAGATAGCACAATCCTGGAGACATCAGCAACTGAGAATAATAATGAATGTTCAAAGTTGAACATGTGATACATACTATTTAATGTTCTTTTCTCATTGAGCTTCAAAACAAATACAATGCATTGATATAGCTATATAGAGAGTTCAATAATGATTATTATAATGTAATATTGATTTTGCAAAATAAGCATAACCACTATTAGCTTTAGCTAATTACAAGAATACTAATTGAATGTTCCAAACTAACTACAGCATAAAATATAACTAAAACTAAACTGTACAAATTGTTTTGAGTTCAAAGAGTTTCTTCCCAATCATCCACTTAGCATCCTTTTTTCTTCTTCCATATTGTGAAGGTTTCATGTGCACAGCCATCATACTTGCTAACTGGAGGAGGAAAGGAATTTCCAAGGCAGCCCCTCTTTACTGTCTGATGAAACCCTTGAGAAACCCAGGCTTTTCCCCTCACGTAATACAAGGAAATTTCATCGTCAGAGTTAACCACGGCACGTCTTTTCTTGCCCTTTGCATAGATCCTGAATACTTCTCCCCAGCAACCATTCCACCCATGTCGTTGGTTAAACCCATAACGATTGGTGGGTTGGCCAGGGCATGGGGATTTCCCACATTTATTTCCGGGACAACCCAGCCATCTTCCTGACTCACGAGGGTAGTATAATCCCACCAACTCATGAACTCGAACAGCCCCAGGCCCTGATGCCCTGTAGATTCTAAAGACTTCTCCTGTACATCTATTCCAGTCGTTCCTATCCATATGCGCACGAGGACAACCACTTCGTCCACACACATTTCCGGCACAGGAAAGGTACTGGTCCTTTACAAATGTCTGCAGGGCAATAGTGCTTCCCGATAGGATAACTCCTAAAGCATTATATCACGTCATATTATTCAAAGTAAAAATGTGGTGTTTTGTATATACCTCTGTTGTTTTGGCGTCTCACTCGTTGATGCTTGTTACTTTCTTTCTGCACTCTAAAGTAGTCATCAACTTCTTTTTGATACTGTGCTAATTCCATTTTATGAAGTTCCTCTTCCTCATCATTTTCATCTGATTTTTATAAAATAATAAAAAGTATACATTTATTTTATGTTCTGCTTACCATCTTTCTTCTCTGCTAGGTCACTGTTCAATTCAGTATCCACATTCTTGTCGTCTTTCTCTTCCTGTTGCTCTCCTTGCTCTGCAACAGATAAGTCATCTTCTTCCAGAGGCTCTTCTCCTTGCTTCTCCATAAACATGTCCCCATCATCTTCTGTTAAATGTTTTAGCCCCTGATTCGTTGGTACAGATTGTACCAAGTTTGTGGCCAATATTGTTAAGCCTATTACCCATACAATCTTCATGCTGAATGGGTGACTAGGTGCTATGTCTTTCCCAGAAGGTATAGCTATGAAACTATGGAAACTTGAAGAATTTGACTCAATGCTGGCCTTTTTATAAGAAACGAACTGCCACAAGTGGTGTTTCATGAACAATCATGGCGCATGCGCGTGAAGGTTGCAGTAGCCACTTTATCATTTATTCATTGTGTCAACAGCGGATCTCGAAGATGGAGGTCTTTCTCTTTTGTGCCTTAAAAATGGCGGTGTTTTGTGCCTTAAATTTTCGGCATAATTATTGAGAAGACCAGAGTAAAGACAGATACTACGGTGAGTGCTGCTGCACAACCACGCACATTGATTCGTTTTACCGGTGTCACAGCGGCTTTGGTCCGGGCGGACAACATCCGCTTAGCAGATTCGGTCCTAACTCCGCGGATCTGGTTCGGGTAATTATTAATCTCCGTAAGTTATACCGTAAAAATATCGTTGTTCCACTCTAGCAGGTCATCTTTATGACTCAGATATTATTTGTGGCACACAATACAAAATAATGGGCTGCCAATTAAAATTGTATGAGAAATATTTCCATTTGTGGATGTAGAATTTTTGTCTGAAGTATTACGAAAGATTTTCTAGGACTGTAAATTTATTGTATGGCATGAGAGTAATGTAGACAGAAATATAAAATTTCCTCTGCTTTTATCTTTCAACATCAATTAGCTAGTGTATTCAATGAAAATTTTGTATCATAAAAGTAATGTTTCCAGTTTAATGTTCTTTCTTGTATTACATGGTCACAAATCCTTTTTTTTGTGTGTGTGAATTTGCAGAAGGTTTGTGTCTATAGATATTGCAAGATAATGGACTTTGGGTCATTTTAGTCCACAAGGTAGCTATGAGGAATCTCCACTGAAATATGATCGAGACATTCATCTTCTTGTATCAGCGAACTGTTGAAATGTACCTATTCTACATTGTAAAAATTACTGGCTACTGTACACATCAATTACTATACAACTTTTGTGGTGGGACAAAGGCAAGGTTTGTAACTACCATTAGTGTTGAGTCTGATCAACTTACGGGACAAAAATTGTTAATTCAATAATGTATAATAATTGTATGAAGCATGTCTAAATAAGCTAATGACAAACATGTTTGCTGGGTAGGATATAACCCACATGCTCCTACAAATAACCAGAGGAAATACTGTGGCAACAGAGTTATGTATACTTTTGTGACATTGAGCAGTAGGACTGTTAAAGACTTATAGAAACTGTAAGCCACCATAAAAAAAGCATTACATGTTATCCAAGGGTGTTTCTTATACCAACTTGGCTGAATAGATCTACTATAAGACTTTTTCTTAGCAGTATGCTGGCTCTTATGCGAATAAACATGCTTAGATTTGCTTACATCAATGGGCTGGCAAGGTGGACCACTCATGGTACAAGAAAGACACTCACACTGAGCACAGGTAGAACAGTCACCTTCTTCGTGTTCACTTCCACTCTCTTTTTCATCAGAACTGCAATTGTAATTGTCTGCTTCAACATCTGATTCAGCCTTACCATCTAGTTTGTGGTGGTACATGTAAGTAACATATCTAATCTCATAACTATGAGTGAAACACTTACCATTACTTGCAGCACTTTTAAAGAATGTTGTTAGCTTAGTCTGAGCCATAATGATAGCTACAAGTTTCAGAAAGCTTACTTCCAACTGTGCTTGTGGCAATTACAGACTTAATATTCACATTATTTGCACTGTATTGAAGACAGCAATTTACACTTTTATTGAACTAAACAGATATCTATTCATCTTATTGAACTAAACAAATTATCTATTCATTTTATTGAACTAAACAGATTATCTATTCCTATGAATGTGTAACTTGCATCAGATTTTGATGCAATAGTAGTTACTAGTTATCAATCAAAATTTAGATTGTGCCCAAAATTATGGCTCCAGCCCCCTGCTGAGTGATATCATCAGAAGAATGCACAGCATCTTCTAAAGCTTCCACTTCTCTAAAAGTAACTGTTGGAGATCCAATGAAAGCAAAAAACATCTGTACTGCTCTCTTGCAAGTCCCTTTCATCGCTCTCCGCTTCAGACAACAAACTAACAACACCGTCTGCACTCAGCCACGAAGCCATGCTTCAACGGAATAGTAGTCACGGTTTCCTTTTGAGCTCTATTTTGGTGTTTAAAACAAGTCGATGGCTTGAGCGGTTCGTTTTTTATACTTCTTTTTGTGTCGATGGGTACCTCAACCGCCATATGGCGGTTATACCCGTGAAAGGGTTTAAAGACTCCTACAAACTGTAAGCCACCATAAAATAAACATTACAAAACTGTAAGGACACACTTATTTGGTGGTGTTAAACTTATAGGGCCTTGTTTTGAATGCTTCATCTGGCAAATTTCAGGACTGCTTCATTCAGTAGCTAAATAATTATTTTAAAACTAACAATACAGGAAACATTTTATAATACCAGTGAGTAAATCGATGATTTGAATAGATTCTTGATAACACAAAATATATGTAGAATTATTTTTATTGCATAGTTGCATAGTTACATTATCAAAGACTTTGAACCTCAAGAAAGCTGTGGCTAAAAAACCTGGTAAGTAATCAGGTATCAGCTTCTCTACTAATGTAGAATTAGAATAGCCCATAGTTGCCAACTATCCCGGTTTTGCCGGGATTATCCCGATTTTTTTAGCCTTTCCCGGTTTTTTTTTAGCCTTTCCCGGTTTTTTTAGCCTTTCCCGGATCCGCGGTGCAATAGGATTTCCTGGAATTCTGATAGAGTTAACCGATTATCGGTCAAATACTCGAAATAGAGTACCCGTTATTAAGGTCCACGTAACGCCAAATACTTGATTCCGCGTACAACAAAGGGGGTTAATAACTATTAGCCAACAGCTGCACACAATAGTCTGCAAGTTAGTCTGCTTGATATCAGTGGTTTGTGTAGTGGTATAGCTATCTGTACAGCATATCTACAAGGGTGGTTACTATAAAACATTTTTCATATAAACTTGGTTGAAAACACTGAAATAAAGAATAAAATATTATTGTATGAAATAATAGCACAACAGCAAAAGTTCATCATTTGGTACAGGTGTGTGAATCAAGAATGGCTGAATTCATTTCAAGGAGGTTAGTGATTATTCAGTGATATTCAGGATCCAGAATTGGAACACAAGTAGCTATAAATAGCCAGGCTATTTTGGTAGACTGTTGGACGTCAGTGGTGTTCTCAAGCGAAAAATAGACCTGGAAAGTATCAAATAGAACAAAGAAATGACACAGAACTTCACTTATTACTCCTTTCTGATCAAGATTATTAGCTAAATTCAGTTGTTTCTGTTGTTTACTTCCGCTTGTCAAAATATAGTGTATGTATGTTTATGGTCAACTCACCTCTATCAGTTGCTTCGTGTGTCCATTCCTGTTTGACTCACAACCATTACTGACATCTCTGTAGATGTCTTTCACGGTAATACCATAGCTAGCTTTCTGAACCTAAGCAACGCGAAGTAGCGTGCCAAAGCTTAGCAACGACTTAGCAGATTTTCTCGTAGCCCAGGCATTATCTTCTATAATCACAGACTGGAACACTCGCTCGGCCGGGCTCTTAATTTCTTTCAGCAATAATTGATGCTATCTTAATGATATTCATGATGGTTAATTAGTGGGCGTGGCCTATCCCGATTTTTCATTTTAGAAAGTTGGCAACTATGATAGCCAAAGTTCGGTGGTTTCTATTTTGTCTGACTAAAGTGAACAATTGTTAGTTAAGAATCATTTTTATTAGAGTTGCACCGATAGAAGGTTTTACCGATATGCCGATAACCGATATTGTATCTAGAATCTGATATTGTATCTAGAATCGAGGCCGATACCGATGACAGATAGATAAAGTCATTGAACTTTGAAAATTTAATTTTTTACATAATTAGAAATAATATAATGGTACTAGTCTAGAGTCTTCAGCGCCAGGAACAAAGTAGTGCCAAATTGGTTTAAGAGCTAGTAGAACTCATCTGTTCAGTGTCCACGCGGCGAGTACGAAATTATTTCTATCGGTTAATTATATCGGTACGGCGGGTAGTGTTGACGACCGATACCGATATCGAAAAAGTAGGCCGATAAAAGATAGACCGATAGATTATCGGTGCAATTCTAATTTTTATGCCACCTGAGCTTGAATTGATGCATTATCTGAGTTTTCTAGACTGAATATTATGTACTTACACATGTAGTTCTAGATACACAATTGTGTGCATCCCCTTTGAAAAAATCCTGGCTACAACACTGCACCCTAATTTGTAATATTGCCAAGATTATTTAACATGCATATTTTAAAACGCAGATGCAGAAAGATCCGTCCCTCAAACATTGCGAGCACTAGCCAACAAGAAGGAGTGGTGAGCCTGATGGGAGTTTGTGTATTTGTGTCGATTATAGGGCTCTGAATTCAATCACTCCTTTACAAAGGTATTATATACCTATCTTAGATGAGATTTTGGAAAAAGTAGGTTCTAGTATGGTGCTGTCTAAGGTAGACCTTAGTGCTGGTTATCATCAGATCAGGATGTCAGATGTATCAAGCCAGTTAACAACTCTGATTCATGGTATTAATATCCCCAGGGTAAATTCAGGTATACCAGGATGCATTTTGGCCTAAAAAACGCAGGCAGTGGAGAAAGTCTTGGCCCCTTGCAAGGATGTTGCTCTGAATTATATTGATGATATACTGGTTTATTTTGATTGTTGGAATAGCTAGTCATTTGGAGGATTTGAGCAGGGTTTTACATGCAGCAGGATTTACTGCCAAGTTCAAAAAGGGTGCTTTTGGCAGAAAGTTTGTCTCTTATTTAGGACACAGTATTAGTTCAGGCATGCAAGCTATTCCTCAGCATAGGGTAAAGGCATTAGCTGAGTATGGTAGACCAGTGACCAGAAAGCAACTAAAGGCTTTTCTGGGCTATTTGGGATACTATCGTAACTTTGTGAGGGATTTCACTAAATACTCATCTGTGCTGACTCCTGCTACTTCAATGGCGGCACCACGGGTGGTCATCTGGAATCGGGCAATGGAAGATACCTTCAGTGTATTACGTGAGTGCTTATGTAATCATGTTGTGTTGTGTGTTCCTCATATGAGGATACATTTGTTCTGCACACGGATGCATCAAGCGTTGGTTTCGGTGCTGCTCTACATGTTGTCCGTGATAAAAAAGAGCTCCCAGTGAGTTTCTGGAGCAGACAAACTCAGGGTGCTGAAAAGAACTATTCAGCATTTGAATTAGAAGCTACTGCTATTCTGTGTGCTTTTGAACATTTTTGTTTTTATCTGTATGGCACTACTTGTACCGTGTTCACTGATCATTGTACATGTGTCTCTCTCCCCTCAAGTCCTCATGTGAATCGTAGGTTGAAGAGTATAGCATTGAAGCTCCAAGAGTGGAGTATCTCTATCATTTATCGTCCTGGCGCCAGCAACCAGAATGCAGATGGGCTCTCCAGACAAAACTGGATGAGTGATGACAAAGAAGATGATGGTGAAGACCGCAAGTTCCTGTCTCTGCTGGGTCCGCCTCCAGGGTGGTTGTGACCAACCCTAGGGGGTCGGGTCTAAGGGGGGGAGGCTGTGGAGACGCCCCCAGCCCTAAGAGGGATCGAGAGCAAGTGGACTGAACTGTTGAGCATGCTCAGCTTATATATATATATATATAAATATATATAGTTTCTATGTCACGTATTTTTAGAATTAGTTTCTGCACATGAACAATGAGTCAGCAAGCTGGGTGGGCCCAGTTCATTCATTTCATATGCACACACACAGTCAGTCAGTCAGTACCTCGAGCAGTCTGTTTTGCGAGTCACCCGACACCATCCCCTGAATTATTAAACTTTACTGTCAAGATTTGCGGAGTACCTGGGAGCACAAGTGGACTGCCTAAAGAGTTGACTCTGGTGGCAGCTATCGTAGAGTTTTTTTTTGTTTTATGCAGAGGAATGCACCCTTGTCACCACACCAGCTATTTAGAATCACTCGTGCTCATGTGAGAGTAAATTTTGCAGTGCCCTGCCTGTTCATAGTACTGATCTTTTCCTCTGGTGTATTTTACATTAGGAAATCTCTTATGTTGCTGGTGGTATGATTATTCCAAATCTTCAGAAAGAGTATATATATTTTTTCTATGTTAGATGTCTTCACAATGAGATAACTCTATCAGATAGTGTTATCTCATGGCTGTATTGCTCAAGCTCATTAACCCTAATAGTTATAGTAACAGGCTGGCTTACCAGTTTCAGGGGGGGGGGGGGGGGGGGGGGGTTTTAGAGCAGCTGCTAAAATATCAGCTGGGGGTGTGGGAAGCCCCTAGAGAGTTATATGGCCCACTGTACACCAAGAGTTACCAACGAACTACTTCAGTGAAGATATCAAGAATGGAATAAACCACTTATTACACTCTGTCAGAGTGATATGGCTAGATATTTCACTCTCAGGCTTTATTTTCACTGCCTCTGGCTCTTGAAAATAAATTAGCCTGCTCATAAAACATTTAGCCATATCACACTCTGACTCATGTAATAAGTACTGTATATATAATTATAATTTATAATACTTATTGCACAAGTCTGGCTATAGTGAGATATTTCAAGAGTCCTTTAAATATTTTTATATATATTACATATATTATATTATTCATGCTGATAATGTTAATGGCTATTGACCTTTGCTACTTCAGTTGGATCACAAATTGGAAGAGTACAAAATGGGACGAGTTATATAAAAATATTGCTTGATATTACAAAAATTCATAAATGTCATAATTGTGAATAAAAAAAAACATTCTGAGTATAGGTTTAAAATGTCTTTGTAAAACTTTGCTACTTGCAAGTGAACATAAATAAAACAACTAAGAAGAAATCGTTACTCTTTTCTTGTGAGAACTAGCTATATGAAACGGATCAAAACTAGTTAAACGTTGCTCAATGTTCCACTGTAAATGCATTTACGGAATATTTTGGTGTGTAATAATAAACCTGGTATAGTTAAACCTGGTACAGTTATAATAAAATATACATTAGTTTGTATGCTAAGTGGCCAAAAACAGTATTTGTAACATCAATAAACTGTGCAAGCAATCGTCCCATACACCATTTGAGGACTACCATGCAGCATTTAGCAGCACCAAGTGAGCATGTGAAACCTCTGATAGTGAACTCTCTAAATTACCTGATTTGAATAGTGAACTTCCCTTTGCCCTCTACCCATATTCCAATAGAAAATGTATGGCCCATCTCCCCCTCCTTAGGTCCCAAATTGTTCTCAGTTTAGAGGTTCTACTGTATCAATTTTTGCGCATGTCAGAGAACTCTTATAGGATTTCATCTAACCCCAACATTAGTTTGGGTAATCACCTCCCACAATACTCATAAACTGTGCCATGCTGAGACCATACATCACAGATCTTTGCCCCCCCCCTCCCCCCACTAATTATTGGCTTTTATGGATATAATGTTTGTGTCATTTCTACAACATCATTCAATGAGCCAAAATATAGATGACAATAATTATTTTACATTACAACATGGCCATTGTTTGTTTACAAAAACATGTTGGTATTAGTCCTGCATGAAGAACCCCAAATCAGATATCCAGAATTTCCACTCATCAGAACACACATCCTGCAGTGATCCCACGTGTAACTGGTTGCCGCTGTACTGGAGTGATCCCAGATGCTGCCACTGTCCTGGAGTGATCCCAGATGCTGCCACTGTCCTGGTGCGATCTATCATTAGACAAGTCTCAACTGATGGTGTTTTTTTCTCTAAAAATAATAAAAAAATAAAAAAAAATTAAAATCATTTGCTGTAGCTCAATAATCTAAAAACAACACAACCATATTATTGTAAACACAATTATAACAAAAAACAATACAAAAACAAACAAAACAATAATAATAAAAACATTAATCTCACCGCCGTAGATGCCATATGGTATTCTGAATTTGGTCAGCGGTTATCCGTATTTAAAAAAAATTGATTATCAAATACAACATTCCCATTTTTTGTTATTACGTTGCTCTGACGTAGTACTTCCTGTAATAAAAAAAAATCGAAATAATAGCACAGGTGATTGTTGTTTTTTTTTACCATTTAAAAAAAATAAGAGTTGTCTGTCCACCCAAAATATTTTATAGTACAAGGTTGAGAAGCTCAGAATCCATCAAATACAGAAGACGTATAAGCCATGTACTCCGTCTGAACTATAGAAGACGTATAAGCCATGTACTCCGTCTGAACTCCATAGCAGCTCTGAGGTCATCAGAATTGAGTTTCAGTTAGTACCGTTGGTAACGGTAAGTCTGAAATTTTAGCTAATAGACTTTTATTTTTCATCATAGTAAACAGTTTAGTCTGAACTTGCTTTTTAAATATATATATCTCTTGCTGAATGTCTGTACAGCAAAATAATAAAAAACAACATTATTACATTTTCATGTTACCAAAATGGTCATAAACTCGGCGGTGAAAGGGTTAACAACAAACATGGAATCCTAAATACTTGAAATACAACCCCCCCCCCCCTCTCCCACACACACACACAAAAAAAAGAAGAAACAAAAAAACAAGGCAATTCCTGGATCCATCTTGGTTATAGAATTATTTCGGTTTTTATATCCTCTCTCCAGCCCAATTATTTTCATTTGTAGGTATGTTAGTGGGTGTGGTCTGTCATTGGAAAGTTGGGAACTATATTAAGGAGGGAGGGGGAGTGTGGGTGGAGAGTGTGTGCCACATTTACATATAACAAAAGTTGCTTCAAAATTTGCACTGGCCTGACCTTATTTGCTGTCTATTAGAATTTACACTTTCAACAACACACCAGAGTTGGGGTAAAATACTCCAAAGCATTTAATTGTGAATGCAAATAAATGATGTTACTGTATTTAATTAGCATTGCAAACACTTTGAAAATACGAGTGTTATGTGTATGTCACATATGTTATCTGCTGTCACACACGCATATAGACATACACACACATATGCACGCACATGTACACATACATGCACACACACACACATGTACATACACATGCGCGCATGCACACACATGTACATACACATGCGCGCACACACACAGCGACCTCCAATGAAATATCCAAATGGTATTTCCGCCTTCTTTTTCCCCAGTAATTTTTGAGGGACTTGCCCATACTTTCTCTCGCCTCTTTTCATTTCTGTTTTGTATTTGCAATGCACATATTTCAAACTTTGCAATTCTTAAATTTTGCTAGTATTTCAACACATTGCAAATACATAGAGCTCAGACTCACTCAAATACAATTACATTGAAATTACTGCAAAATCTGTATTTAATTACAATTATAATGTATTTGACTGAACTCTGCCACATACCACTCGCTTCTCCCTGGCCAGTGCTTTAGTAGTGAGTGTGGTGAAGGAGATGAGAGCAGCATATCTAAACCAGTTAATAAGAATCTAATACCAGGTTCCCCCAACTAATCACAATAATAATAATAATAATAATAATAATAATAATAATAATAATAATATGGCACGTACGTTTTCCATTCAAAAATGTATAGGAAAAATCACTGTTCAATTGAAATTGCACAGGTAAAGTGAAATAGCACGCAAATAATTGAAATACCTCGGTAACTTAGTGGAAACTAAGTGAAATACCACGGTAGCTAAGTGAAATAGTACGGGTAAGTGCGCACGCATGCAGCGTTAGCCTTGGAAACATATAGTTCGAGTAGTTTCTAGTTGGAGACAATGTCATTCTTTACCACAGAAGCTCTACCTGTATTAGACGGAATGTTTAAACAGATTAGGAGGAGCCATATGTTGAAAACAAAGTTCCAAAAGAAGCTAATCCTGAAATAAGGAGATAGTGAGTGAACGATACAGTGTAGCTACAATTGCAAATGACTTTAAAAAGCTGGCCTACTATTAGCGAGTGATAACACAGGTAACCTGTGTTATTAGGGATCAATAGCACTCGTAAAGCTATTGAAATAGCACTACTCGTGCCATTAATCCCTAATATCACGTTTACCTATGCTATAACTCATACTAATTATAATATCATAGCAACAAAAACAATAATAATAGCAGTAATAATAATAAACATCGTTTAATAGTAATAAGTAGCAAGTACTCTGCCACACAGTGGCACTTGATGTAACATGTTTCACAAACTAGGAGCGCTGTAGCATAAGGTACATGTACTTTAATCTCTTAAATCTCAACCACTTGGTTTAGTTACATCATTTGTCCTCTCTTGCTCTCTTTCTTCCTGAACCCTTCCCTCGTTATATGGATTCCCTTCTGCTCCTTTATCTGTACCTCTTCCTGGTTCTCAGTGTCTCTGTACTTCAATCCATGATTGTGGACCTTGCCTTCCCTGTTCAATCCTCACTTTCTCTTATTGAAAACCTGCACAGGCTGCACTACTTACTCGACTTTAACAAAACTAACATAAGACATCAGATTCAATAATCTTGAAGGCTTTCTGGACATTCGCCATTGAAATTCTAGTCAGAAAAGTCTGCCTTCACTGCCGTCAATTTGCTTGAAATGACACAGCAGAGGAACGACTTCTATTGCTGGCCACATAATTGATAAGGAATACTTGCTCGTGTATTCAATTTAAGACGTGGGCGTTAATATTTATCAGAGAAATGGACAGATTGGGTGCTGTCGTGATAGTGGGTGCCTATCCCGTAGGATACAATAATAATAATAGCCATAATAATTGTCAAGCAAGTGAGGCGAGTGAGTTCAGCTGCCTGTAATTCTTGCGCAAGCATCTTAAGAATCCTAATGAATTAATGTTTGTGTCTATAAAAGCTGGCTATCCTTGGGGTATGAGGACTTGAAATTTTAGTTTACTTAGTTGATCAACAACACATAGTCGTGCAATATCAGCATCATTACACAACAAGTAGCTAGATCACTATAACTTCTACCACTTAACAAAGCGTAGCAGATCGTAAGAGCACCTGATAAAATACCATTATTACATGACAAGTGCACTTTGACCTCAGAGTGCTGCTAAATTTCAACTTCAGCGTGAGTGCGAAACACTACACTTAGGCTCAAGAATCTAAAGGTTAGGAACAAATAATTATGCTATTTAGCCTCTTGATCTATGGACAAAAATTATCATTTTGAGAATGTAATCCTAAAATATAACTGAGTTATCTCACTATTTGTGTTGAAACACACCACTAGTAATAATAATAATACGAACAGCTTAGTCCTGGCAGCTGCTTATTGAAACACCACCTTGCAGCGTGCATATGGGTGAGTCTGTATGTGTGTGTGTTAAATTTTCCATACACACCTCAAATTTGTATTGTTTCAATTGCAACAGCATAGCCAATGCTCTCTGTAAATTATGTCGTGTTGAAGACAAAAACCAAAGCTGAACATTCCACTAGTTATCATTTCACCATCACTCCACATTAGCTAGCATGCATAATTCTTCCTTCATTATACATGCGTATTCACATATCACCTTCTGTTGCTCGTTGCATCATTTCTAACTTCTCATTGTTATACATGCGTCAGTATCCATACTCATCAAACCACAGCTAAAATAGCATAACTAGTCCCTAGCTACATAGTTAGTGGGAGTCCAATGCAGGGAACCAATTCCAATGAACAATCTCTGTCTAATAACTATGAGTGGAAGTCTCAGACAACAACTGAGAGGCCAGCCTTTACGACCTGACTCATCAGACGTTGAACGTGCATGAGTATTTCCCTCTTCATGTTGTGATGCAATGCTAGTTATGCAAGCAGTGTGATCCGTGCAATGCCACATACATATGTATACATCCCTTCCTTTCAATTATGTTAGTTGTATTATGCCTGCTCTCTTGTGGACAGTCACATGATCACAACAACACTTGTCAGTTTACTCTATACTTCCCAGTACATGGTACACTTCTTGTAGATGGTATTTCAGAGAGACCCTCGCTGGCTCAATGCTATCTATAATAATACACTTGTGTGTCAGTAACAACGATGGTGTGTATTCATGAATAATTCATGAGCTTAAAAGTTTGGTAAAGAAGCAAAAGTTTTGCAATACCAAGTCCACAATCATGATAGAAGGACAAAGAGACTCAGAAACAGGAGAGAAAGACTAAGGAGAAGGGACTCCATGACTAACTGAAGAAAGGAAATGAGGGGGATAAGAAAAGCTGAGAAAGGAGAGCAGGATGTATCTTGAAAAGTCTTCACTGATTCAGTGTTTCTGGTATGCTTTATCTTCTACTATTTTTCCTTCACACAATTCTAAACCAAATAAATAAAATAGCCATTTTAAACTAAACCATATCTTCATAACTTACTACTACTTATTGCACAAGTTAAGTCAGTATCATCAGCAGCTTCTTCCAACACATGCTGATATGCCTATGCTTCACTGAACACCAGTCACCCCAGCTCTGAATAGAATGGGAAGTCTGAGCAACACTAGCAACGCTTTCCCTAGCGACGTCGGAAGCGCAATCGCAGCTATAACAGCTCAACCCACGGCACGCTCTGTAAGGCTTGCTTCCCAGAGAAATCAAAATGGAGCTCACTGCTAGTTGGGCGAAGCCCGACCTCTGCTGAATGAATGAAGGGAGAGGAAGTCCGTTTGTTCTGCTGAGTCAGCTAATTTCCTTAGCATTTAACCACACTGCAATCTGATTGGACTGCAACGTACGTTGCAGCAGGGAACAAACCCCTGGTATAGGTAATCTGGCGGGCCAGACCCTTTACCTTCTTTTTTATGGGCGGGGGAAGGAAAAGGGTCTGGGGAAGTGAAAGGATCTGGGGTCACGCATCAACGACTTGTTCCAGAGGAATTTAACTAGTGGTGCGCTCGAATAGCGCAAATGCATGGCGAGCGAAGAGACTCTTTTTACAGAAAAATAGGACAGAAATTACATCTAACTGTAGTGCACAGTGTAACCCTTTCCATCACCAGAGAATCTAAAGTCTCTGATCCCAGACTAAACTAACAGAATTACCTGAATAAACTTCGAAAGCAGTGGCAAAGAAGCGAAACTTGACAAAGACTTCACAATTGTTTCAAGAAGAGAGTAGCTATAAACTTTTTGGTTGAAACAAAGTTGCAGCAGGATTCTCCGCGCCAGTTAATTGAAAAATACTGGAACTGTGAACGCTTTACCTAACTTACGTAATTAGAAGCGCGGGCGAAATATTTTGACGTACGTATACATACATATATATACTAGTGGTGTGCTTGAGCACAAATGGCGAGCGAGCCTAAAGACTATACTATTTTTATATGAATGATTTTGACTTCTAACACTGAAGCTACTGATAAGGTCCAGTTTTTAAATTTAGCATACAGGGTAAAGGGACGCATGTGCCATAGTAAAACACTCTCTGCCTGCTTGAATTGAAGGAAAAAACAACAACAACAAAACAATACACGTTATTTAAAAGTTTTCTTTGTGATATTCTTTAGCTAAGTAGTGGTTGTAACACACAATGCTTTGACACAGCTGGACACGCACCTACACAGACTTACCTTCGCAGTAGTCTAGTGGACAATGTATTTTCAGGTAAATACAAAGAGTAGTAGCTTCCTTAGCATTAATACTTCAAGTGCTTAAATACGCTTTTCAGAAGTAGTGATAGCTCTCTTAGTACTGACTACCAGGTGGCTCTTGACAACTAACAAGCCGCACTTAGCCGGAAAAAAGGGGAATTTTTGAATTTAAATCTGGTAAAGGGTCTTCAATGCCATAGTAACTGACAAAGAGCCCATTGACTTACCACCGCCACTAACTCGAATAGAAATGGAAGTCCCTTAAGTTTTCAAGTTTTAACTGCACCCGCAAAAGAATTCAAAACGGTAAACAATTCAATTTCTAGGGTGATACGGGTACTGATCGATAAACCAGGAGGCTTCTGTTTAGTGCCAATGTGGGACGGGGTGACAACCGAACTAACACAAAAACGCGGAGGGTCAACAGTACAAAAAGCCTACGTTCGTCCCATTAAAATAATACAATAAAACTAGTGGTGTGCTTGAGCACAAATGGCGGAGCGAGCTAAAGATATACTTATTTTATATGAATGTATTGACTTCTAAACACTGAAGCTACGAATAAGGTCCAGTTTTTTTTACTGATTTAGCATACAGGGTAAAGGGATTTCAGTGCCATAGTAACAACTCTCTGCAACTGCTTGGAAGGAAAACAACAACAACAAAACAATACACGTTATTTAAAAGTTTTCTTTCTGTTATTCTTTGGCTAAGTAGTGGTTGTAACACACAATGCTTTGACACAACTGGACATGCACCTACACAGACTTACCTTTGCAGTAGTCTAGTGGACAATGTATTTTCAAGTAAAATACTGTTGCGCAAGGCTTATAGCCATGACAAAGAGCGCATTGACTTACCACCGCCACTAAGGATTCTCAGAGCTCGTAAATTGAAAAATACTGGAACTGTGAACGCTTTACCTACTAACGTAATTAAAGCGCGGCTAAAAAACAGAGGTCTTCACGTACCCCATAAACAATAAATAAATAATAACATATAGCGAAATCTCGGATTGAGGTTAACCCATGATAGTGTTCGCTCGATTCGCTCGCTCGCCAATAAATAAACTGACATCCCCGATTTTCGATTGTGTTACCCCCTGTAAGTGTCTCGTCGCTACGCTCGCTCGCACACCAAGAATTTACTGTGTCGTGCTTGAGCAACAACTGGCGAGACCGAGCTGGACACTACAACCCTTAGTTACATTTGATTCTTTTACACACACCCCCCCCCCCAACACTCAAGCTATTAAAATAAAGTCGAGTTTTTAAATTACGTATGAGGTAAAGGGGTTTCAATGTCATAGTAACCGCTCCCGCAACAGTTTGAATTGAAAAAGAAGCAACAAAATCAAATCACGTTATTTAAAATTTTCTTTGTGATATTCTTAATAGTAGTTGTAACGCACAATACTTTCACACAACTGAACATAACTACGCAAGACTTACCTACGCAAGACTTACCTTCGTGGTTCGTCTAGTGGACAATGCATTTTTAAGTAAATACTGTTGAGTAGGGCTTATAACCACGACAAAGAGCGCATTGACTTACCACCGCCACTAACTCGAATAGAAATGGAAGGCCCTTAAGTTTTCAAGTTTTAACTGCACCCGCAAAAGAATTCAAAACGATAAACAATTCAATTTCTAGGGTGATACGGGTACTGATCGATAAACCAAAAGATTCTGTTTAGTGCAATTTGGGACGGGGTCGACCACATGACTAACACAAAAACGCGAGGGTCAAAGTACGAAATGACATACGTACGTCCAAACATATATACACTAGTTATCAATACTCAAGAATGATGTAAGTAGTAATTCCATATTTGTTGTATAAATAAACCAGTGTTACAATTTGTAATTTTAGCCAACAAATATGGAATTACTACTTACATCATTCTTGAGTATTGATAAACTAGTGGTGTGCTTGAGCACAAATGGCGAGCGAGCCAGATAGTTAGGTAACATAAAATGTTACTATGTTTTAGCTTACTTCATGCAAACACTATAATAGCAGTTATGACATTTGATTTCAGCAAACAAATACAAAATCACTGTCTTACCTTATTAATGGTAACTTTTGTAGTATCAAACATCTGCCATTCTGATAATATCAATAACCAGTAACTCTTGAACAAGCTCTTAGCTAAGATAAAAAATAAACCAGTGTTACAATTTGTAATTTTAGCCAACAAATATGGAATTACTACTTACATCATTCTTGAGTATTGATAACTTCTGTAGTATCAAATTGAAGTTACTTTGACCATCTGAATTACCTTGAATTCTTGACAACAAGCTCTCACCTACAAAAACAAAAGACACACAAATACAAAATTACTCTCTTACCTCATTTTCTTCAGCAGTGGTAACTTTTGTAGTACCAAATTTGAGTCCTTCTGAGTATTTGAATTTACCAGTCACTGTTGACAACAAGCTCTTAGCTATAAAAAAGAAAGGCCAGAGTTATTTTGCATATTTAGCTAACAAATATGGAATTGCGTACTTACCTCAGCATCCCTCGAGTAGTAGTAGCTTCCTTAGCATTAATACTTTATGTGCTTACACAAGCTTTTCAGAAGTAGTGATAGCTCTCTTAGTACTGACTACAGGTGGCTCTTGACAACTAGTAACAAGCCGCACTTTAGCCGAAAAAAAGGCGAAGTTTTGAATTTAAATCTGGTAAAGGGTCTTCAATGTCATAGTAACCGATCGAATCAACTTTTTGTTTCTTGAAAAGCAAGCGTTTTCGCAGGAATTTTCTCACACTTTGTAGCTTAAGTATAAAGTAAGGCTTGCTTAATGCTGTAGTTTCAGAATAAACTGGGGTCAAGCCTAAAAAGCCGTGTTTTTTGAAGAAAAAACGTTCCCCGCGCGCGCGTTTAAAGGGCATACGTACAATCCATACATACATACCTACATATATATATAACATATACCCGATTTTGCATTATCCACCCCTAATACTGTCTCGCTCGCTTCGCTCGCTCGCCAATAAATAAACTAGTGATGTGCTTGAGCACAAATGGCGAGCGAGCCTAAAGACTATACTATTTTTATATGAATGATCTTGACTTCTAACACTGAAGCTACTGAAAATAAGGTCCAGTTATTAAATTTAGCATACAGGGTAAAGGGATTTCAGTGCCATAGTAACAACTCTCTGCAACTGCTTGAATTGAAGGGAAAAAAACAACAACAAAACAATACACGTTATTTAAACGTTTTCTTTGTGATATTCTTTAGCTAAATAGTGGTTGTAACACACAAAGTTTTGACACAACTGGACATGCACCTACACAGACTTACCTTAGCGGTAGCCTAGTGGACAATGTATTTTCAAGTAAATACTGTTGCGCACGGCTTATAACCATGACAAAGAGCGCACTGACTTACCACCCCCACAAACTCGAATAGAAATGGAAGTCCCTTAAGTTTTCAAGTTTGAACTGCACCCGCAAAAGAATTCAAAACGGTAAACAATTCAATTTCTAGGGTGATACGGGTACTGATCGATAAACCAGAGGATTCTGTTTAGTGCAATTTGGGACGGGGTCGACCACCTAACTAACACAAAAACGCGAGGGTCAAAGTACAAAATGACATACGTACATCCAAACATATATACAAATAAACTAGTGATGTGCTTGAGCACAAATGGCGAGCGAGCCAAAGACTATATGATTTTGACTTCTAACACTGAAGCTACTGAAAATAAGGTCCAATTTTTTAATTTCGCATACAGGGTAAAGGGATTTCAGTGCCATAGTAACAACTCTCTGCAACTGCTTGAATTGAAGGAAAAAAACAACAACAAAACAATACACGTTTTTTAAACGCTTTCTTTGTGATATTCTTTAGCTAAGTAGTGGTTGTAACACACAATGCTTTGACACAACTGGACATACACCTACACAGACTTACCTTCGCAATAGTCTAGTGGACAATGTATTTTCAAGTAAATACTGTTGCGCACGGCTTATAACCATGACAAAGAGCGCATTGACTTACCACGGCCACTAACTCGAATAGAAAAACTGCACCCGCAAAAGAATTCAAACGGTAAACAATTCAATTTCTAGGGTGATATGGGTACTGATCGATAAACCAGAGGATTCTTTTTAGTGCAATTTGGGACGGGGTTGACCACATAACTGACACAAAAACGCGAGGGTCAAAGTACAAAATGACATACGTACGTCCATATATATAAATAAATAAATAAATAAACAAACATCCCCGATTTTCGATTGTGTTACCCCTGTAAGTGTCTCGCTCGCTACGCTCGCTCGCCAATAAACATCCCCGATTTTTTCATTTTTACCCCTGTAAGTGTCTCGCTCGCCAATAATTGGCGAGCGAGCGTAGCGAGCGAGACACTTACAGGGGTAACACAATCGAAAATCGGGGATGTTTGTTTATTTATTTATTCAGCGAGCGAGCGAAGCGAGCGAAGCTGACTCTCAGTCGTGTTCAATTGAGATTTCAGATATATATATTATATATATAGGTATGTATGCGTACGTCAAAAATGTTCGCCCGCGCTACTACTTACGTAAGTTAGGTAAAGCGTTCACAGTTCCAGTATTTTTCAATTAACGAGCACGGAGAATCCTGCTGCACTGCCTTACCAACTTTGTTTCAACCGAATAGTTTATAGCTACTCTCTTCTTGAAACATTTGTGAAGTCTTTGTCAAGCTGCGCTTCTTTGCCACTGCTTTTAAAGTTTATTCAGGTAATTCTGTTATTGTTAACTCTTCATGCCTAATCATTGCTATTATTTAGCGATTTCTTTCACAAATCATCTTTACCTATACTCATATATTTACTCGCTCGCCATGCATTTGCGCTATTCGAGCGCACCACTAGTTTATTTATATATATGGACGTACGTATGTCATTTTGTACTTTGACCCTCGCGTTTATGTGTTAGTTATGTGTTCGACCCCGTCCCAAATTGCACTAAACAGAATCCTCTGGTTTATCGATCAGTACCTGTATCACCCTAGAAATTGAATTGTTTACCGTTTGAATTCTTTTGCGGGTGCAGTTTTTCTATTCGAGTTAGTGGCGGTGGTAAGCCAATGCGCTCTTTGTCGTGGTTATAAGCCGCGCGCAACAGTATTTACTTGAAAATACATTGTCCACTAGACTACTGCGAAGGTAAGTCTGTGTAGGTGCATGTCCAGTTGTGTCAAAGCATTGTGTGTTACAACCACTAAGCTAAAGAATATCACAAAGAAACTTTTAAATAACGTGTATTGTTTTGTTGTTGTTTTTTTCCTTCAATTCAAGCAGTTGCAGAGAGTTGTTACTATGGCACTGAAATCCCTTTACCGTGTATGCTAAATAAAAAAACTGGAC
>WLWD01004453.1_pt1 | contig 31214 bp, 28 predicted proteins | sample 6712731 | NCBI WGS metagenome assembly WLWD01 (sample SAMN12718690, study PRJNA576275) | sponge metagenome | isolation source: marine sponge | host: Mycale hentscheli | place: New Zealand: South Island, Marlborough, Capsize Point | collected 2014-11-01
CAAGTTTTCGTCCCCGTCACCACGGCGCAGCGGCGCATGATCGGCAACCGCGATTTAGGCGGTGCCACCCTTCTGGCCCAATCGCCCGACGACGTTCCACAGCTCATTCCCCTCATCGAGAGCGCTCTTAAAAAACGCTACGGACAGGAAACCGTCTACGAGATACAGAGCAGCAAATCGTTCCTCGACCAAATCGAACAGAGCATCCTCGTGATGAAAATGGTCACCGGCGGTATCGCCGGCATTTCTCTGTTGGTGGGCGGTATCGGTATTATGAATATCATGCTGGTATCGGTTACCGAGCGCACCCGCGAAATTGGCATCCGCAAAGCCCTGGGCGCCAAACCGGCGACACTGCTGACCCAATTCGTCGTCGAGGCCGTGGTGCTGAGCCTGGTGGGCGGCCTTATAGGAGTAGGCATGGGCATCGGTTTGGGCGTGGGCATATCGCTGTTTATCGAGCACTTCGCCGAATCGCCCTTTCCCAGTGTTGTCGCCCCCGACTCCGTCGTCGTGTCGCTGATCATTTCCGTGGTCATCGGCCTGTTCTTCGGTATTTACCCCGCCGCCCGCGCCGCCCGCCTCGATCCGGTGGTGGCCCTGGGCTCTGAATAGACGCGCACCTATGCTTATCGAACTGACCAATATCCGCAAAGTCTACGTCCGCGGCGTCGAAGAAGTCCACGCCTTGCAGGGCGTCGACATGGGCATCGCCGACAACGAATACGTGGCTATTATGGGGCCCTCCGGGTCGGGCAAGTCGACTCTGATGAATATCATTGGCTGTCTCGACACGCCCAGCGATGGCAGCTATTATCTGGGCGGCACCGACGTCTCGGATATGAACGCCAACCAGTTGGCCACAGTCCGCAACGAGCAAATCGGCTTTGTCTTCCAGACCTTCAACCTCTTACCCCGGGCCTCGGCCCTGCACAATGTCGAACTGCCTCTTATCTACGCCGGCACCCGCCGCCGGGTGCGGCGACGCCAGGCCGAGGAGGCCCTGGAGCGCGTCGGCCTGGGAGACCGTATGGACCACCGCCCCGCCGAATTGTCGGGCGGCCAGCGCCAGCGCGTCGCCATTGCCCGGGCCCTGGTCAACCGCCCCTCCATTTTGCTGGCCGACGAGCCCACCGGCAATCTCGACAGCCGCACCGGCGACGATATTATGGCCTTATTCGCCGCCCTGCAAGAAGAGGGAAATACGGTTATCCTGATCACGCACGAAGAGGATATCGCCCGGCGAGCACAGCGGTTGATACGTATTTTCGACGGGCGTATTGCTGCCGATGAGCGGGCGAAGAGTAGCGCTGGGGAAGAGGAAGGATGATGAAATGGAACGAGGCTGCGACTTTTGTTGGTTGAAAGAAGGTTGGCTGGCGCTGAGGACGGATTTTGGGGTGTCGGCCTCTGGCGGGCAGTGAGACCCGCTTGCGGCCTACCCTCCTCCACCCGGCTGCGCCGCCCGCCCGGCCTTCAGCTGCCCCGCCCCGCTCCCCCACTGCCCGCCGCCGGCCGACACCCCAAAACCCTTCGGTACAGTTCCAGAGATTGGGAAGGGTCTCCCCTCCTCCTCTGCGCCCAGCTTCCACAAATACTCCAAATACCAGGGAGCCACCCTCTCCCTTTCTTTTTCTTAATAATAGCTTCCGCCAAGGTTCGGGGTGGGTGGCCGGCGGCGGTATATAGGGGAGGAAAGCCAGGAGAAAACAAAGGGGCGAGCATCACACGGCGCAGCCGTATGGGAACGAAAGGCCGGGGAGCCCCACAGTGCGCCTCGCATACCGCCAGAGAGAGGCTAGCTCAACCGCCCAACCCCGCCGGTTTCGGCCCCCCCGTGGCCCAATCGAGCAATTCCACTGTGTGCACCACCGGCGCCTCGATGCCGCCGCCGATCTGCTCCATGCAGCCGATATTACCGGCGGCCACTACCTGCGGCTGCACTTGGGATATATTGGCCGCCTTGCGCGCCTGCAACTGTCCGGCCAATTCGGGTTCGAGCAGGTTGTAGGTGCCGGCGCTGCCGCAGCAAATATGCGCCTCGGGTACTTCCACCACCTCAAAGCCAGCTTGGGCCAATAGACGCCGCGGCGGGTCTTTGATTTTGGCGCCGTGTTGCAACGAGCAGGCGTCGTGATAGGCGACGCGTAAATCGCCCACTTCCTCGACATCCCCTAAGCCCAATTCGTCCACTACCTCCGAGACGTCTTTTACCAGGGCCGCCACTGCCTGCGCCTTGTCGGCCAATTCGGGCTCGTTGCGGAAAATATGGCCGTATTCCCGCACCGCAGTACCACACCCGGATGTATTGAGGACAATGGCGTCGAGGCCGCCGGCTTCCATTTCTCGGTGCCATACTTCGATATTGCGACGCATCAATTTCAGGCTCTGCGGCCGTTCGCCCATATGATAGGTCAACGCTCCACAACAACCCATATCCGGCGGAATCACCACTTCCGCGCCCAGCCGCGTCAGCAGACGCACCGTGGCGTCGTTGATCTGCGGCCCCAACACTTGTTGAGCACAGCCGGTCAACAGCACAACGCGAGCCCGGCGCTTGCCCTGGGCCGCAATAATCCCCGACCGCGCCAGCGTCGCCGGGGCGGGCAGACGGGCCGGCGCCATATCGAGCAGATGGCGCATAGAGCGGGGTGTTAAAAACGCCGTCAGTTTGCCCAACGGCGCCAGTCGCAAGGCCCAGCGGAAACGCCCCGGATGGGGCAGCATAAAGGTCAGCAGGCGACGCAACAAACGCTGGCTCCAGGGTCGCTTGTAAGCCTCTTCTAAACGCGGCCGGGCCTCTTCCAACAAATGCGAATAGGTGACGCCGCTGGGACAGGTCGTCTCACAGGCCAGGCAGCCCAGGCAGTGGTCAATATGCTCCTGCGTCTGCTGGCTAACCTCAATGGCGCCTTCCAGCGTATTTTTAATCAGGTAAATCCGCCCGCGCGGCCCTTCCAGTTCGTTGCCGGTAAGCAAATACGTCGGGCAGGTGGCATTGCAGAAACCGCAGTGCACACAGGCGCGCAGGATCTCTTCCGAGACCTTTACATCCGGGTCCTGCAATAGCTTGGGGTCGATATCCGTCCGCATGCCCTAGACCTCTTGTCCATTCAACCACCGCGCCAACGCCTTCTCCGGGGCGCTGATTTCGGCGAACGAGGTATAGTAATAATCCTCCCAACCCTGTTCGGGCAGCCCCGTAAAGGTCATCAGATTAAGGGGATACTGGCCGGTATCGGCGCAATGGCGAAAATCGTCGCGGAAGAGGAAGGTCTTCTTGCCCAGGGCAATGGCAATACCCAACTCGACCATTACGCCCTCGTCGGGGGGGGTACCGTTGACAATGGCGAAGACGGCATCGGATTCGACCACGTCGCGGACATCGTTCTGGCCGATCTGGTAGGCCCAGCCCTCCTGGGCAAAGTCGACCTGATTATTGCGCTCGAAAGGCTCCCAGACCTCGGCCCCCATTTTTTCGAGGACATCGACGAATTGGGGCAGTAATTGCTCTTTTTGTTGGGACGAAAAGCCGTAGGGGCTGGCCAGATAGATTTTCTTTTTCATGGTTCGTCGACTGGGGTAAAGGGTAGGGGAATAGGCGTGGACCAATATATCGGCGCCCTCCTACCTCGTCAATCGCCTTTATTGTCGTTGCGCCGAAAAAAATTAAAGGCCGTTTTCGTCGCTCTGGGCATCCAGCAGCGCCTCTGGGGAACAGGCTGTATCCGGAAAGGCCGATAAAACCTTCCGGTCATTTGTAACCAGCCGTATTTCCAGTTTTTGCGCCAGGGCGACAAATTCGCAATCGTACGCCGTACAACCCGACTCGGCCGCCAAGTACAGTACGTCTTCCGTATCGACGGCAAAACTCCTGGGTGCCAGGAAATCTTCGGCGGTCCGAGCTATCCCCAGCCCTTCGTCCAAGGTCAGGATATTGCGGCGGATATACAACGCCAGAACATTGCGCAACTCGCTGCGCCACAGGGGTGGGGCCGCCCATTCGGCCTCCTGCGCCAAGATCTGTTCGGCCGCTTCGGTGAATTCACCTTCTATATACAAATAAGCGATGAGATTGGTATCGGCGACAATCACGCCCGACCCTGCGCTTTGGCTTTGTTCAGATCGGAGTCACTCAACCAATGCCTTGTCGTCTTGCGGCGCACAGCGCGCGCCCGTTCCAGTATCAATTTAGAATCCACAGGCTTGTCGACTACACTGCTTTCCAGGCGGACAATCACCTCGCTATTGAGACTGCGGCGATTGCGCGCCGCTTCTTCCTTGAGGCTGTCGTACAATTCGTCGGGCATATTCTTGACGGTCATATTGGCCATTACTTTGCCTCCATAATGGAATCATTTTGGTATCGAATGGAAGATATTGTTTAATTTCCGATTGTCAATCTATAGTCTCCATATGGGGCTTCTAGCTGCTATGCCGAACTTTTCGGGGAATTTTAGTGGTGGGAAAAGTCGGACCATTTGCATGAATAATTCTAATGGATAATAAACGCTACTTGAAGTGCTTTCACAGCGGCCAGTCCCTGCCTAGGCTGGCCGTCATTGCTTGCGGGCAGGGGCCGTAGTGGGTTGTCCAGGATTTTGGACAAACCGCCGGAAAAACTGGACTGGAGCGCCTGAACGATGCTTTCGGAGGTTTAGATAAAATAACGTATATTCTCTTCCACACTGGAGTTAGAAGGCCTTCTTTTACCTTCTGGAAAACGCTATGGCACGGACTTTGCCAACCGGGCAAGGTGAGATCGACTTGAATATTCAAACGGATTGAGGAGGGCTCTTCATGAATACGAGATTAGGCGTTGCAACGGGCTGGTTGAGCGGGATCGGCCTGTGTCTGCTACTGGCAGTGGCCGTCCAGGCGCAGGACGAGGTCATTGAGCAATGGGCGCAAATAGCCGTAGCCCAGAGTTCGCGTATCCCCGATATTTTTGGAGGCCCTGGATCTATCGTTGGAACCCCCGACGAAACGGCCTGCCGTATGCCAGAGATAGACGAAGAATTCCCGATTGCGGGTTGGCAACCCTTTTTGGAAGACCAGGAGAGGGAATGGATCGAGGTGAAATTCGAGCGGCCTGTCTTCGCCCGGGCTGTGGAAGTGCACGAAGGGGTCAATCCCGGCACCGTCACTCGCCTCCTGGTGCGCAATTTAGAGGGCCAATTGCACGAAGTATGGTCGGGTGAAGATCCCCACAGGACTTGTCCGGCGGTGCTGCGCCTCGACTTTACCCCGCTCGATTTTCCCACCGACCGGGTCCGCGTAGAACTCAATACGGGGCTCGTCCCCGGTTTCAATACGCTCGATGCGGTCAAACTTATCGGGGCGCCCCTGCCCGATTTCCAGCCTCTCTTTCAGGTGGTCGACCAGCCCTTCAGCGGAACGGATTCCTTCCAGCGCTTCAACGCCTTCACCGATTACGACAACGACGGCCGGCCCGATTTGCTGGGCTGGCTGCCGCCGCTCGATTTTCCCCACAGTCTGCTGCAGCACAACGAGGGCAACGGCCTGTTTAAAAGCCGGGGTTCGCTGCTGCCTATTCCCGCCGATCCGGAAAGTTTCGCCATTCCCATTGGCATTGTAAGCAGCGCCGATTACGACAACGACGGCGATCTGGACTACTACTACCCGGCCGGCACCTTTTACAATGGCGTAGCCATGCGGGATCTGCTGTTGCGCAACGACCGGGGCCGCTTTGTCGACGTGACCCAGGCCGCCGGGCTGCACATCCCAGATAGTTCGACATGGGCCCTGTGGCTCGATTACGACAACGACGGCTGGCCCGATCTGTATGTGGGACACTATGCCTTTCCCCATACCGAGGGACACGCGGATTTGCAGAACACCCTTTTCCGCAACCAGGGGGACGGCACATTTACCGATGTCACCGTCCAGGCGGGTTTAGATATAGCCTGGCACAACGCGGATTCCCCCGATTCGGGCGGGACATTTACCGGCCCTATAGCGGGTGATTTCGACGATAATGGCTGGACCGACCTGTACCAGGTGGTATCCCATTCGCCCCACCGCTTATTGCTCAACGAAGGGGGCCTGTTCCGCGACGCCACCACCCCGGAATCGGGCCGTCTGGGCCCGGCCTTCGGGGGAGCGGCCGGCGATATCGACCAAGACGGCGATTTGGATCTGTTCGCCCCCATCGGCTCCAACAGCGGGGAGGATCTGCCCCAGCGGTCGGCGGTATTGCTCAACCAGGGCAATGAGCGCTTCATCGATTTTACCGAAGGGCTGGGACTTCGGTCGATAGCCGAGGGAAATATCCTGCGGGGCCATTTGGTCGATTACGACAACGACGGGGATCTCGATCTCTTTCCGGCCGACGGCCTGCCCTCCGCCTTTGAAAATACGGGCGCAGGTCTTTTCCACGAACGCACATTCCAACTGGGCCATTCCGGCGTCGATGCGTTTTTCGACTTTGACGGCGATGGCTTCTTGGATATTTACCATTCTGAAGGCCTGTTCCGCAACCGGGGTAATGGACACCATTTCCTCCGCATTGATCTGGTCGGCACCAGCAGCAACCGAGACGGGTTGGGCGCCCGCGTACTGGCTCTGGTCGGGGGGCAGTGGCAGATGCGCGAATTGAATCCTTCCGATGGATGGTTTCAATACGAGTTCGTCGTCCACTTCGGCCTGGGCGAACATACCACGGTCGAGCAATTGGAGATCCGCTGGCCCTCCGGCCAGGTCGACTTTATCTCGAATATCCCCGCCGACCAGAAGATCCGCGTCGTCGAAGGCCGCGGCGAATGGTACCCGGCCCCACGCACGGTGTGGACCGCCGAGCCACCCGCCTCCGTCGCCTACGGCCAGTCTGTTGATTTCGTCGCCGTCGCCCGCCCCACCCTCTTCGAGCCCACCGCTACCATCACCAGCGTCGTGGCCGACCTGAGTCGCCTCGGAGGTCCTGACGCTGTGCCGCTGACCGACCAGGGCGACGGCACTTACCGCCTGGAATCCACCTTCACCATCGGTGGCGAGAGCGAACTGCGCGACGTGTCGGTGCTCATCCTGCAGGAGACGTCGCTGGGCGAGCACTGGATCAATCTCAGTCGCAACATCGAGGTGCAGGACGACCCGTTTACCGCCGTGCTGGAGACGCGCGACGGCACGGTGCCAGACGACTTCGCGTTGAACCAGAACTTCCCCAATCCCTTCAACGCCGGGACCGTCATCCAATTCAGCTTGCCGACGGCGTCCCCGGTCGACCTGTCGGTCTTCAACCTAGCCGGGCAGAAAGTGGCCCGGCTGGCCGAAGGACTGCGGACAGCCGGGCAGTATCGGCTGGAGTGGGACGGCCGCGACGACGGTGGGCGCGAACTGGCATCGGGCGTATACCTGTATCGGCTGCAGGCAGAGGACCGGATCGAGACGCGGAAGCTGCTACTTTTGCGCTGAAATGCCAGCCCTTCATAAGCCGTGTTCCATGAGAATTAATCATAGAACACATTGTTGGCACAATTTTTGGGATTCACCAAAAACGGCGTTATCAATTGTAAATAACTACCAGGGCAAGAACCATATCGGCGATCCGGGCCTATTCTATTGGCAGGACGAATTCCACCAAGTACATTTCCCTCTGTTTCAGCATTGGACACCCTGCGGCATGCAGCCTATGCCAATTCATCCACCGGGATTCAATCCCGCCCGCTAACCGCCCGCGAAAGGCCCACCCCGTGTCCTCCCCCATCCCCTCCCGCCTCAACCCCGAGCTGACGCCCGAACTGGAACGAGACGTCGCCTTCTTCCTCAAATGGGGCTACCTGGTCATCGACGAGGCCATCACGCCCAACCAGGTCGAACAACTACGCACCGCCCTCGACGACGCCTTTGCCCGCCGCGACGAACAATTCATCCACCAGCTCTTGGAAGAGGACGACGATTTCGCCTTTTTGCTCGACAACCCGCCCGTCTTTTCCCGCATCAAGGCCATCCTCAGCAATTGCGTCCAGCTCCACAGCGCCACCGCCCGCATCACCAAAGGCGACGAGCCGGACCAGGACTGGCACCGCGACGGGCCCTGGCCCATGGACCCCGAAGGGATCCCCTACGGCAGTCTGCCCGGCCAGATCAACTGTGGCTATTACCTCGACGAAATCACCGACGACAACGGGCCCATCGTCATTGTCCCCGGCAGCCAGCGTGTCCCCTTTAAGCCACCCGAGGGCCATCCGCGTTTCCCCGACGAATTGCGCGTTATGGCCCAACCCGGCCAGGCCGTGCTCTTCGACGGCTGGCTCTACCACCGCGGCGCCGCCAATTCCTCGGGCACGCGCCGCCGCGTCTGTCTGATGTGCTACCAGAACGCCTGGATGAAATCGCGCGAGCCCTTCGACGGCCCCCGGGTCACCGCCCTGCGCGACAACGGCACCGACGCCCAGAAACTGCTGTTGGGAGCCATACAGAAGTGGTAGCAAACTGGCGCCAAAACGTCCCTTTAGCTCCGCTCACCAGCCTGCAATTGGGCGGCCCGGCCCGCTACCTGGCCGTCTGCCAAGACGTCGATGACATCCGTGCCGCTCTGGAACAAGCCCTACAAATGGACCTCCCCGTGCAAATCCTGGGCGGCGGCAGCAATACCCTTTTCGCCGACGGGGGTTTCCCCGGCTTGGTCCTGCACATAGCTATCGCCGGGATAGATTTTAAAGATGAAAAAGACGCCACCCTGGTCAGCGTCGGAGCCGGCGAAGACTGGGACAACCTGGTGCAGACCTGCATCGACCGCAACCTGGGTGGCCTCGAATGCCTTTCCGGCATTCCGGGCCGCGTCGGCGCCACACCCATCCAGAACGTCGGCGCTTACGGCCAGGAAGTAAAAGACACCCTCGCCACAGTCGAAGCCCTCGACCGCGAAACGTTGGAATTAACATCCTTCTCCAACCAACAGTGCCGCTTTGCCTACCGCCAATCCCGCTTCAAAGCCGAGGACCGCGACCGCTATATCATTACCCGCGTCGTCTACCGCCTGCCGCGCCCGGGTCGCCCCACCCTGCGCTACCCCGAATTGCGCCGGTATATAGAAGAGGGTGTGGATCTGCAAAAACTGGCGCCCGGACGAGAGGTGCTCCAAACCGTGCGTCAGGCCGTCCTGCAATTGCGCCGCGCCAAATCCATGGTCCTCGACCCGGCCGACCCCGACAGCCGCTCGGCCGGCTCCTTCTTCCTCAATCCGGTTATTCCAGAAGAAGCCTTCCATACCCTGCAGGCGGCTTGCGCCATGCCCGTCCCCTCCTTCCCCGCCCCCCAAGGCGTCAAAATACCCGCCGCCTGGCTGGTCGAACAGGCCGGCTTCGCCAAAGGCTACAGCCTCAACGGAGCTGGCATCTCCAGTAAACACGCCCTGGCATTGGTCAACCGCGGCGGCAGCACTAGCGATTTATTAGCCCTAGCCAATAGCATCCGCAGCCAGGTCCAACGCCGTTTCGGCATTCTCCTCGAACGCGAGCCCGTATTGGTCGATATAGCTGTTTAATCCTCTCCGTATATACAGCTTGCGCCACCCGGTCGCTGTGGCTAAAATACCAGACCACCGTCCCCAGTTATCAAGGACTGCAAATCAAAGAAATACTGCTAGCCAAGCCTCTTGGAGGCTGGCTGGAAGGGGACAGTGGGGGAGCGGAGCGGGGAAACTGAAGGCCGGGCGGGCGGCGCAGCCGGGTGGGGATGGGCAGGCCGCAAGCGGGCATCACTGCCCCCTGGAAGCCGGCCCCCAAGAGGCGTCCAAATTACATATAACTAGTGCAGAAACTAAAACAGGAGAACACCATGGCCGCCGCCCCACCCACTGGAATGCTCACCCTAGAAAACCTGCAGGCAGAAGTCGCCGCCGGCCAAATCGACACCGTCTTAGCCGTCTTCCCCGACCTCTACGGCCGCCTGGTGGGCAAACGCATCGACGCCGAATTCTTCCTTGAACAAGTAGCCCCCAACGGTATGCACGCCTGCGACTACCTGCTCACCGTAGACATGGAAATGGACGTCGTTGAGGGCTACGATTTCGCCAATTGGCAGAAAGGCTACGGCGACTTCCACTGCGTCCCCGATCTGGCCACCCTCAGGCGCATCACCTGGCTGGAAAAATCCGCCCTACTCGTATGCGATTTGGCCCTCGAAGAAAGCCACCAGCCCGTGGCCCAAGCGCCGCGCTCGCTGCTCAAGTACCAACTGGACCGCCTGGCCCAACTGGGCTACAGCGCCAAAGGGGGCTCCGAATTGGAATACTACCTGTTCAAGGATTCGTACGAAGAGGCTCACGCCAAACACTACGAAGACCTGCAGACCATGGGCTGGTATATAGAAGACTACCACATGCTGCAGGGCACCCGCGAAGAGCCCATCAACGGCGCCGTGCGACGCCATATGCAGCAAAGCGGTATTCCAGTGGAATTCAGCAAGGGCGAATGGGGCCCGGGCCAACACGAACTCAACCTGCGCTACACCGAAGTCCTGGAAATGGCCGACCGCCAGGCCGTTTACAAACACGGCTTCAAGGAAATCGCCCTCTCGCAGGGCCTGTCGGTCTCCTTTATGGCCAAGTGGCGCACCGACCTGGCCGGCTCCAGCATGCACCTGCACTTAAGCCTGTGGGACCAAGAGGGCAACAGCGCCTTTGCCGGCGACCAGGAATTGGGCCCGGCGCAAGTCTCGGATACCTTCCGCCACTTTTTGGGCGGCTGGATAAAACACGCCCGCGCCATCGCCCCTTTTTACGCCCCCAACCCCAATTCGTACAAGCGCTATGCCTTCCAATCCTGGGCCCCTACCCGCATCGCCTGGAGTTACGACAACCGCACCGCCGGCTTTCGCATTGTCGGCAAAGGACCCTCTCTACGCATTGAATCGCGCCTGCCTGGGGCCGACGCCAATCCATACCTGGCCTACGCCGCGGCCCTGGCAGCCGGTATCGACGGCATCCAAAACCAGATTGAACCGCCTGGCCCTATCAGCGGCGATATCTACCAGAACGACAAACTCCCCCGGGTGCCGGCCAACCTCACCGAAGCCACCAACGAATTGGCCCAAAGCGCCATGCTGCGGCAGGCCTTTGGCAATGAAACGGTCGACCACTACGTCCACTTCTTCCGCACCGAGCAGCGCAAATTCGACGAGGCCGTCACCACCTGGGAGCGGGCCCGCTACTTCGAGCGCGGTTGATTATGGCCGCCCCGCTTATTGGCCTGACCACCTACGGCGTCGACGCTCACGACTCTATCGGGCTGCCCGCCGCCTATCTGCAAGCCGTGCGCCGAGCCGGCGGCCAACCCATGCTGTTAGACCACGGCGACCTGTATACCGACAGCGCCCTGCAGCGCCTCGATGGCCTCATCCTAACCGGTGGCGGCGATTTGGACCCGGCCCTGTACGGCCAGGCCCCCCATCCCACCGTGTACATGATAGACACCCAACGCGACCGCAACGAACTGGACCTGGCCCGCCGCCTCGTCTCCCAAGGGCGGCCCACCCTGTGCATTTGCCGCGGCCTGCAGGTCCTCAATGTCGCCCTGGGTGGCTCCCTGCACCAGCACCTGCCCGATCAGAGCCACGCCGTCCACCGCATTGCCGTACCGCGCGGACCGGCCTGGCACCATGTCGATATAGCCGCCAATTCCCTGCTGGCCCAGACCTTGGGCAGACAGCAATTATCAGTGCCCTCCTGGCACCACCAGGCCGTCGATCGCGTCGCCCCCCCATTAAGCGTCGTCGCCCATGCCCAGGACGGCACCATCGAAGCCCTAGAATACCCCCAGCACCCTTTTTTACTGGCCGTCCAGTGGCACCCCGAACTCGACGCGGCCAGCCATCCGGCCCACCAGGGTTTATTCAATGCACTGATTACAGCAGCCAATAACAATTTGCAGACCTGATGGCCGGCGGTATTTCTCCGGAGGAACAGTGAACCCCCGACAACTTGAAGCCAATCTGGTATAATAACGGAGCAACTCCATTATGCGTTTATCCGGGAAAGTCGTCTTGATCACCGGGGCCGGCAGCGGTATCGGCCGCCAGACCGCCCTATTATGCGCCGCCGAAGGGGCGCGCGTAACCGCCGTCGATATCGTCGCCGCTGCCGCCACCGAAACCGCCAAACTGGTCACTGAACAGGGTGGCCAGGCCCTGGCTATAGAAGCCGATATTTCTACCACCGCCGGCTGTCACCACATGGTCGACAGCACCGAACAGGCCTATGGCCGCCTCGACGTATTGTTCAATAACGCCGGTATCTCCCATATCGACGACGACGACGCCGTGGCCACCGAAGAGGCGGTGTGGGACCTGACCCTGGAAGTCAACCTCAAGGGCGTCTTCCTCGGCTGTAAATACGGTATCCCGGCCCTGCGCCGGGCCGGCGGCGGCTCTATTATCAATACGGCCTCTTTCGTCGCTTTGCTGGGGGCGGCCACTCCGCAAATAGCCTATACCGCCAGCAAGGGCGGCGTGCTGTCCATGACCCGCGAATTAGCCGTTATCCACGCCCGCGAGAATATCCGCGTCAACGCCCTGTGCCCCGGCCCCTTGCGCACCGAGCTGCTGATGAAATACCTCGATACCGAACAAAAGCGCCAGCGCCGCCTGGTCCACATCCCCATGGGCCGTTTTGGCGAGGCCGAGGAAATCGCCCGCACCGTGCTCTTTTTGGCCTCGGACGAGTCTTCCTATATCACCGGCTCCACCTTCACCGTCGACGGCGGCATTACCGCCGCCTACGTGACGCCGGAATAGCGCCTTGAAGCCAGCTGCCCAATTGCCTTATTATTTACTATCAAGATGAAGCACTGATGGTCGGATGTTAGCGGTATTTCCCCGGAGAAACAGCAAAAACATCCGCACAACTTGAACTCAATCTGGTATAACCGACATTGCACCCATAGAAAGGACCGGGCCATGACCCAATTCTTCAAAGGCATCAAACCCATCAAATACGAAGGCCCCGACTCGAAAAACCCCCTGGCCTTCAAGCATTACGACCCCGACGAGGTGGTCGGCAAGAAAACCCTCAAACAGCACCTGCGCTTTTCGGTGGCCTATTGGCACAGCTTTAAGGGCACCGGCTCCGATCCCTTCGGCGGACCGGTATACGACCGTCCCTGGGACACAGCCAGTGATCCCATGCAGCAGGCCGAGGACACCCTGCACGCCGCCTTCGAATTCATCACTAAAATCGGCGCGCCCTTCTACTGCTGGCACGACCGCGATATCGCCCCCGAAGGCGATACCCTGGCCGAGACCAATGAACGCCTCGACCATATCGTTGGTCTGGCCGCCAAATTACAGAAGGACACCGGCGTCAAGCTTTTGTGGGGCACCTCCAACTGCTTTTCCCATCCGCGCTTCACCCACGGAGCCGGCACCAATCCCGACGCCCATGTCTTTGCCTATGCCGCCGCCCAAATCAAAAAAGCCATGGAGTGCACCCTCGAATTAAAGGGCGCCAATTACGTTTTCTGGGGCGGCCGCGAGGGCTATTCCAGCCTGCTCAATACCAACCTCAAGCACGAGCAGGACCAAATGGCCCGCCTCCTGCACATGGCCGTCGAGCACAAGAAAAGCATCGGCTTCAAAGGCACCCTGCTGATCGAGCCCAAACCCAAGGAGCCCACCAAGCACCAGTACGATTACGACGCGGCCACCGTACTCAGTTTTCTGCGCGCCTATGATTTATTCGACGAATTCAAGCTCAATATCGAAGCCAACCACGCCACCTTGGCCGGCCATTCCTTCGAGCACGATCTGGCTGTGGCCTCGGCCGCCGGCCGCCTGGGCAGCATCGACGCCAACCGCGGCGACTATTTGTTGGGCTGGGATACCGACCAGTTTCCCACCGATCTGTACAGCACCACCTACGCCATGCTGGTCATACTCCAGCAGCGCGGCATTGGCCCGGGTGGGGTCAATTTCGACGCCAAAGTGCGGCGCGGTTCTTTTGATCCGGAGGATTTGTTCCACGCCCATATCGGCGGCATGGACACCTTTGCCCGCGGCCTCAAAATCGCCCACAAAATTATCGAGGACGGCGCCCTCTCCAACTTTGTCGATCAGCGCTACGCCTCCTTCAAAAAGGGCATTGGCCGCAAGGTCATGCGCGGCCAGACCAGTTTCACCGAATTGGAGCAGTATATCCACGACAACGGCGAGCCGGCCAAAGCCTCGGGCCGCGAGGAAATGCTGGAAAATATCGTCAACAACTATATCTGATTCAGGACGCTTGGCGACAAAAAACGGGCTCACCAGAAGGTGGGCCCGTTTTTATATAACCCCTATATAGGATTTATCAGAATAACCGACCGCCTGCACCCCTATTCATTTTCCCGCCTCTTGCGGGGCAGCTCAATCGCCACTTGGGTCCCCTGCCCCAGCTGACTGGAAATATCAATTTCCCCCCCGTGCTCCTGGACAATGGCATAAGCAGTAGATAAGCCAAAGCCCATCTGCACCCGAGCGCCCTGGTCGTTAAAACCAAAATCGAAAATAGTCGCCAACTGCTCGAGGGGAATCCCCTTGCCGGTATCGGCGATGTGCACGACGACGCGCTCCTTATCCTGCCGCGTCTCAATGGTTATCCGCCCCTGGTCCTCAATGGCTTCAAGCGAATTTTTAAGCACGTGCATAAAAACCTGGTTGAGTTGGCCCGGCGAGCAGTGAATAGGACTCAAATCGCCGTACTTCCTGACGACGTGGATGCTTTCCCCCAACTGGCTCTGCAACAAGGTCAAAGCGCTGTCAATGCCCTGGTGCAAATCGGCCACCTGGTATTCGGCTTCGTCTAGACGGGCAAAATTGCGCAGACTGTCCAACAGCGCAACCACCCGCTCGCCACCGTCGGCAATGACAGCGTTGGCATTATCCATCACACTCAACAAGCCCTGCAGCCGGGTATCATCGGTTAGAATCTGAGGAAAATCGTCGACCAACCGTTGGCGCAATTTCTCCACCGCCCGCCTCAGCGTATCGTGCATGCTCACCATAGCCCCCAAGGGCGTATTGAGCTCGTGGACAATACCGGCCACCAAGTTCCCCAGGGAAGCCATTTTCTCTTGCAGGACCAGCTGATCCCGCGTCTCCTGTAAAGCCTCCTCCGCCTCTTTGCGCCGGGTAATATCGCGGATAATACCGCTGAAAAACGTCCCCTTCTCGGTATACCAGGTGCCAATGGAAAGTTCCATGGGGAAGGCGTTGCCGTCCTTGCGCAGCCCCTCCATTTCGAGGGTCTTGCCAATTACCTGCATCTGGCCGGTCTGGTAAAAACGGTCCAAGCCGTCCTGGTGTGCCTGGCGGTACTGTTCCGGCATTAGCAAGGTCAGAGACTGGCCAATTATTTCCTCGCCGTAGCCAAAGATATTCTGCGCCCCCTTATTCCACGAAACGATTTGCCCCTGGCTGTTGGCCACGATAATCGCGTCGATAGCCGATTGAGTAATCGAACGTAAACGCTCTTCGCTGCCTTTGAGCTGGCGCAAGGTATCGGCCAAGGTGCGGTTCTGCTCCTCCAAACGCTGAAAATTCAGATAGCGCGAATAGACCGACGAGATGGCGTTGGCCAGCTCCTGCAAAGCATCTATATCAGCGCCGGAGAAAGCGTCGGGTGCCCGGTTGCTAATAGCCAGGGTCCCGTGGGAGAAAGGCACGTCCAGAACCGAGCAGATATTGCTCATATAGACACCCTCCCCGTACACATCTTCAAGCTGGAGGTTGTTGCGGTATACGGGCTGCTCAGAGCGCCAGAAATGGACGATGTTGCGGGCGCTCTCATGAGAGAGGGGGAAAAACTTGGGCGGCCCCTCCTGGGCAATATTGAAAGCCGCTACCGTGGGGGGACTGTGTTGCGTATCGACTACATTGACACTGCAATACAGATAGACAATGCCCAGATCGGTTAGGGCGTTTTGCAGGACCTGCAGCACCTTTTGAATATCCTCGGCCCGCTGCATCTTCCAAATTTCTTCTTGCAGCCGTCCCAGCGCCTTGTGGAGGGCCTCGCGCTGTCTGTAGGCGGCGTGCTCGGCTTCGAGCACGGCATAGCGCCTGGCTAAAGCCGCAAAATCGTCCTCCGTGGCCCCCTCCCTGTCTACCTCGCTCATCGGCCCATCAGCGCTTCTTGAACCATATCTTCAACGCCGTCCCTCCCATGATCATGGCTTTTTCGGCCGCCGTGATACCGGGCAGGTGGTGGTCGAGCAATTGCACCAATTGGTCGTAGCCCGGCTCGGGGAAAATCCACGGCGCATCGGTGCACCACATCATCCGCTCGGCCCCGTAGGCCCGATAAATCCGCTCGACCATAGGCTTCATATCGGCGTAGGGCCAGGGCTCTTTGGAAAAGGCGTATTCGCCCGATACTTTGACGTATACATTGGCACAGCGGGCCAAGCCAACGACCCGCTCGTAGGTGGCCGGCGGCAGCGGCTCGTCGTCAAAACGGGGCCGCCCCCAGCGGTCGGACACCAAGCCCGTAGAGGGCAATACGCCCAAGTGGTCGAGCGATATATTGACCTGCGGGAAAGCCTCGGCCAACAGTTCGATACACCCTATCTGCGGAGCCCGTCCGTAGACATTGATATTGATACCCAATTGGCGGGCCACCTCAAACAAACCGTAGACTTTCAATTCCTCGGCCCGGGTCGCCTCCGGGTCGCCCAGATCGCCCAGGCGGATGCCCTCAATCCCCGTGACTTCGACCAGTTCCCGCAGTCGCGTCGGCGCGTCCTCGGTGTCGGCATCGACTAACCCCGTGGCGGTAAAGCGGTCGGGCCAGGTTTTGACGCAATGGGTCACATAGGTGTGGTGGGCAATTTCAGGGCCGCCCATATCGATCAATACAGTCTTATCAATACCGGCCGCATCCATGGCGCGCAGCTGTTGTTCGGCCGGCTCGGCCCGCTCGGCCGGGGCCAGGCCGCTCACTTGGCGCGGGAATTCCTCGCTCAAGCGCTCGAATACATGGACGTGGACATCTACTTTTTCCATACTCCGATCTCCTCAACTAAACGAAAAAATCCGGTCAATCGAATGCGGGGAATAGCCATGCCCGGGACACCGACACCGACACCGAGCCGGGCGAAAAGCTACATAGCGCGCTCAACTGGTTATCCCTGACTCGTCGCCCTGGAGCAAGACGGGCCCGGGGAGACACGGTACACGGCCTGCCAGAACCTGTCAAGCAACCACCTCTTTAGGGCAGGGCCTGCAGCAACCGGTCTATATCGTCGTGATTGTTGAATACCGAAGGGGAAAGTCGCATCTTGTCGCCAAAACGCATCGCCACATGGACATCAGCAGCCCGGCAGCGCTCCAGGGCCGCCGCCGGATCGGGGGTCTGAAAGGCGACAATAGGACTCTCGTTGCCCGCTGGGGTGATGGAAGCGTAGCCCCGAGCCGGCAATTCCGCCTGCAATCGGTCGGTCAAGCCGCGCGCATGCCGGCGAATATTGTCGACCCCGAGCCGATGGATATACGCCAAACTCTCCTGGGCGCAGACGGCTCCCTCGTAAGAGGGGTACGAAACTTCGTAACTGGTCGGGCCGCTACTGGGCGCAAAGACGATATCGGCCTTATCTGGATCGACCTGACTGACCCAGGGCGGATAGTTTAGCCCGACGCCGCCGCTGGGCTGACTGGGACGCACTACCGTATCTTGCAGATCAGACCGCACATAGAGGAAGCCAAACCCCTTGACCCCCATCAACCATTTAAACGTCGAACAGGCCGCCAGATCAATACCCATAGCTTTGACGTCTATAGGCACGGCGCCGGCCGCCTGCATAATATCGACGTACAGATAGGCGCCCTGGGCGTGGGCCAACTCGCTCAGGGCTTTCACATCGGCCAGATAGCCGTTGACGTTGGAGACCAAAGTGATGGCTATCAAGCGAGTGTCGCTATCGACAGCGCGGGCAAAATCGGCCGTATCGATCTGCCAGTCGCGGTGCTTGACCACCCGCACTTCTAGGCCTTGTTGTTGCCGCAATTGGTAATTGTAGAGCGAGGCGTTATAGTGCAAATCGGACGTGACGATATTACCGCCGGCCAGGTGGTCGGCCATGCCGTTGAGCAAATTGCACTCGGCCTCGACTGTGCTGCGGGCAAAGGCAATCTCATCGGTCTGGGCGTTGACCAACTGGGCGAAGAGTTTCTTGGCCTGGTCGCGCGGGGCCGCCCAAGCCGGCCACCAGGGTTCGCCCACTTGATGGGTCAACCAATCGACGTAACGGTGCAGCGCCGCCGCCGAGTGCACGCTGAGCGGATGGGACGAGGCATTGTCAAAATAGGCCGCCGTCCGGGCCCGGGGAAAGTCGGCACGCACGGCGGCAAAATCGGGCATAGACATCTAATTGTCGCGCGGTACCGCCATCATGCGCTCAAGGCTGCGACGCGCCCCTTCGATGACCTCGTCGTCCAACTCAATCTCGTGCTGCTCCCGCTCCAGGGAGAAATACACATCCTGCAGCCCCGTAACTTTCATGTACGGACAGTGCAGGCGGCAACCGATGCAACCGTCGGCCGGAATAAACTCCTTGTCGGGGAAGCGCTTTTTCATTTGGTGGATAATGCCGTTTTCGGTGGCGATTATAAAGGTCTTGGCCGCCGGGTATCTGGCGATGGCGTCGAGCATGCCCGTCGTCGAACAAACCTCGTGCGCTGCTTCCACCACATCCTGGCGACATTCGGGGTGGGCAATGATAATCGCCTCGGGATGGTCCTCGTGGGTACGCTCGACGCTGACATTGCGCAAGATATCATGGGTCGGACAGACACCGTCGTAGATGGCCACGTCCTTTTCCGGCACCTGCTGGGCCACCCAGCGCCCCAGATTGCGGTCGGGCGTGAACAGCACTTTGTCGGTGTCGAGGCTGCGTACCACCGATACCGCGTTGGCCGAAGTACAGCAAATATCCGACTCGGCTTTGACATCGGCTGACGAGTTGACATAGGTCACCACTGTATGGCCCGGATAGCGCGCCTTCCAATCGTCCAGGCTTTCGGGTGTAATCGCGTCGGCCAGGGCGCAACCCGCCCCCAAGTGAGGCAGCAATACCCTCTTTTCGGGGCTGAGGATCTTGGCCGATTCGGCCATAAAGTGGACCCCGCAAAAAACAATGATATCGGCGTCGGTCTTAGTCGCCTCTAAAGACAGGCCCAGCGAATCGCCGGTAAAATCGGCGACATCCTGGATTTCGGGAATCTGGTAATTGTGGGCCAGTATCACCGCGTTCTTCTCCTGACGCAGGCGGTCGATCTGCTCGATCAGCGCTTCCTTAGGCAGGTCTGTATGATGATAGGCCGCAGAGGCTTCAGTTATTTGGCTCATGACTCCAACTTGGCTCCTTCGTCCGGGGAGATTTGCTCAGTCCCACTGGGGAAAATCCGCCAGAATTCCTTGCGGACCAGCCCCGTAATCATGGCGCTTTTGCTGGTGCCATGATAGTGGGCGATAGCATTGAGCATGGCATCGTCGCGTTCGGTTGCAGAAAAGGTGCGCACCTTGGCGCGGCTGTGCTTGGGCAATTTTGTAGACGGCATAAACTCTTCCAACTTATAATAGTTATCGCATTATTATATAACTGTTATATAATAATTAATCAACAGAAATATAAATTAGCAAAATTTAATAGAAAGTCAACCTATTTGTAAAGATATTGGAAATTGAAATTAACCAACCATCTACGGCGAACCGATCCGACGACAGCCTGGCAAGGATTAGCCTATCGCGTCAAAGGCGCAACTTTCGTCTTAGCCTCTCGTCAAACCCCGCCTTTTTGCAGATAACCCATAAAACGCTGGGCAACCTGGCGGGGCTTGATCTGGGGGCGCCCCAGAGAATCGGGGCTTTGGCTATTGGTGCGCAGATAGAGAAAGGTGAGTTGTGGCCGCTCCAACCAGCACTCGACAGCGGCGATAAAAGCCCGTTGGTCCCTGGCGTGAATACAGCGGCCGTAACCGCAAGAACGGGCAACGGCCGCCAGGTCCATACCCTCCGTGACTGTGCGCTGTTTGCCGGTGGATTGGTGGCAGTGGTTGTCAAAGACAATATGCAACATATTGGCCGGACCATAGGCCGCGTTGGTGGCCAGAGCGCCCATCCTCATTAGTACGGCGCCGTCGCCGTCGAGGACAATCGTCGGTTGGCCCGGCAAGGCCAGCGCCAATCCCAGCCCCACAGAACTGGCACAGCCCATAGACCCCACCATGTACAGATGGTTCGCCCGGTCCTTGGCCTGGTACAATTCCCGTCCGGTATAGCCGGTGATGGCGATCACTGCCGCCCGGTCCCCGACCCGGTCGATAAACTGGGCCAGGACATCTGCCCGGGCAGGGTATTCATCTGCAACTGCAACGGGCCCTGATTCGAGCAAGCCTACTCGGTCCGGCCGGGGCGGCGCTCCGACCAGCTCTATTGGGCCAAAGGTTCCCTTGCGCACGACCAGAAAATAAGTCTTTCCTCTGGATACAGTCTGATCCGCTACCTGCAACTGTGCTCTAGCCTCGGCCATATCCGCAGACAAATAGACCCAGGGGATGGACATCACATCGAGCATTGCGGTAGTAACGGGCCCCATAATCTCGTGCTGGGGCTCGTCCTCCAGTCCCGGGGCCCCGCGCAGACTAACCAAACCCAAGACCGGGATGCCAAACACCGGGTTGAGCGAAGTCAGGGGCGAAACGGCGTTTCCCAAGCCGGAATTCTGCATCAGCACCGCCCCTTTCTGTCCGCCCAGATAGGCCCCCGCGGCAATGGCTACGGCATCCCCTTCATTGCTGGCACCAATATAGGTAAGGCGTTTCCAGAAAAATAAGCACTCCGCATCAAGTCGGCGTGGGTTCCATGTGGACAAACCACTTGGGTAAGGCCGGACACCGGACCCATCGCCGTTCCAACGCCGCCATAGCTTTGTGGGTTAAACGTTGGCCGGTCTGATAGGTTTTCTCGACCCACTGGACGATCGGATGCTGGCCGTTCCAGGTCATGGTTTGCGCCCAGTTGAGGACCGTATCGATTCGATCCAGCAGTTGCCCATTCCAGTGCTGTTCCAGGATTCCCCAGACCCGTTCGATCGGATTGTATTTACTGTGATAGGGCGGGTAATAGGCCAACTTAATCGTCATCTCAAAGGCATCCACCAAGTCGATGAGCCGCTTCATGAATTGGGTGCGCCGACTGTGATTCTCCGGTCCATTGTCCAGGTTGATCAGTAAGGTTTCGACCTGGGGGAAGCGCGCCCGATTTTTCCGCCAGAAGTCCTCCAGGCAATCCACGATGAAGTCACTGGTCACCCGAGAGGGGGTGAAATACAGACTCAGCTCATCCTTATCAGGCAGGAAGATCCCAAAGGGCGTTAGCTTCTCCTCTGGGTGAAAATCGTGATCGGCGGCCGCCACCTCGAAGCGTGCTTTTCCGCCTCTCGAAAAGGGGCCAATCAACACGGTGGCTTTGGCATCCAATGACAGGCGTAATACCGTCTCATCCTGGGCCGCTTCGGCATGGATCTGGGCTAACTGATCGAAGATGGCATCGGTTTGGGGGATCTTTTTTTCGGCTGGCTCTTGCGCACCTTGCGTAAGTGGTAGCCCAAGTGATTGAGTTTCACCCGGATCGTTTCTTCCGTCGGCAAGCTCTCCTCCCGGTAGCCTTTCTGCTCGATAAGTTGCTGGCGGACCTGGGCCGCACTCAAGCGCGTATACAGCCGGGTGGTCTCAAAGGTCGGATCGGTTTGGCTTTGCCCCCCCGCAATCGCTTGAATATCTTCCAGCAGGTGGGGCAGATGGGCTTCGGCCGGTTTGCGTCCTCGGGCCCAATAGGCGTCCACGCACCGAAGGCCGCTCTCCAATTCGTGCATCCCTTTGCGGATGGTCTGGCGATTCCAACCCAGCACCGCTTCGGCCCGACGCTGCCCTCCCGGACCCAGACTCTTGACCACCCGGGCCATAAACTGCCGACGGTCGCTGCCTTTGAGCACCTGTGCCGTTTCGATATAGGTAACTTTCTCGGCTTCACTCAGTCCCATGGGCGATTCTCCTGGTTGGGGGAACCCAAGATAACCCAACCGCCCCTATGGAACGACTTTTTTATTGGAAACGCCTAAGATGATCGATGGCGTAATTGATTGGGGCTTGCAGGAAGGAACAGGGAACCCCGCTAAAAAAACGATAGCCTCGGTCGGCCAAGGCGCTGCAAAAAACACTGGTATCGAGCATACCGCCCTTTCACTTTTCTCCCACCCGGTGCAACTTCATCAAATTGGTCGTGCCCGTCTGCCCCATCGGCGACCCGGCCAGGATCACCAGCGCATCCCCCGTCGCCACCGCGCCCGCGTCCAGCAATTGGGCCTCGACCCGGCCAATCAATTCATCGACCTGATCGACCAATTCGATACACTTGGGGGCAACGCCCCAAAACAGACACAGCCGGGGCTCCAAAAGCGCCGACGAAGTGATGGAGATAATGGGCACCGGCGGGCGGTATTTGGAGATAAGGCGGGCGGTAAAACCCGACTGAGTGAAGGCGATAATGGCCCGGGCGCCGATATCGACGGCGACACTACAGGCCGCTTCGGCCACTGCATCGGGGAACGAAGCCGGTGTCTCTTGATGGTCATTCTCCGGCCGGCCGCGGTGGTAGGTCATATCGCTCTCGGCAGCCCGGACAATGCGGTCCATCATCTGCACCACTCCTACCGGATTGACACCGATGGCCGTCTCGCCCGACAGCATTACCGCATCGGTACCGTCGAATACCGCATTGGCCACATCCGACGCCTCGGCCCGAGTAGGCCGGGGCTGCTCAATCATCGATTCAAGCATTTGCGTGGCCGTGATCACCGGGATTTTATAGCGAAAGGCGCGCTGGATAATGCGCTTTTGCACAAAGGGAACGCGCTCGGGCGAAACCTCGACCCCCAGATCGCCGCGGGCCACCATCACCCCGTCGGCCGCCTGCAATATTTCGTCGAGCGCCGCCAACGCCTCGGGCTTCTCTATCTTGGCCACTACCGGAATGTCGGCCCCGGCAGTGGCCATAATCTCTTTTAAATGGACGATATCAGCCGCCGCACGCACGAAGGACAAGGCAACAAAATCAACCCCTTGGTCCATGCCAAATTGCAGATCGTCCCGGTCCTTATCCGTCAGCGCCGGGACACTGAGGGCCACCCCGGGCAAATTGATCCCGGCACGCGGGCGCAACCGCCCTCCATCCACTACCCGGCAGTATACTTGCGGTGCCTCTACTTTTTCCACCCGCAACCGCAACAGACCGTCGCTGAGCAAAATTTCATCGCCGGCCTGCACGTCCCGCGCCAAGGCCGCATAGGACACCCAAGCCCGCTGGCCGTCGCCCTCCACCTCTTCGGTGGTCAGGCAAAAGGCCGCCCCAACGGCCAGCTCTACCGTCCCGCCCACCAACTCACCCAGACGAATTTTGGGTCCTTGCAAGTCCTGCAAAATAGCCACCGGCCGGCCCAGAGCCCGACCAATCCGCCGGATATGGCCGATCACCGCCGTATGGTCGGCGTGGCTGCCGTGGGAAAAATTGAGGCGCGCCACATCCATGCCCGCCTCAATAAGGGCCTGCAATTGCTCGGGAGCCTGACTGGCCGGTCCGATAGTGGCGACAATTTTGGCTCGCCGCAGTGCCTGTTGTTTCATAGGCCCTCTTACATGCCCAGGATGCGGTCCATAGCCTCTTCCACCGCTTCGCGTTGATTAAAGGCCGAAAGCCGGAAATAACCTTCGCCGGCGGCACCGAAACCCGCTCCGGGCGTGCCCACCACGTGGGCCTGCTGCAGCAGCGTATCGAAGAAGCCCCAACTATCCTGGCCGGCCGGCATTTGCAACCACAAATAGGGCGCGTGCTGGCCCCCGTATACGACAATGCCGGCGGCTTCCAGTTGCTGCCGCATATAGCGGGCGTTGCCCAGATAGAAATCGATTAACTGGCGCACTGCCTGGCGCCCCTCCGGCGTATAGGAAGCAGCGGCCCCCCGCTGCACCGGATAGGAAACGCCGTTGAATTTTGTGCTCTGCCGCCGCAACCAGGCCCCGTGCACATCGGCGGCCTCGCCGGCGCTGGTATAGGCCTTGAGTTCTTTGGGCACCACGGTAAAGGCGCAGCGGGTACCGGTAAAACCGCAATTCTTGGAAAAACTGCGAAATTCAATAGCCACTTCCCGGGCGCCCTCCACCTCAAAGATGGAATGGGGGATGGTATCATCCGTGATATAGCCTTCATAGGCAGCATCAAAAAGGATAATGGCCTTTTCACGCCGGGCGTAGGACACCCACTGGGCCAAAGTCTCCCTTGTCATCACCGCCCCGGTGGGGTTGTTGGGCGAGCACAGATAGATCAGATCGACATGGCCCTCGGGCAGGGGCGGCATAAAGCCATTGTCCGCCGTGCAGGGCAAATATTCCAGCCCGGCGTAACGCCCGGCCTCATCCGCCTGGCCAGTGCGCCCGGCCATGACATTGGAATCGCAATAGACCGGATAGACTGGATCGGTGAGGGCAACAATATTGTCGATGCCAAAGATCTCCTGTATATTGCCCGAATCGCATTTGGAGCCGTCGGAGATAAATACTTCGTCGGCCTCTATATCAATACCCCGGGCACCAAATTCGTTCTCGGCCACGGCCTGGCGCAAGAATTCCAATCCCTGCTCGGGAGGGTAGCCCTGGAAACTCTCGTCATAGGCCAACTCTTCGGCGGCCTCCTTCATCGCCTCGACGATAACCCGGGGAATGCCCTTGACCACATCGCCGATCCCCAGACGGATCACCTTTGCCTGGGGGTTGGCATCGGCAAAGGCGTTGACGCGGCGGGCGATTTCCGGGAATAAGTACCCGGCCTTCAGCTTGAGGTAGTTTTCGTTGATCCGTGCCATGGTATTCGCTTTCTTAGGGAACAATAAATAGGTAAGAGATAAAGGGAAAATCTAACAAAGGTCTTGGTTTCAGTCCAACCTGAAATGCAAAAGGAATACACCCATGGATATCAGCTTTATGACCAACGCCGGCGGCAGCGGCTGGAGCCTCGACGAATGCGCCGCCTGGGCCCAAGCGCACGATTTCGACTGCGTCCGCCTGGGCGACAGCGGCGCCCTCGACTCCGACCATATCCTGGCTGGAGGGGCCGTCCAGGTCAGCCAAACCCTGGCCGACCACGATCTCTATCTGGCCTGCCTGACCTCGCACTGCAATCTGCTCGACGACGACCAGTCCCAGGCCCAGGCCGAGTCGCAACGCCTGATTAAAGCCATTAAATCGGCCCGCGCCCTCGACTGTCCAGTGGTCCTGACCGGCAGCGGCGCACCGGTGAGAAACGGCCAGTTCTACGGCATGTTTTCCTCGCCGCCGGGCAACCCCTCGGACCGCTGCGACGAGCTGGTAGACCGCTTCGCCGCCATGTTCACGCCGGTTATGGAAGTGGCCAAAGAATACGACGTCAAAATCGCCCTCGACGTGGCTGTGCGCATGGGCAATATCGGCTGCAACCCGGAAATGTGGGAAAAACTGCTCGACGCCGTACCCTCCGACCACTTAGGCCTGTCCTGCGATCCGTCGCACTGGCTGTGGATGGGCATTATGCCGGCCGAGGACGTCATCCGCGACTACGCCGGCAAATGGTATTACGCCGATGTCAAAGACTGCGAAATTTCGCCGCGCATGCTCTACCGCCAGGGTATTATCGGCAATTGGTGGTGGCAGTACCGGGTACCGGGACGCGGCCAGCTCGACTGGGCCTTACTCATTGGCGCCCTGGTCGAGTCGGGCTACAATTACGTCCTCTGCGTCGAGAATGAGGACCGCGGCCTGCCGGGCCTGGGCGGCTTTGCCTACGGCTGCCGTCACTTGCGCCAATTCCTGCCCGCCCCCGGCGAGGAAACCTCGCCGCCCGACCGACTCTGGCAGACCAGTTCTTATCAGCGCCGTCGCCCCGAATAAGCGCCTGGACGAAAACTGCGGCTGGACGCAGCTGACCTGGCCGAAATTTTCGTCCAGACTATCAACCCGACACCCAGCAGAAAGCGTCCCATGGAAAAAATAGACGTTCCCCAACCCAGCGGCCCTTTCGCCCTGCCTTGGTCCCTGAAAAAATCATCGGCCTATTCGCCGTCTTCGGCCCGGCCGCCATTGTCGCCTCGGTCAGCATTGGCGCCGGGGAGACCATCGTCGTGGTCCGGGCCGGAGCCTGGGCTGGCTACGGGCTGTTGTGGCTGGTGCTGACCAGTTGCCTGGTCAAAGGCGTCTTCGTCACCTATCTGCTGGGCCGCTATACCGCTGTCAGCGGAGAGTATATCGGCCACCGCCTAGTGCGCTTGCCCGGACCGCGCGGCTGGCTGCTGCTGGCCATTATAGCGGTTGAAATGATCGGCGCCCCCCTGGCCTGGGTGCCCATCTCCAAACCCTGCGGCGACCTCATCCACCACCTCTTTCGCGACAGTTTTTCTACCTCTATAGCCGAGGCCACCTGGGGAAATATCATCACCTCGCTGTTTATTGGCCTGGCTCTGCTCTTTGGCTTGAGGCTTTCCTTCGAAAAATTGGAGAAACAACAACTGATCATCTGCACCATCCTGGTCCTGGGCACCCTTACCGGCACCCTGTTGGTGCGGCCCGACCTAGGCGAAACCCTGATCAACACCTTCCGCTTTGGCCAGTTGCCGCCCTTCCCCGATTGGGCTCCCCAAGACGCCATTGACCACCCGCTGTTGACCATGGCCACGGCCTTCGGTTATGTCGGCGGCTCGGTGATGGGCTATATCGTCTACGCCAATTGGGTCGGCCTGCACCGCTGGGGCCTGACCGGCCACAAGGATATCGACGCCATCCGCCAGCGCGCCTTCGCCCAGGATTCCTACGACTACTTGCCCGACGACGCCCCATCGGTTTCCCGTCTGCGCCGCCTGGTGGCGCCACTGCGCTGGGATATTGGCTTTGGCGCCATAGTGCTATTCATCGTCACCTGCGCCTTCATGGTATCCGGGGCGGCGGTGCTCTACCCGCTGCAGTCGCGTTTTGAAGGCTGGAGCCTGCTCACCGAACAAGCCCACGTCTGGGCCAATATCCACCCCATGCTGGTATGGGTCTACTATATCTGCATTGCCGCCGCCCTGTGGGGCACCCTGCAGGCCCTGCCCGAAATTTACGCCCGCGTCATCCAGGAATTCTTCCAGGCCATCTGGCCCGACCGCGACTGGGACTACGACCGCCTCCGCCGCTGGATCTGCCTGTACATCTTTGTCACCACGATGCTCATCGTCTGGCTGGAGGTCCCTTTCGATATCCTCACCCAGATCGCCGGATTTTTGCTCGCCAATTTCGCCATTGCCCTGATGATGCTGGCCGCCCTATATCTAAATTTCAAGCTGCCACCGGCCTACCGCACCCGCATGGGGATGTTGGTGGGCGCGGTGGTCTCGGCCGGCGTGCTGATTATCTTCGCCTTTATCAGTGGCGGCGGATTGGTGGCCAAGCTGTTCGGCTAAACAACCATTCCAGATGAGGAAATAAAAATATGAGAATCAAATCCACTTTCGCCCTTTTCATCTTATCCGCGTTGCTAGCCACTATCGGCGCCAACCCGGCCTTTGCTCATGAAAACGATTCGACAAAGGTCGATCTCAATACCGCCTCTAAGAAAAAGTTGCAAAAGGTACTGGGCCTTGACGCACACAAGGCGACGTTGATTATCGCCGAACGGGAGGAAGACGGTTATTTCGACAGTGTAGATGATTTAGCCTACGTCATGGACGGGGATGTCTTCGTTTTCGATGCAGAAAGCATTGGGGAGTTGGAAAAATACGTAACCGCCCAAAAGCTCGAAAAAAACCTCCTCGATAAGTGGGGGAAGAAACATCTGAAAAAACCGAAGGTAAGAGAGGAATTGAAACTGCATGCCCGACGTATGGCCAGATTACACAGGTTAAAGGATATTGCCGAGGCTGAGGAAGCCGAAAAAGCACAGGCTCGTATAGAAAAACTCATCAAGAAAGAACAAGCCCGGCATGAAAAAAAGATGGAAAAGTTAAAAAATAGATGAGTAAAGGACTGATAAAAAGGCAGTCGTCGAAGCTCCAGTTCGGCGCTATGGGTGATCTGTCTGCCGTAATCCGCTTAGGGTCCCTACTCCGCCGTTTCCTGCCGCAGAATATTCAGGTATAATTCCCCGTAGCCCTCGTAGGGCAACCCTTCGGTGAAAGCCGCGCCGCTGTCGCTATCGTCCCGCTCGGTAATCGGCGCCGGGGCCACCGGCTCAATCTGCGTATCCTCGTGCCATTCGTTCCACGAGGTCACCATGAGCATGCGGCCCAGCCCCTCGTTGGTCAGCGGCAGGGCACCCCGCAGCATGGCCCGAAACAACGAACCGGCCTCATCGTCTGGACTCAAGCGGCGCGCCACCGAGACGTGCCCCTGACGCACGCCTTTATCGTTAAAACCCGGCGTCACCGCCGGCACAAAGGGCACCCCGACTGCAGCGGCCGCCTCTTTCCACCGTCCCTGGGCCGCGTAATACGCATCTACCGCGCCCTGTCCGGCAAAGCCCTGCGCCCCCATGCTGCCGTAGACATCGTAATTGGTCACCGCATCGAGCAAAGCCATATCGCCCCCGGCGCTGGGCTGACGGCCAAAAACGTGGTCGCCGACAATGAATAACTCGTACCCGGCGCCGCCGGCGGCCCGACGCATTTCTTCGAGGCTGCTGGCCAGCGTGCCCCGCCGTCCCAAGACCCGCGTCAAATAGACAAAAATCACTGGCTTATTATCGACTCGCAAATAATTGGGGTGGCCGAAATAGTGGGCGGCCAGGTGTTCCATATCCGGGCCTAAACGGGAATAATCGGAAAAATTGTCCGTCCGCCCCGTGGTCTCGTAATGCACGGCTATTTTTACCCCGTCCAACTCGCGGTGCGGCATAATGTGGTCGCGCAATGTGCGGTCCTCGCGCCTGTCCGGCCCCCACCAACTGGCTGCCCAGAAACTCACCCCCGCCTGCCGGCTCCAGGCCAGATGCTGGCCGATTACCGCAGCATCGCGATCGTCGTATTCGCCCAATTCAGGGGTTTGCGGCGGCTCCAGGTGTCGGCGCAAATAGCGCCCGCCGTGGAAATTTCCGCCGTGCCAGGGATAGTAATAGACGCCCACCTGGTAGGCCGGTCGCTCAGCCCCTCCTTCGTCTGCCGTACTTTTATCCATACCGCATCCTCCGATGAGTGTACACAGGAAGATCCATCTTCTCAGACCCATAGCTTTCCCCGCGCCTCAATATCGCCCTATCGCGTCCAATCGCTAAAACCCCAGGTATGAGGTCTTTTATCTGTAGCGATGACAATTTGTCGATAATATCGTCAATTTTCCTTGTAAATCGACGATATTATCGACAAATTACAAAAAATCCTCCGTGTCCCCGTCCCGTAGCTGCCGTCCAGATCTGGCTATTCGCCCGGCTCGCGACAATTCCCCCCTCTCGATGTGCAGGGAGATACTCCCATGACCATTCCCGCCTACCGCACCGAGCTGAGCCCCGTCAGCTTCCTGCGCCGCAGCGCCTCAATCTACAGCCACAAAACCGCCGTGGTGCACGGCCAGCGACGCTATACTTACGCCCAATTTCAGGAGCGCGTCGACCGCCTTTCCCAAGCCCTCTTACAAGGCGGCCTGCAACAAGGCGATCGGGTGGCCTTTTTAGCCCCCAATATCCCGCCCCTGCTCGAAGCCCACTTCGGCGTGCCGGCCACCGGCGGGGTGCTGGTAGCCATCAATACCCGCCTCAACAGCGAGGAAATCGGCTATATCCTCGAACACTCCGGCGCCCGCATTCTCTTTGTCGACGCCCAACTGCAGCATCTGGTCACAGAGTTAGACTTGGCCGACCTTGAAATCATCCGCATAGACGATAGCGGCGCCCCAGACGATCCGTACGAAGCCTATATAGCCGCCGCCCCTCCCGAACCGCCGCCGGCCTGGCCCGACGACGAAGAGGGCCCCATCTCCATGAATTATACCTCTGGCACCACAGGCCGCCCCAAGGGCGTGGTCTACTCGCACCGGGGCGCCTATCTCAACGCCCTGGGCGAAGTGCTGGCCGCCCATATGACCGTTGACTCGATCTATTTGTGGACCCTGCCTATGTTTCACTGCAACGGCTGGTGCTTCACCTGGGCCGTCACCGCCGTGGGCGGCACCCATATCTGTCTGCGCCAAATAGACCCAGATCAGGTCTGGGGCTTGCTGCAACAAGAAGGCATCACCCATTTCAACGGCGCCCCCACCGTGCAAATTATGCTGGTCAACAGCGCCCGGGCCCAACCCCTGGAGAATCCGGTGACCGTCACCATTGCCGGCGCCCCGCCCTCGCCCACCCTGCTGGCGCAATTGCAGGCGCTCAATTTTCGCCCGGTGCACGTCTACGGCCTTACCGAAACCTACGGCCCCACCACCGAATGCGCCTGGCGTCCGGAATGGGACGATCTACCCGCCGCCCAACAGGCGGTGATGCAGGCGCGCCAGGGCCAGGCCTACGTCACCGCCGACCTGGTGCGCGTGGTCGACGCCGACGACAACGATATCCCCCAGGACGGCCAGACCATGGGCGAAGTGGTAATGCGCGGCAATATCGTCATGAGCGGCTATTACCAACAACCCGAAGCCACCGCCGAGGCCTTCCGCAACGGCTGGTTTCATTCGGGCGATCTGGCCGTCTGGCACCCCGACGGCTATATCGAGCTGCGCGACAGGGCCAAGGATATCATTATTTCCGGCGGCGAGAATATCTCCACCATCGAAGTGGAACAGACCGTGGCGCGGCACCCGGCAGTATTGGAATGCGCCGTCATTGCCGTCCCGCACGAGAAATGGGGCGAGCGCCCCAAGGCCTTCGTCACCTTGAAGGAAGGCGCCAGCGCCAGCGAGGATGAAATTATCGCCTTCACGCGCCAGCAGATGGCCCATTTCAAATGCCCCGACGCCGTCGAATTTGGCCCTCTACCCAAAACCTCGACCGGCAAGGTACAAAAATTCGTTCTGCGCGACCAAGCCTGGCAGGACAGCGACAAACGCATCAACTAAAGACCATCTCAAAACCTCACTATGGGCCCGGCCAGCCCCAACGTCCAACTGCAGCGGCTGCCCGATTTATACCAATATGAAGCACTGATGGCCGGATGTTTAGTGGTATTTTCCCCGGAGAAACA
>WLWD01003510.1_pt1 | contig 31197 bp, 23 predicted proteins | sample 6712731 | NCBI WGS metagenome assembly WLWD01 (sample SAMN12718690, study PRJNA576275) | sponge metagenome | isolation source: marine sponge | host: Mycale hentscheli | place: New Zealand: South Island, Marlborough, Capsize Point | collected 2014-11-01
TTGAGCACAAATGGCGAGCGAGCCTAAAGACTATAATATTTTTATATGAATGATTTTGACTTCTAACACTAAAGCTACTAAAAATAAGGTCCAGTTTGTTTATTTAGCATACAGGGTAAAGGGATTTCAGTGCCATAGTAACAACTAACTCTCTGCAACTGCTTGAATTGAAGGAAAAAACTAACAACAAAACAATACACGTTATTTAAAAGTTTTATTCTTTAGCTAAGTAGTGGTTGTAACACACAATGCTTTGACACAACTGGACATGCACCTACACAGACTTACCTTCCCAGTAGTCTAGTGGACAATGTATTTTCAAGTAAATGCTGTTGCGCACGGCTTATAACCATGACTAAGAGCGCATTGACTTACCGCCGCCACTAACTCGAATAGAAATGGAAGTCCCTTAAGTTTTCAAGTTTTAACTGCACCCGCAAAATAATTCTAAAAGGTAAACAATTCAATTTCTAGGGTGATACGGGTACTGATCGACAAACAGAGGATTCTGTTTAGTGAAGTTTGGGAAGGGGTCGACAACCGAACTAACACAAAAACGCGAGGGTCAAAGTACAAAAATGCCTTACGTACGTCCATACATATATACAAATAAATAAATAAACTAGTGGTGTGCTTGAGCACAAATGGCGAGCGAGCCTGATAGTTAGGTAACATAAAATGTTACTATGTTTTAGCTTACTTCATGCAAACACTATAATAGCAGTTATGACATTTGATTTCAGCAAACAAATACAAAATCACTCTCTTACCTTATTAATGGTAACTTTTGTAGTATCAAACATCAACCATTCTGATAATCTCAATCACCAGTAATTCTTGAACAAGCTCTCAGCTACGATAAAAAATAAACCAGTGTTATTATTTGTAATTTTAGCCAACAAATATGGAATTACTACTTACATCATTCTGAGTATTGATAACTTCTGTAGTATCAAATTGAAGTTACTTTGACCATCTGAATTACCTTGAATTCTTGACAACAAGCTCTCACCTACAAAAACAAAAGACAATCAATTTTAGGCACACACAAATACAAAATTACTTTCTTACCTCATTTTCTTGAGCAGTGGTAACTTTTGTAGTACCAAATTTGAGCCAATCTGACTATTTGAATTTACCAGTCACTGTTGACAACAAGTTCTTAGCTACAAAAAAAGAAAGGCCAGAGTTAATTTTGCATATTTAGCTAACAAAATATGGAATTGCGTACTAATCTCAGCTTCCCTCGAGAAGTAGTAGCTTCCATAGCATTAATACTACGGCATTCTGACTACCAACGGCTCTTGACAACCAACAACCGGCACTCCGTATCCCCCCATAAAATGGCGAAGTTTTGAAATTAAGTCTGGAAAAGGGTCTTCAATGCCATAGTAACCTGTCGAATCAACTTTTTGTGTCTTGAAAACAAGCGTTTTAGCAGGAATTTTCTCATACTTTGGAGCTTAAGTATAAAGTAAGGTTTGCTTAATGCTGTAGTTTCAGAATAAACTGGAGTCAAGCCTAAATAGCCGTGTTTTTAGGATAAAAAAGTTCCCCCCGCGCGCGTTTAAAGAGCATACGTACCATCCATACATACATACATATATATATATAACATATACCCGATTTTGCATTATCCACCCCTAATACTGTCTCGCTCGCTCGCCAACAAACATCCCCGATTTTCGATTGTGTTACCCCTGTAAGTGTCTCGCTCGCTACGCTCGCTCGCCAATAAAAGGGCTGACCAGGGACAGTCACGAGTTCTGACTCTTTGATTGAAACACTCTCACTCATTATCTTTATTTGGATATATCAGAATTAATTTAAAACTTTATTTGGATATATCAGAATTAATTTAAAACTTGAACTGACGAGGAAATTATTATAGCATTGTTGGGTGGACGTAGCCAAAGAAGCAGAGGGCCCGACACTTAGTTCTAATGGAATTTTGGAATGAACTTTCGGTAATAGTTAATTGTTCCTAGGAATGGCCTCAATTCCTTCCTGGTTCTGGGATGTAGGTACCCTATACATTTGCCAGCCAGAAATCTTCATTGGGTTGAATTCTTTCAATATGTATATCTTGCTTAGTCCATACAACAAAACAGTAACCCTTTTTGCTACAAAACAGCTGACACTGAACCTAAAAAAATACATAAAAGGTTTAAAATCATGGTTAGAACACTTTAGCTATGTTCTAACTTACTTGATAATAATATGCATGATCTTGTCGTAACTGATACCCATCACCAACTTGTTTTAAAGGGGTCTATAAGGCATGTGCAGCAAACTGTCCATCAGGCAGTTTAGGGCAGTTAGGAGCAAACCAGTTCGCGCCGGAGACGTATTACAGTGCAATCTGCTGATGCACTGCTCGCTGCTGAGTAACTGGAGTGTCTGGTGGTGCGCATGCGCAATAATAATTCGGAGTTTACTCCGTGTAAAAGTTAGCAACGACTTTACAATCGGCGTTTTTTTTCGAAATCAGCAATAACTAGTGATGTGCTTGAGCACAAATGGCGAGCGAGCCTAAAGACTATACTATTGATTTTGACTTCTAACACTGAAGCTACTGAAAATAAGGTCCAGTTTTTTAAATTTAGCATACAGGGTAAAGGGATTTCAGTGCCATAATAACAACTCTCTGCAACTGCTTGGAAGGAAAACAACAACAACAAAACAATACACGTTATTTAAAAGTTTTCTTTGTGATATTCTTTAGCTAAGTAGTGGTTGTAACACACAATGCTTTGACACAACTGGACATGCACCTACACAGACTTACCTTCGCAGTAGTCTAGTGGACAATGTATTTTCAAGTAAATACTGTTGTGCATGTAATTTTAGCCAACAAATATGGAATTACTACTTACCTCATTCTTGAGTATTGATAACTTCCGTAGTATCAAATTGAAGTTACTTTGACCATCTGAATTACCTTGAATTCTTGACAACAAGCTCTCACCTACAAAAACAAAGACAATCAATTTTAGCACACAAATACAAAATTACTTTCTTACTTCATTTTCTTGAGCAGTGGTAACTTTTGTAGTACCAAATTTGAGTCATTCTCACTATTTGAATTTACCAGTCACTGTTGACAACAAGCTCTTAGCTATAAAAAAGAAAGGCCAGAGTTATTTTTGCATATTTAGCTAACAATATGGAATTACGTACTTACCTCAGCATCCCACGAGTAGTAGTAGCTTCCTTAGCATTAATACTTTATGTGCTTACATACGCTTTTCAGAAGTAGTGATAGCTCTCTTAGTACTGACTACAGGTGGCTCTCGACAACTAGCAAGCCGCACTTAGCCGGGAAAAAGGCGAAGCTTTGAATTTAAATCTGGTAAAGGGTCTTCAATGCCATAGTAACCGGTCGAATCAACTTTTTGTTTCTTGAAAAGCAAGCGTTTTCGCAGGAATTTTCTCACACTTTGGAGCTTAAGTATAAAGTAAGGTTTGCTTAATGCTGTAGTTTCAGAATACACTGGAGTCAAGCCTAAAAAGCCGTGTTTTTTTGGAGAAAAAAGTTCCCGGCGCGCGCGTTTAAAGAGCATACGTACCATCCATACATACATACATACTAGTGGTGTGCTTGAGCACAAATGGCGAGCGAGCCTGATAGTTAGGTAACATAGTGTGTATAATGTTGCAAACACTATAATAGCAGTTATGACATTTGATTTCAGCAAACAAATACAAAATCACTCTCTTACCTTATTAATGGTAACTTTTGTAGTATCAAACATCAACCATTCTGATAATCTCAATCACCAGTAACTCTTGAAAACAAGCTCTCAGCTACGATAAAAAATAAACCAGTGTTATTGAATTTAGCCAACAAATATGGAATTACTACTTACATCATTCTTGAGTATTGATAACTTCTGTAGTATCAAATTGAAGTAACTTTGACCACCTGAATTACCTTGAATTCTTGACAACAAGCTCTCACCTACAAAAACAAAAGACAATCAATTTTAGCACACAAATACAAAATTACTTTCTTACCTCATTTTCTTGAGCAGTGGTAACTTTTGTAGTACCAAATTTGAGCCAATGTGACTATTTGAATTTACCAGTCACTGTTGACTAGCTCTTAGCTGCAAAAAAGAAAGGCCAGAGTTAATTTTGCATATTTAGCTAACAAATATGGAATTGTGTACTTATCTCAGCTTCCCTCGAGAAGTAGTAGCTTCCTTAGCACTAATACTACGGCATTCTGACTACCAAGGGCTCTTGACAACCAACAACCGGCACTCCTTATCCCACCATAAAACGGCGAAGTTTTGAAATGAAGTCTGGAAAAGGGTCTTCAATGCCATAGTAACCTGTCGAATCAACTTTTTGTTTCTTGAAAAGCAAGCGTTTTCGCCTGAATTTGCTCACACTTCTGCGCTTAAGTATAAAGTAAGGCTTACTTAATGCTGTAGTTTCAGAATAAACTGGGTTTAAGCCTAAATAGCCGTGTTTTTAGGAGAAAAACGTTCCCCCCGCGCGCGTTTAAAGAGCATACGTACCATCCATACATACATACATATATATATAACATATTATACCCGATTTTGCATTATCCACCCCTAATAGTATCTCGCTCGCTTCGCTCGCTCGATAATAACATATACCCGATTTTGCATTATCCACCCCTAATACTGTCTCGCTCGCTTCGCTCGCTCGCCAATAAACTAGTGGTGTGCTTGAGTACAAATGGCGAGCGAGCCTAAAGACTATACTGTTTTTATTGACTTCTAACACTGAAGCTACTGAAAATAAGGTCCAGTTTTTAAATTTAGCTTACAGGGTAAAGGGATTTCAGTGCCATAATAACAACTCCCTGCAACTGCTTGAATTGAAGAAAAAAACAACAATAACAAAACAATACACGTTATTTAAAAGTTTTCTTTGTGATATTCTTTAGCTAAGTAGTGGTTGTAACACACAATGCTTTGACACAGCTGGACATGCACCTACACAAACTTACCTTCGCAGTAGTCTAGTGGACAATGTATTTTCAGGTAAATACTGTGCGCACGGCTTATAACCATGACAAAGAGCGCATTGACTTACCACCGCCACTAACTCGAATAGAAATGGAAGTCCCTTAAGTTTTCAAGTTTTAACTGCACCCGCAAAAGAATTCAAAACGGTAAACAATTCAATTTCTAGGGTGATAAGGGTACTGATCGATAAACCAGAGGATTCTGTTTAGTGCAATTTGGGACGGGGTCGACCACCTAACTAACACAAAAACGCGAGGGTCAAAGTACAAAATGACATACGTACGTCCAAACATATATACAAATAAATAAACTAGTGGTGTGCTTGAGCACAAATGGCGAGCGAGCCTGATAGTTAGGTAACATAAAATGTTACTATGTTTTAGCTTACTTCATGCAAAAACTATAATAGCAGTTATGACATTTGATTTCAGCAAACAAATACAAAATCACTCTCTTACCTTATTAATGGTAACGTTTGTAGTATCAAACATCAACCATTCTGATAATCTCAATCACCAGTAACTCTTGAACAAGCTCTCAGCTACGATAAAAAATAAACCAGTGTTATTATTTGTAATTTTAGCCAACAAATATGTAATTACTACTTACATCATTCTTGAGTATTGATAACTTCTGTAGTATCAAATTGAAGTTACTTTGACCATCTGAATTACCTTGAATTCTTGACAACAAGCTCTCACCTACAAAAACAAAAGACAATCAATTTTAGCACACAAATACAAAATTACTTTCTTATCATTTTCTTGAGCAGTAGTAACTTTTGTAGTACCAAATTTGAGCCAATCTGACTATTTGAATTTACCAGTCACTGTTGACTAGCTCTTAGCTACAAAAAAGAAAGGCCAGCGTTAATTTTGCATATTTAGCTAACAAGTATGGAATTGCGTACTTATCTCAGCTTCCCTCAAGAAGTAATAGCTTCCATAGCATTAATACTACGGCATTCTGACTACCAACGGCTCTTGACAACCAACAACCGGCACTCCGTATCCCCCATAAAACGGCGAATTTTTGAAATTAAGTCTGGAAAAGGGTCTTCAATGCCATAGTAACCTGTCGAATCAACTTTTTGTGTCTTGAAAACAAGCGTTTTAGCAGGAATTTTCTCATACTTTGGAGCTTAAGTATAAAGTAAGGTTTGCTTAATGCTGTAGTTTCAGAATAAACTGGAGTCAAGCCTAAATAGTCGTGCTTTTAGGAGAAAAGAGTTCCGAGCGCGCGCGTTTAAAGAGTATACGTACCATCCATACATACATATATATATAACATATACCCGATTTTGCATTATCCACCCCTAATACTGTCTCTCTCGCTACGCTCGCTCGCCAATAAACATCCCCGATTCTCGATTGTGTTACCCCTGTAAGTGTCTTGCTCGCTACGCTCGCTCGCCAATAAGTTTAGCAAAAATACTGAAATCTTGTAGTGCGTATGGCGAAGATGGCTTGTGCTACAGCTTCCAAATTAGGAGGACGGCATCCCAAGGTCCCGTGCAGCCTACTGGTAGAATAAATTAGAAAACTTTAGATGCCGCTTTTAGGTCGATTTTCTCAAAACCGGTCACAAATAATGTTATGACTGTAGTGTAGTCGGATACATGATTAAAATATTCTTTTTCACTATATGTGACAGTCTATGGGAAAAGGGGGCACTTCACGCAAAAATTGAAATTGAGATATAGGCTCCAGAAGTAAGTCGTAGGAAAAATTCTTTCTTTCTCCTATTATTGTTTTTTGCAGAATTAGTATTAGTGACCCTTATTCTAAGTCTACGCCAAATTTCAAATGCCGAAACAACTTAAAAGACCCCAAGCGTGCCGTGGAAAGACAAGCTACTTTTTATTCTCTCTCGTTCTCGAAGTACAATAAACGGGGAATGGGCGGAGTTTCAAACTAGCAGCTAAAAAAAAACGGCATAGCTTTGAGAATGGTGCATGCAATCTACAGCTTACCTCTGGTTGAAAGTTTACCACTACATGGAGTAGAGTAGCCAAGGATTCCGACAAAACAGGCTGTGAGACGCTCTGAAAGCTAAAAAGAACTCAACGCAAACTTCGTTAGTCGCCGTGAAAAAGCGGCTGTACGATTTAACTGCGTACGCGGAGTACGCCGTTTATACGGAAACATTAATTATACCGGAAGTGGAAATTCAATTTATGTTTTCTCGATTTCTAGTTCAATTGCTTTACTGAATACAGCCCAATTCAACTGCCAGTTTCTCTGCGCGTCGAAGGTTTTACCCTCCAGTATTTTAGCACTAAGTTGAGATAAATTGTATAGCTTTTTATTAGCATAAAAAACTTAATTTTTTTTGTTTGAGTGAAGTGCCCCCTTTTCCCATAGACTGTCACATATGTATTGCTGTACAGTCAAGAATGTCAGGAAGAGCAGTTCCCGGTGGCCACATTTAAGGTATTTTGAGTGTTGATGTGCACCATTTGGAGTGATTTCCATGATCATTTTATATAGCTGGTGCTTGTGGGAGATGGGGGAACTGGTAAAACTACATTTGTGAAGAGAGGAATATTTGAAAAGAAATATGTAGGTGAGTTGACATGTGCAAGTGAAAAACATGCCAAGTATGGAGTGTAGTGGCGACCCTTTACCCTTTCCATTTGTACTAACCACTGCAGTAAATTTTATTCCCCGTCATTGTGACAGCTTTCTTGTAGTCGGTTACTTTATAATTCAGTAAGGGTAAGATAGGTTGTTTTTGTTTGTGTCTAACTCCTTGACTAGAACTTGCTCTGATAGGTTTTCTTCTCATAATTCTAAACATTATCACAAGTTGTCTATGACTCAAGCAGAGGCTTTAAAAACTACTCATGCTGCACCTGAAAAAGCTATTGATAATCAGCTAAAGAATATTAGGACAGAGGAGATAGCCAAAAACCGAACAATAATAAAGCATATAGCTTCTGCAATACATCTTTGTGGGAAACAGTGTATTGCTCTACGTGGTCACAGAGATGATAAAACTAGCGATCTCAGTAGTAACCAGGGAAACTTTATCGCAATACTAAACTACAGTATCCAATGTGGTAATACTGTTCTTGCAGCTCATTTCAATCAAGCTTCAAAGAATGCAATTTACTCCAGTATAACTATACAGAATGAAATAATTGAAATAATTGGTGACAACATCAGAGATAGAATATTAGGTGAAATTAAGGAAGCTAAATATTACTCAATTCTCTGTGATGAAGTTACTGATGTATCAAATAAAGAACAGGTTAGCATCGTCTTGAGGTTTGTAGATAATACCAAATCCATTCGTGAAGAATTTTTGGATTTCATATCCACTGACAGAGTTACTGGAGAAATTCTGGCTTGTAATATAAAGAGTACTTTAGTGAAATACGGCTTGGAGTTGGAGAATTGCAGAGGCCAGGGTTATGATGGGGCCTCGAATATGTCAGCTAGACATGGTGTTCAAGGAATATTAAGTAGAGAAAACAATAAAGCATTGTATGTTCACTGCATTTCTCACATACTTAATCTGTGCATAGTCCAAGCGTGTTCTTTATGATCCATACGAAAAATGAATGGTACTGTTACTGAGTCTTCGTTTTTCTTTAAAAACAGTCCTAAAAGGCAAAGCTTTTTGGAGTTAGTAATAGACAAGCAAACTAAATCTAAGAAAGTTAAAGATTTATGCAGAACTCGCTGGGTCTATCGTCATGAAGCCTATGAATGTTTCTTTGAATTGTTCAAAATTTGCATGATGTTATGTTAGCAATAGTTAGTTGTGATGATACATATGGTGATATGAATTGGGATTCTAAGACTATAGTGACAGCAAATGGTCTCTTGAAATCTTATAACAACTTTAATTTTATATATTCTTTTATTACAACAATGAATTGTATGAGTGTTATTAAGCCTTTGAGTATTAAACTACAGTACAGAACAAATGATGTGGTTTATGCATACTCAAAGATTAAAGATGTAATTGAAGAGTTGAAGTTGATACGAGCAAATGAAGAATTACTTCATTTGTGGTATGAGCAAGCTAAATCTCAAGCTGGCAGTATTGGTGCAGAACCACAAGTCCCTAGAATTGTTGGTCGTCAACTGGGCCGTGACACTGTACAATACAGTTCAGCTGAAGATTTCTTCAGAAGAACAATTGCACTGCTTTTGCTTGATCACTTAATTGTGGAAATGCAGGAGCGATTTGGACAGCAACAAATATACTGGCTTCCAAACTCTTGTATTTAGTTCCATCTTTTCTTTGCAAAGACTCTACACTAAATTTGAATGAAGTGATCAAGTTTTATCATGATGACCTGCCAAATCCATCTGTAGTAGATACTGAATTATCAAGGTGGAAAATCAAGTGGCTTCACCAAACTTGTCTCCCATATTCTTTGCGAGAGACAATTCAACAGTGTGATGCAGAGTTTTTCGCTAATATATTTACTTTATTAAGGATTGCTTGCACATTACCAGTCACATCATGTGAAAATGAAAGAGCAAATAGCACCCTGGAAAGGGTAAAAACAAGTTTAAGGAGTACCATGGGTCAGGAGAGGCTATCAGCTTTAGTATTAATGAGTGTACACCAGGACTTTCAATTAGATCTAGATGACATTGTAGATAAGTTCAAAGTAGCTAGTAATCGCAGAATTCAACTGTAGCAAATGCAATATTTTTCTTTTGTGATCATTTATTTGTTTATTGATTTTCAGCTAGCTATTTATTTAATTTTGACACTGTAACATTTATTGGCGAGCGTAGCGAGCGAGACACTTACAGGGGTAAAAATGAAAAAATCGGTGATGTTTGTATATATGTATGGACGTACGTATGTCATTTTGTACTTTGACCCTCGCGTTTTTGTGTTAGTTATGGTCGACCCCGTCCCAAATTACACTAAACAGAATCCTCTGGGTTTATCGATCAGTACCCGTATCATACTAGAAATTGAATTGTTCACCGTTTTGATTTTTTTGGCGGGTGCAGTTAAAACTTGAAAACTTAAGGGACTTCCATTTCTATTCGAGTTAGTGGCGGTGGTAAGTCAATGCACTCTTTGTCATGGTTATAAGCCGTGCCAACAGTATTTACTTGAAAATACATTGTCCATTAGACTGCTGCGAAGGTAAGACTGTGTTGGTGTATGTCCAGTTGTGTCAAAGCATTGTGTGTTACAACCACTACTTAGCAAAAGAATATCACAAAGAAAACTTTTAAACAACGTGTATTGTTTTGTTGTTGTTTTTCCCCTTCAATTCAAGCAGTTGCAGAGAGTTGTTACTATGGCACTGAAATCCCTTTACCCCTGTATGCTAAATAAAAAAAACTGGACCTTATTTTCAGTAGCTTCAGTGTCAGAAGTCAAAATCATTCATATAAAAATGGTATAGTCTTTAGGCTCGCTCGCCATTTGTGCTCAAGCACATCACTTACAGGGGTAACAATTGAAAATCGGGGATGTTTGTTTGTTTATATATATTATGTTTGGACGTACATAAGGCATTTTTGTACTTTGACACTCGCGTTTTTGTGTTAGTTCGGTGGTCGACCCCGTCCCAAACTTTACTAAACAGAATCCTCTGTTTAGTGATTTAATTTTCTTATGAGAATGTTCCCAACTAGCATTGCGATCTTTTCCGAGTATGTGAGAATATTCCAATAGTTTTATGTAGAAACAAAGTTGACATCAAGGACAGGAAAGTTAAAGCCAAAAGCATCGTCTTTCACAGAAAAAATAATTTACAGGTTTGTTAGACAGTTCTCATTAATTTTACCAATTTTATTTTTCCTTCCGCTATCCCTTTAGTTTTCAGTATTACGACATCAGTGCCAAAAATAAATATAAATTCGAAAAACCGTTTTTGTGGCTTGCAAGAAAATTAGTTGGTGATCCCAATTTGGAGTTCTAGAGATGCCTGCATTGGAGCCTCCTGAAGTTCAAATGGATCCTTCTCTAGCATTGAAGTATGAGGAAGAACTGAAAGTGGCTGTTCAGACAGCTCTACCAGCGGAAGATGATGAAGATGATTTATGAGAACTTTTCAATACATTTCTGTCCAACCAAGATAGTTGTTTTTGTTTTATTTTAAATGTGTTCATTCTTTGTGTGTAACATGTTCATGTTGATCTCTTCTTTGAAACATTGTCTTTCATTCAACTATAGAAGAAAGCTATTATTTTAGTACCCGCAAGCAGAACGTGTAAATAAATGACGTGGCTGATTCACGTGGCATGATTACAATTTTATTTTATTTTTATTTTTATTTTTATTTCTTAAAACTTTTGAATTACATGGTACAAGTACAATGGAAGCATGAATGTTTAGTTGGCAGTGACCGTTACAGTGTTGACTTGAGACTCTGATAACGAGATCCGGTGGGAGATGGTCAACTTTGATAGCCCTGCCACATGATGAGCGAGCACCACGTATGGCCTGGATGGAGGAACGCAGGAGGCAGAAAGAAAGGCGGCATCTTAGCCAGCTCAGGGTTGTACTGTATGTTGGTTCCACTTGACTGCCAAGAGGGTTGCCAAACGTTTGTAGGTCAATGAGGCGGCTGGTCAGAGGCCACCAGTGGAAGCCATGACAAGGGGGGCAAAAGAAGAGTGTTCAATTTCACGTATTCTCTGCTCATAACTTATGGTTGAGGCATTGGATTGGCGATTGGAGGGGGCATGAGGGATGAAAACCCGGACGTCAAAGTAGGTTCTCTCGGATCGGCTTCCCCATAGTCCATTGGCGGCAATGTCAAGGCGAGTACCATCCTGAATGTTGGAGGATGCTCCGTTGAGGTACTCTCCTGTTGCTGGTTGCAGGTGTGGCTCAATGCATACACTATTGCAGACCTCAGTTAGCAGGTTGGCGGTAATATCCCTTATCTCGTTGTGCCGTAATGAGGGGAAGCCACCCTTGGGGCAGGATAGGGCATGCTCCACAGAGAATTGTGAGCCACAATCACAGTTAAACAGTTAAAGGAGGTGCGAGATGGGAGCCAGCCATAACGCAGGCAGAGGAAGGCGGACTTGTGCAGAGTGAAACCATGCTCGGTGACTGGGAGTGCAGTCAACCAGCTCGAGGCACCCTACTCCTGAGCCAGGGTCATTGTTCGTTGCAGGGAAGTGGGGAGCTGTGGCTTCACTAGGTCGGCAGCTTCCTGTTGTTGCGCACGCCTCCTGTTATGGATGTCGGACTTCACAGCAACTGGTATAAGTCCCATTTAAACTAGAGATCAGGTTTTTGAGTGGGCTAGTGACCAGGACTGAGGCAGCAAACTCATCGTGTGCCCTCTTCGAGGGATCTCCAAGACCAATCCCACCAAGCCTTGCTGGGAGAGCAAGGAGATCACGTTGCACAGTGTGAGGAGGGGCCCTACCCGATAGTGCTGGGAGGAACTTTATCTGTATGACATGTTCCAGTGGGAGAAGCAAGGCTGCTATGTTGGGTGTAGTCCGAGCGAGATAGACCCACTTTCCTGCTAGGCCGTGTGTGGCTGCTGCATATGCTTCATGACATTGGGTTTCAGCGATCGAGAACAACATTTCCAGCTCTGCTTTCCACTCAATCACACCTTGTCAGCAACAAACTAAGGTAAGGTCTGCCCTCTGCTGTGACGTTGACGTGGGTTCCATTGAAAGCGGCCTTGGCGTCAGCTAGGTGTTTAGGTTTGGTGATTAACCAGGTTTTTGAGGCATTCACGGGGTAGCCATAAGCAGGTCCCTTGGAGCACAGGTCGTCCCCACAACGCCTGTAGGTCGCCTGACACTCCGGTGGCCGAGGCATCGTCGGCATACTATACTTGCTGAGTGCCTGGGAGCTTGCGGATGAGTGGAATTGTGGCCAAGGCATACATTGGCATTGCCAATGGGTCTCCTTGCATGGTGCCCTCTTGGGAGAGGAGGGAAGATCCATCCACAAAGAGGTCCTAGAATCCCTACAGGTATTTATGAGGGTCGTAGCTATTGAGGGGCAAAATATCCTGATGTTTTGGAGGGCGACCTGGCAATTAAGGGAGTTAAAAGCATTGCTGGCATCTACCAACAGAACCGCTTCTGTGTTGTCACTTGCGAATGCTCCCTTGCGGTATAAACAGCGGCTTCAGCTCCAGCTATCTGGCTGGCACAGAGCCGGAGGGATCTGGCGGCGTCCTGAATATCTCCTCGGGTTATGAAAAGAATTGCCTTGGACACTATTTTCCGCGCAGTCTCGCCCGATTGGGCGGACCCCTGGACTTTAATTCAATGCAATCAACCTGCAGGCCAGGAATGGAGAGAGACCATTGGGGTCCACATCGGTGGTGCTTATGCGCTTGGCTAGCAGGGCTAGGGAATGGCAGAGATCGGCAGATGCAGTCTTAAAGGCTGTGCAGAGTCTCCTCCAGCCCTTGGCATCGATTCTGGAGGGGCCGGCCGCTCCTGTCGTGCAGAGGGCAGCGGTGCGTATTACAGCAGCATCGATGCTGTCAAATACCACTGGATGCACATTAGATGGTGCTTCATTTCCCACAATTGGCTGGATGGCCTCGGCTGTTGCAGGGTGACTGGTTGAATGCTTGCTCTTCAGCTCCTCCAGAACAGTGGTGGATTCCCCACTGCTGGAGGGAATAGTGCTGTCAAGGTGTAGTACTCCCCCCTTGCTTCTGTTGGTTAGCAATTGCAGAGCCGCTTTGGTCTTGCCCTAAAAAATCAGGTTCGAGAACGAACGGGCTAGATGGTCCTCTGCATCCTTGGTATTGTGGATCTTTGGGAGGCGGCCTTGAAGCGCCTTGCCCTCATTCAAGAGGTCGTCAAACTTGCCCTCACTCCATAGTTGTAGGCGGCGTTCTAGGCACGAGGTATGTTCCCTCGGTTTTGATTTGCGGTGTGGCTTCTGTAGGAGAAGGATGGATGCAACTGTGATTGCTTTGAGAGCCACACATTCCAGGGCCGTCCCCTCTGCATAAGCTCTGAATAACCATGACAGCTCAGAGACGAAGGCAGTCCCGGCCTTACCTGTAGGTACTGGGAAGTTGTTTCTTCTCCAGCATACTATCTCGTCATATGCAGTGGAGATGGTGGAAATAATGGTGGCAGAGTCATAGACCCCCCCATACAAAGGATGGATCAGCCATTGGCATAAAATTGGGGAGAGTTGGTATAGATGATGGAGTGTCAAGCTCACCAGTAATATCTGCTGTTTGAGAGCTGGCAGAGGATGGTTCCAATCCTGACAGTACAGTCGGTTCACTTGCTCGGGTGGTGGTTGGGGTGCCTGAATTACCAGGAGGTGCGGGTCGAATGGTTGCACATGGTGAGAAACCGAGGCCACTGGCTGGTGGCTGTCCTGGTGGGATTTTTACATTCATGCACTGACCGAAGCGAATAGGGAGACAGCCCTGGCATTCTTTTCCAGCTTTTACGCATGAACAGTTTCTGCATCGCCCTGTCTTGTTGCATTTACACGCGTCAGCGGAAATACACGTCAATCGGAATGCAGATGGATATTTGATCTCCACGCGAATGAGTTCTGTTAATATATAGAAGGTGCCCGGTTGATTTTGTCTGAGGGGAAGTGAGATGCTGTAGATGTCTGGAAAGCTGTAAATGCTAGGTAGGCATATTATAAAGCGGACTCGCTGCGAAGCTTAGCCCAGATTAGTTTCGGACGGTTATGTATATTTTTTTTTGTGTTAGGCAACAAAGCAGAGTCACTGCGTGTTCGTTGAAGGCTCAATAGCCTAGGAAGGAGACAGCTCACCGGCTGCCTAGACTTGTTCTTTTGAAGGATGGCTTCAAGTGACTATCCCCACACGAAACCAGTGCACGAGGTTTTGGAATATTACAAAGTACGCGAAGACGAAGGCCTTTCTAATGACAAGATATTGGAACAAAGAAAAAAGTATAGCTATAACGGTGAGTTTTGTAAGACTTGATATTTTTCGAGTGTGGAGGTGGAATTTTTTTTTTGTTTTTTTTTTGTTATTGTTGTTGTTGTTGTTGAGAACGGTGCACCTGGATTTTGGCGGTTTGTTCTAATTAATGCACATTCAGCTATGTGGTATTTTTATGAATTTATTAGGTAACTGTTTCAAGCATATAATTATTTTTAAAAAAGCATAAAGAATATAAGCACATTTTTTTTTCTTTTCACACACATTTGAATAATTCCTGTTTGTTTTTTCCTTTGCAGAATTACCAGCTGAAGAAGGTGAGTATCCTCAAGACTGTGTGTGCATGTGCTATAGGCAGTAACTGCCTTTATTTATATACTTAATTCTGTTGTGCTATATAGGGAAGTCCTTATGGGAACTCTTCATTGAACAATTTGATGTCCTTCTGGTGATGATCCTCCTTGCAGCTGCAACCATTTCATTTGTAAGTGCTGTTGGGTTTTATAACTGACCAAGTTTTCCCCTTCATGAAATGATGAAAAAGATTATCCATTCTCTGATTAAGTCCAGGTGTGAAAGTGGTCATCAGGTGGAAGAGGAAGTGCATCGTGCGGACAGATAGTGGGCGGAGTGTTCTCTCTACTATCTGTACGCATTTTTACTTCTCTTCTTCCATTTATCCTGGACCATAATTCACTCTGGGTAGAAGATTGAGATAATTGTTCTGATCGTGAAAAGTTTTATCTGAAAATTAGTGTATGCACTGTTAAAAATGAAGTGTTCCAGTAACACTGCAAGGAGCATTCCCATGAGAGGGAGGAATTTATGCCCCAGCCATAGTAATATATGGTTGCTATGGGGTTTTCCCAGCCAGCATCGAGTTAAAAAAATAAAACGGTAATGCACTATTCCGTTGTAGAAGATTAGAATTTTCCGCGCGCGTCCAAACAATTCGGGAACGAGAGGGTTAAAAAACAGCTTTAAAACTTTAGCTACTTTACTCAAACTACTTTTATATTTTCATTGTCAATCATTTATTTATCTAAAAGTTTTGAGGTTATGTGAATGAAGTGTTGTCAATATTTATTAGCAGTGCCATTGAAATATGTTACTTAGTGTTGTAATAAGCTTGCAGAAGGTGTTAAATATAACTCTGCTAAAGATGTTTTCCAAACACCTCTCAGAGTGTTATAATAACCCTTTGTGCAGTGTTGAGGAAACAAATAGACCAAGAGTTTGGGATTCCCCTCATTTTTTGATTGAGAAAATTGAATAATATTTAGGCCTTCTACTATTACTTAAAAAAAAAAAAAAATTTCCCCAAAAAATTCCACTTTTCCTGTCAATAATAATAAAAAAAAAATAGAAATAATATTGTTTGATGTACTTTATACCAATATTATATTAGTTCAACAATATAATATGTTGTTTGTTGTGTTTGGTGCTGATTGTGATCATGTAGGAGACATTTATGAATATCCACAAGGAACATATGCCATCGGACGTCGAGCTCCACTACAAAACAATTTCATATACACCAAAACACAAACAACAAAGATATTTGTAATACAAACAACAATTTATTCATGATCCTATATAATTGCAACTTTATGATGTCTTGTATGCGGTTTCATACAGGATTTTTGTTTGGGAGGGGAAATGGGGCTCCGAGTGTACTTCGCCAGGTCCGGCGTCTTCTCCTTCATGTATGGAAGACTCTGCTCCTGTTGCATCATCTGCGTCCTCTTCACAATCCCTCTTCACAATTGGGTCGGTGACTGCATACACATCTGGTCCTAGTAGTGCATTCTGGTAAAAAAAATTAAATTTTTTTGAAAATTTGAAATTGTTCAACAAACCACAAGCCACTTTCAAATCTCAAAACTTAATGAAATATATATATATTATATCTAAACAGCTTTCTCTATCTCAATATAGCTATAAATAAGTCCTTTCCACAAAAGAAGCTTGCTAGTTTTCAAGAGAAAGACAAGAGAAAGACAAGCTTACATCGATCATCTTCTTGACTTCTATTGTCAGTATCAGAGTTGACGGGGTCTAGTCCCCAACCCTGATACAGGGCCTCTTATAGCCCTAGATCTCATCTCCCTCTTCTCCGCTTGATCCTGAGTCGCTAGAGTCAGTATCTTGCAAGTCTAAAACTTCCACAACACTGTAACTGGTAGACGCCATCTTTCCAAACTGACTTCCAAAAAAATTTTTTTTTACATAGTTACCTGGATCACACGACACGCTCACTTTTTTCCTATGATGTAATAAGCATTACCTAAGACTGTACGTAATGAAGATGCCCCCAGTTGAACTGGCGATTTTATAAAAATAAAAAGAAGACAGTAAGTCAAACCGCAAAGTCTTGGTCGGCAAAGAAGCGGTTGTTTCAATGTGTTATGGAAGGCTACTGGGCTCAAGCAATTTTTCGCTGCTTCTACAAAGCTCTGGAGATGACTGGATCCATAAATGAATCCAAAAGCAAAGAAATTCATGTTTCTTGGTTATGGTGAAGAAACCAAAGGATATCGACTATATGATTCTGAACGAAATAAGGTCATTTTTAGTCGAGATGTATATTTTCACGAAACCAGGAAAAACAATTCATTGGAACCACTTGAGAAGCAACATTCAAAAGCTGAAAAGATTGTTCTTCAAAATGACGAAGACTCAGAAGACAATGATGAAGAATCAGAAATGCTACCAGAGGTTCAACAAGAGGTTCAAGAACCAGTTGTAAGACGATCACAAAGGATAAGAAGGCAACCGGACAGGTATGCAGCAGGAAATGTGACTATTGCAAACAAAAGTTTTGAGGAACCATCATTCTATGAAGAGGCTATTAGTAGGTCAAATTGTGACAATTGGAAAGAGGCCATGAGCAAGAAATGAAGTCACTGAGAGACAATCATACATGGGACTTAGTAGAATTACCTAAAGATCGAAAAACTGTGGGAAGCAAATGGATATATAAAATCAAGATCAAAGCTGATGGATCTATTGAAAGGTATAAAGCCCGTTTGGTTGCACAAGGATATACTCAAAAATTTGGAGTAGACTATGATGAAACATTTTGTCCTGTAGTAAGAATGGAGTCTTTTCGAACTATCTTAGCCTCAGCAATACAGAAGGATCTTAAATTGCACCAAATTGATGTTACAACAGCATTTTTGAATGGTGAACTTGAGGAGGAGGTGTACATGAAACAGCCTCAAGGATTTATTTTGGAAGGACAAGAAAAGCTAGTCTGCAGGCTGAACAAGAGTATTTATGGATTAAAGCAATCTCCTCGATGTTGGAACACCGCATTACACAGAAAACTTGATGATATGGGTTTTGTTCAATCAACTAGTGATCCATGTGTGTACAAAAAGGATTCAGGAGGAGATATTTTCATCATTGGTGTGTATGTGGACGACATTGTGCTGGCTGGAAAGACCGACAGGGAAATTGGAGAAGTCAAGACTGCACTTTCAGCTTCATTTGACATCAAAGATTTGGGCAAGCTGCATCATTTTCTTGGTATGAACATTCTTCATAATGATGAGAAAGGTGAAATATGGATTGGTCAGCCTATTTATATTGAGAATCTATTGAAAAAATATGGCATGGAAAATTCTAATCCTGCAAAGATACCAATGGATCCAAGTGAAACATTTATGAAATCCACTGATTTAGATGAACGATTTGATCAGCACTTGTATCAGTCTGCAATTGGAAGTTTGTCATATCTCTCTGTCACTACAAGACCTGACATTACCTATTCTGTGAACAAAATGGCAAAGTTTTGTGTTGATCCATCAAAGCATCACTGGACAGGAGTGAAGCACATTTTGCGGTATCTCAAGGGAACAATTCAGCATGGAATCACCTACACAAAGCAATCATCTGGAGAATGTGTGGCATATTCAGATGCTGACTGGGGAAGAGATCTCGATGACCGCAAGTCTACTTCAGGATATTTGTTTGTGATCAGTGGTGGTCCAGTAAGCTGGAAAAGTAAGAAGCAGTCATCAGTAGCTCTTTCTACTGCAGAAGCTGAATATATGGCTCTGGCTTCCTCAGCTCAAGAAGCAGTTTGGATGAGACAGCTTTCAAGTGAAATGGGTATTGAATATACAAAACCAGTCATTATATATGAGGATAATCAATCTGCAATAGCCATGACAAAAAATCCTCAGTTTCATGGACGAACAAAACATATAGCCATTAAGTATCATTATATTAGAGAGCAAGTTAATGATGGATCTATAACTGTACAATACTGCTCCACCGAAAATATGTTGGCAGACATGCTAACAAAACCTCTTGCTAGCACTCAATTTTCGAAGCTTTGTTCACTGATTGGAGTTAAACCAAGTCCAAAGTACATTTTTCAGAAGTGAGGAGGAGTGTTGAAAGTAACACTTCTGACTTTGACCACTAGTCATTTAGCTTTAAGGATATAACCTGTTTTGACTGTTGTCATAGATATCTTTATACCACTGGTCATTTATCTTCAGGCACAAAACATGTTTGTTTGGTTTTCATAGTTACTTGCTTGTATTGTATTCTAATAAGATAACCTAAAACAAACACTCTCAGCGGTGCGTATCACAGCAGCTTCGATGCTGTCAAATACCACTGGATGCACATTAGATGGGGCTTCATTTCCCACAATTGGCTGGATGGCCTCGGCTGTTGCAGAGTGACTGGTTGAATGCTTGCTCTTCAGCTCCTAACTTCATATGTTCCACTAGTAGAATTTGTAAACATTTCCTGAAAATGAGAGTGCGTATGTAGAGTGGTGTAAGCAACCCCCCCCCCTCACCCCCTCCCCGACACACACACACACTGTCTATAGAAGAATTCATCCATTATTCTATCATTCTTATCAATTCAATGAGAAGGAAACTGCTTTAATAATAACAACCACATCATGAAAGAAAAAATAGATTACTCCGATAATTTTGTGGGAAATGGCCATGTGATGCCTTTGAGCTTGTAGTTATGAATCCATGCAGATTTCTTTAGTGTGTTTTTTAACGTGCACAACTCTCACTGAACTGAAGTTAACATCTAATGCTGTCCATCTTGTCCGTAATATTTAGTAGACCATAAGCATACATGTAAGTCAAATGTAAATGCTATGCTGTCAAAACTCATGCAGAAAACAATGAAAGGTACTAAGCTATTTTTTTACTGCTATGATATCATTATACCACAGTGCATATTGTCATGGCAAACTCACATTAATAATGGCAAAATAATGTGTACTCTAGTGTGGGGGGGGTTTACGCTGACTTTACTTTAAGCGTGGTAGACTGCCACCAGAGTTGGTCTATAACCAATCTCTTGCCTCTTGATCATTTAACTAATAGCTCCTCCTAACCACCCAGGGGCGTCCAGGAAGTTATAGAAGATGCAATATTTTAGTTATACAATGGTGCAGGTGAACATATGGTGAGACTGACTAAAAAAGGAGTGGACCAAGTCATGCAATATATAGCCAGTCCAACCACGGGTGAAACATAAATAAAGTGTGCTACACTGCACACGCTCAGTAAACACATGTGTGTGAATTATAGAATGTTCTAGAACACGTTCAATAAATGGAATGTTCTGAACCAATGAGGATACACGCTGTGTATAATTACTCAATATGTTACACACTATTGTACTGTTTCCAAGTAAGGATGATTCTATAGAACATTTGTTACTCATAAAAACATATCAAAAACATATCAAACACATTTACTCTGTATTGGAGACTAATATGGCAAACAGTTGTTGAAATACTAGATGTGGGACACCGCCCACTGAATGAACTGACAACTATGCCTTTGTTGATAAAGAACAACACAAATATAAACAACCATTAAGCTAATTTTAACAAGGCTAAAACGGGAAAGTTATATTGTTGAACCTGTTACCTTGAGGTGAACTGAATATAGTATTATAATGTTGAAATTAATTAAAATCTATAATAGCTATACAATATAACTGTAATCTGTAATTAGAAAAGCAGCCAACTTTTTAAAATTAATTTTAGGTACACCTGAAACACCGCCCATTTCTGTAAACCACACCTAAAACCACGCCCCAATTACAAATTTCATAATAATACCCCTGTAAGTGTCTCGCTCGCTACGCTCGCTCGCCAATTACAGACCTGATAATTCCGGTATTGTACAGGATGTTCAGGTACACTTGGCAACTATGAAAGAGTAGTAACTAACCTTATTGCCTGTAAGTGTGCTGCCAGCTAAATCTTCCCTCTTCACAAATATTTGAAAGCCCTCAGGAACTCCACTCAGATTCCATTCATGAACAGGGGTGGGTTCCATACTCAGCTGTATCAAAAAGCAGCAGAATAAAAAAACTTAAAATAGATACAATAGCTAATATGATCTAATAGCAATTGCTAACCTTTACGCGGTGTGTCGGTTTTACTGACAGCTTCTCGCTCCATACCAGTCGCTCATAGGGGCATATTTTTCTGTAGGAACCAATCTTAACTAGACTTAATTCAGCCCTCCCAGAGTCACCGGGTTGCTCAATAGCCCTGGCTGCAGACTTTTCTCGTGGTTCTATAAGAGTTTTTTCCATCTTGCGCAGAGGATAATAATAAAAGAATTACAATTGAGTCTTGTAGGTATAGTTTCCGGAAGGAAATTGCGGTATTTAGCAGCTTCCTGAAAAAAAAGTGTTAAAAAATATTGTGTGCGCGCGCAGCTAGCTATACCGTACCCAGTTTTTACCCTCCCTCGCGCGGGGGCGGCGCGGGTATTTCCAATTTCCAGCCGCGGAGCTCTTCATTTCAAGAGGTTTCTACCCAACTATTAGGTAGTACTAATTTGGAGGTTAAACGGGGCTGTAATAACTGTTGACGCCGAGGTTCCAGTTGCGAAAGAGCAGTTTAGAAAGTGTCTGAGGAAAAGAAGCCATTTGAACGCCTTCCAACCAAAGTAGTTCCGAGGAACTACAAATTAGAGCTCACCCCTGACTTGAAGGCATTCACTTTTGATGGGAAACTAGAGATAACTGTAGAGGTGAGAAAACTAATAATGAATGTTTCACTTTAAGTAAGAAAGTTTAATAAGTATTTTATAAAGTGTTTAAAAAAGAAATTTCATTGAAATGGTATGCTAGATAGCTTACCAGTTGCAATTATTTACAAACTTGTTTCAGTTCGTAAATACTCAAAGCTAATTGTGTTCAACTGAAGTGCTGAGTGTGCATTTTTTGGAAATTGGCAAACTATAGTTTCCATGTTTGGGTAATGTCATATCTCAACAATCCCTTACTATTATAATGGCAAACAGCTATCAGGGTTTCATACAGAGGTAGGGGTGCCCTGGGATTTCTCCCTCCTCGCTCCTCCCCCCCTCCCCCCCCCTAGAATTTCATAATTACTAGTTTCTAGCTAGAATAATATCAGTGACTCGATGGAAACGCTTAACAGTTGTTTTTTTTAATCGTATTAGTGAACGGCGTTGGCTGTTTAGTGAAAACTGTTCCGAACACAACGGTAATAACTATGGTAAGAAGACTACCATTTTCCGATGTAGTACAAGACAGAATCCGGAACTTTATTCTTTTATTTAGAAATTGAATTGTTTACCGCTTTGAATTGTTTTGCAGGTGCAGTTAAAACTCAAAAACTTATGGGAGCTCCATTTCTATTCGAGTTAGTGGCGGTGGTAAGTTAATACGCTATTTTGTCACAGTTATAAGCCCTACTCAACAGCATTTACTTGAAGATTCATTGTCTACTAGACGAACCACGAAGGTAAGTCTTGCGTAGGTATGTTCAGTTGTGTGAAAGTATTGCGCGTTACAACTACTATTAAGATTATCACAAAGAAAACTTTAAATAACGTGATTTGATTTTGTTGCTTCTTTTTCATTCAAACAGTTGCGGGGAGCGGTTATTATGGCAGTGAAATCCCTTTACCGCATACGTAATTTAAAAACTCGACTTTCTTTAGTGAAAATTGTTAAAAGCAAAGGCTCGCTCTCCATTTGTGCTCAAGCACACCACTAGTAAGTATAGCAAAAATACTGAAGTGTTGTAGTTCGTAGGGAGAAGACAGCTTGTGCTACTGCTTCCAAATTAGGAGGATGGCATCCCAAGGTCCCGTGCAACTTACTGGTACAATATTAGAAAACTTAGGCGGATTTTTCCAAAACCAGTCACAAATATTCTTATTCACTATATGTATTGCTGTACAGTGAAGTATGTCAGGAGGAGCAGTTCAACCGGTGGCCACATTTAAGGTGACTGATTTTGAGTGTTGGTGTGCATTATTTAGATTTTGTGTGATTTCCATTATCATTATAATTATATAGCTGGTGCTTGTGGGAGATGGGGGGACTGGTAAAACTACATTTGTGAAGAGACACTTAATTGAAAAATTTGAAAAGAAATATGTAGGTGAGTTGAAATGTGCAAGTGAAAAACATTCCAAGTATGGAGTGTAGTGGAGACCCTTTACCCTTTCCATTTGCACTAACCATTGCAGTAAATTTTATTCCCTGTCATTGTGACAGCTTTCTTGTAGCCGGTTACTTTATAATTTAGTAAGGGTAAGAAAGGTTGTTTTTGTTTGTGTCTAACTCCTTGACTAGAATTTGCTCTGAGTAATTCATAATCACTTGGGCGTGGATATTCCTGCTAGGTTTGTTTGTAGGTCAGAATACAGCACATTAATTAGTAACTTGAGACTAATATTAAACTCCGTACTGCAGTTGAGCTAACACCTTATATGTAATAATGGTTTTAAGTAGGGGACCATGGTTATATCTATTACCCCACCAATTATGTATACTGATATTATTCACAATACTTTAGAACAAGAGATTCATTAATCTCGTTTTTTTACACGTAAGATTTGTTTGTGAGTAATGTTTGAAGAGTGGAGGACAAGTTTAGTTGAAGGTGTTCTGATTTAATTTTGAGTCTGATATAATAATTTTGTGTCTGATTATAATATATTGCAGCAACTTTGGGAGTGGAGATCCAGACACTTGTATTTTACACCACAAGAGGTCCCATAAGATTTAATGTATGGGACACTGCTGGCCAAGAGAAGCTCGGTGGGCTCAGAGATGGCTTCTACTTTCAAAGCCAGTGTGCTATCATCATGTTTGATGTTACGGACATAGTCACTTACAAGAATGTCCCTAACTGGCAACGCGATCTTGTCCGAGTATGTGAGAATATTCCAATAGTTGTATGTGGAAACAAAGTTGACATCAAGGACAGGAAAGTTAAAGCCAAAAGCATCGCCTTTCACAGAAAAAAGAACTTACAGGTTTGTTAGGCAGTTCTCATTAATTTTACCAATTTTATTTTTCCTTCCCCTATCTCTTTATTTTTCAGTATTTAGACATCAGTGCCAAAAGCAATTATAATTGTGAAAAACCGTTTTTGTGCCTTGCAAGAAAATTAGTTGGTGATCCCAATTTGGAGTTCGTAGAGATGCCTGCATTGGAGCCTCCTGAAGTTCAAATGGATCCTTCTCTAGCATTGAAGTATGAGGAAGAACTGAAAGTGGCTGCTCAGACAGCTCTACCAGCGGAAGATGATGAAGATGATTTATGAGAACTTTTCAATACATTTCTGTCCAACCAAATGATAGTTGTTTTTGTTTTGTTTTTAATGTGTTTATTCTTTGTGTGTAACATTTTTATGTTGATCTCTTCTTTGAAACATTGTCTTTCATTCAACTATAGAAGAAAGCTATTATTTCAGTACGCGCAAGCAGAACGTGTAAATAAATAACGTGGCTGATTCACGTGGCATGATTACAATTTTATTTTATTTTTATTATTATTTTTATTTTTTAAAACTTTTGAATTACATGGTACAAGTACAATGAAGCATGAATGTTTAGTTGGCAGTGACCGTTACAGTGTTGACTTGAGACTCTGATAACGAGATCCGGTGGGAGATGGTCAACTTTGATAGCCCTGCCACATGATGAGCGAGCACCACGTATGGCCTGGATGGAGGAATGCAGGAGGCAGAAAGAAAGGCGGCATCTTAGCCAGCTCAGGGTTGTGCTGTATGTTGGTTCCACTTGACTGCCAAGAGGGTTGCCAGACGTTTGTAGGTCAATGAGGCGGCTGGTCAGAGGCCACCAGTGGAAGCCATGACAAGGGGGGCAAAAGAAGAGTGTTCAATTTCAGGTATTCTCTGCTCATAAGTTTTTTGGTTGAGGCATTGGATTGGCGATTGGAGGGGGCATGAAGGTTGAAAACCCGGACGTCAAAGTAGGTTCTCTCGGATCAACTTCCCCATAGTCCATTGGCGGCAATGTCAAGGCGAGTACCATCCTGAATGTTGGAGGATGCTCCGTTGAGGTACTCTCCTGTTGCTGGTTGCAGGTGTGGCTCAATGCATACACTATTGCAGACCTCAGTTAGCAGGTTGGCGGTAATATCCCTTATCTCGTTGTGCCGTAATGAGGGGAAGCCACCCTTGGGGCAGGATAGGGCATGCTCCACAGAGAATTGTGAGCCACAATCACAGTTAAACAGTTAAAGGAGGTGCGAGATGGGAGCCAGCCATAACGCAGGCAGAGGAAGGCGGACTTGTGCAGAGTGAAACCATGCTCGGTGACTGGGAGTGCAGTCAACCAGCTCGAGGCACCCTACTCCTGAGCCAGGGTCATTGTTCGTTGCAGGGAAGTGGGGAGCTGTGGCTTCACTAGGTCGGCAGCTTCCTGTTGTTGCGCACGCCTCCTGTTGTGGATGTCGGACTTCACAGCAACTGGTATAAGTCCCATTTAAACTAGAGATCAGGTTTTTGAGTGGGCTAGTGACCAGGACTGAGGCAGCAAACTCATCGTGTGCCCTTTTCGAGGGATCTCCAAGACAAATCCCACCAAGCCTTGCTGGGAGAGCAAGGAGATCACGTTGCACAGTGTTAGGAGGGGCCCTACCCGATAGTGCTGGGAGGAACTTTATCTGTATGACATGTTCCAGTGGGAGAAGCAAGGCTGCTATGTTGGGTGTAGTCCGAGCGAGATAGACCCACTTTCCTGCTAGGCCGTGTGTGGCTGCTGCATATGCTGCATGACATTGGGTTTCAGCGATCGAGAACAATATTTCCAGCTCTGCTTTCCACTCAATCACACCTTGTCAGCAACAAACTAAGGTAAGGTCTGCCCTTTGCTGTGACATTGACGTAGGTTCCATTGAAAGCGGCCTTGGCGTCAGCTAGGTGTTTAGGTTTGGTGATTAACCAGGTTTTTGAGGCATTCACGGGGTAGCCATAAGCAGGTTTCTTGGAGCACAGGTCGTCCCCACAACGCCTGTAGGTCGCCTGACACTCCGGTGGCCGAGGCATCGTCGGCATACTATACTTGCTGAGTGCCTGGGAGCTTGCGGATGAGTGGAATTGTGGCCAAGGCATACATTGGCATTGCCAATGGGTCTCCTTGCGTGGTGCCCTCTTGGGATAGGAGGGAAGATCCATCCACAAAGAGGTCCGTAGAATCCCTACAGGTATTTATGAGGGTCGTAGCTATTGAGGGGCAAAATATCCTGATGTTTTGGAGGGCGACCTGGCGATTAAGGGAGTTAAAAGCATTGCTGGCATCTACCAACCGAACCGCTTCTGTGTTGTCACTTGCGAATGCTCCCTTGCGGTATGGACAGCGGCTTCAGCTCCAGCTATCTGGCTGGCACAGAGCCGGAGGGATCTGGCGGCGTCCTGAATATCTCCTCGGGTTATGAAAAGAATTGCCTTGGCCACTATTCTCCGCGCAGTCTCGTACACTCCGATTGGGCGGACCCCTGGATTTTTGTTCAATGCAATCAAACGTCAGGCCAGGAATGGAGAGAGACCATTGGGGTCCACATAGGTGGTGCTTATGCGCATGGCTAGCAGGGCTAGGGAATGGCAGAGGTCGGCAGATGCAGTCTTAAAGGCTGTGCAGAGTCTCCTCCAGCCCTTGGCATCGATTCTGGAGGGGCCGGCCGCTCTTGTCGTGCAGAGGGCAGCGGTGCGTATCACAGCAGCATCGATGCTGTCAAATACCACTGGATGCACATTAGATGGGGCTTCATTTCCCACAATTGGCTGGATGGCCTCGGCTGTTGCAGAGTGACTGGTTGAATGCTTGCTCTTCAGCTCCTCCAGAACAGTGGTAGATTCCCCACTGCTGGAGGGAATAGTGCTGTCAAGGTGTAGTACTCCCCCCTTGCTTCTGTTGGTTAGCAATTGCAGAGCCGCTTTGGTCTTGCCCTCAAACATCAGGTTCGAGAACGAACGGGCTAGGTGGTCCTCTGCATCCTTGGTATTGTGGATCTTTGGGAGGCGGCCTTGAAGCGCCTTGCCCTCATTCAAGAGGTCGTCAAACTTGCCCTCACTCCATAGTTGTAGGCGGCGTTCTAGGCACGAGGTATGTTCCCTCGGTTTTGATTTGCGGTGTGGCTTCTGTAGGAGAAGGATGGATGCAACTGTGATTGCTTTGAGAGCCACACATTCCAGGGCCATCCCCTCGGCATAAGCTCTGAATAACCATGACAGCTCAGAGACAAAGGCAGTTTCGGCCTTACCTGTAGTTACTGGGAAGTGGTTTTTTCTCCATCATACTACCTCGTCATATGCAGTGGAGATGGTGGAAATAATGGTGGCAGAGTCATAGACCCCCCCCATACAAAGGATGGATCAGTCATTGGCATAATATTGGGGAGAGTTGGTATAGGTGATGGAGTGTCAAGCTCACCAGTTATATCTGCTGTTTGAGAGCTGGCAGAGGATGGTTCCAATCCTGACAGTACAGTCGGTTGACTTGCTCGGGTGGTGGTTGGGGTGCCAGGATTACCAGGAGGTGCGGGTCGAATGGTTGCACATGGTGAGGGACCGAGGCCACTGGCTGGTGGCAGTCCTGGTGGGATTTTTACATTCATGCACTGACCGAAGCGAATAGGGAGACAGCCCTGTGTTTTTACGCACGAACAGTTCCTGCATCGCCCTGTCTTGTTGCATTTACACGCGTTAGCGGAAATACACGTCAATCGGAATGCAGACGGTTATTTGATCTCCACGCGAATGAGTTCTGTTAATATATAGAAGGTGCCCGGTTGATTTTGTCAGAGGGGAAGTGAGATGCTGTAGATGTCTGGAAAGCTGTAAATGCTAGGTAGGCATATTATAAAGCGGACTCGCTGCGAAGCTTAGCCCAGATTAGTTTCGGACGGTTATGTATATTTTTTTTTGTGTTAGGCAACAAAGCAGAGTCACTGCGTGTTCGTTGAAGGCTCAATAGCCTAGGAAGGAGACAGCTCACCGGCTGCCTAGACTTGTTCTTTTGAAGGATGGCTTCAAGTGACTATCCCCACACGAAACCAGTGCACGAGGTTTTGGAATATTACAAAGTACGCGAAGACGAAGGCCTTTCTAATGACAAGATATTGGAACAAAGAAAAAAGTATAGCTATAACGGTGAGTTTTGTAAGACTTGATATTTTTCGAGTGTGGAGGTGGAATTTTTTTTTGTTTTTTTTTTTGTTATTGTTGTTGTTGTTGTTGAGAATGGTGCACCTTGATTTTGACGGTTTGTTCTAATTAATGCACATTCAGCTATGTGGTATTTTCATGAATATATTAGGTAACTGTTTCAAGCATATAATTATTTTTAAAAAAGCATAAAGAATATAAGCACATTTTTCTTTTTTTTTTCACACACATTTGAATAATTCCTGTTTGTTTTTTCCTTTGCAGAATTACCAGCTGAAGAAGGTGAGTATCCTCAAGACTGTGTGTGCATGTGCTATAGGCAGTAACTGCCTTTATTTATATACTTAATTCTGTTGTGCTATATAGGAAAGTCCTTATGGGAACTCTTCATTGAACAATTTGATGACCTTCTGGTGAAGATCCTCCTTGCAGCTGCAACCATTTCATTTGTAAGTGCTGTTGGGTTTTATAACTGACCAAGTTTTCCCCTTCATGAAATGATGCAAAAGATTATCCATTCTCTGATTAAGTCCAGGTGTGAAAGTGGTCATCAGGTGGAAGAGGAAGTGCATCGTGCGGAGAGATAGTAGGCAGGGTGTTCTCTCTACTATCAGTACGCATTTTCACTTCTCTTCTTCCATTTATCCTGGACAATAATTCACTCTGGGTAGAAGATTGAGATAATTGTTCTGATCATGAAAAGTTTTATCTGGAAATTAGTGTATGCACTGTTAAAAATGAAGTATTCCAGTAACACTGCAAGGAGCATTCCCATGAGAGGGAGGAATTTATGCCCCAGCCATTTTTTCTCAACACTGCACAAAGGGTTATAATATAACACTCCGAGAGGTGTTTGGAAAACATCTTTAGCAGAGTTATATTTAACACCTTCTGCAAGCTTATTACAACACTAAGTAACATGTTTCAATGGTACTGCTAATAAATATTGACCACACCTCATTCACATAACCTCAAAATTTTTAGATAAATAAATGATTGACAATGAAAATATAAAAATAGTTTGAATAAAGTAGCTAAAGTTTTAAAGACAAGAGTAGAAGAAATATCATGATATGCACTCCATTTATGATCCATCATGTTCAAGATAAATATACCTGCATTGACACATAAAATATAACATAAATCAATAAGCAATACACAAACACCTTCACAAATGCAAGTAAACATACTCTATTCTAAACACATACACAAACACAGCTAACCACTCAATTCTAAACACGCTCACAAATGCAACTAAAACACTATCCAAAATATACACACACATAACACAAAGCAACTAAAACACTATCCAGAATATACACACACATAAACACAAATAAACATGCTATTCTAAACTCACCAAAATATATAGAAATAGAAAACGAAGCAAAACAATTGTCTACAAATACATTTTTTACCATTATCACTCTATATAGCATGATAATGTTTTTGAATAGTCTGGACAGCATGAAAACACAAACTGAAGTGTTTAAAGTCATCATTATTGAATATGAAAAAAGTCATGTGATTGAAAGTATGCTCATATGGTAAATTCATAGCAAAAACTTAAGCTTGTGGCATATTTAATTTGGTGAAATATTTGGGGAAAGAAGAAAAAAGAGCAAACTGAGAGTAAAGGAATCGTTTATATACAACTGCTGAACTAACACAACTGTAATAATTTTGTGTTAACCTGTATAATCTCACTTTGTTAGTCTCCAAAAGCATCTCTAGATTTTCACAGCAGCACTATTATGTAGACTAATATTACATATGAAAAAAATTAATAAAAAGAGTGCAGTAAATAATTTTTGAGATAACTCTCAGATATAGTCGGAAAAAGTACTGAACTACTAGCTAAATTCATTAATCATTAAGAAGAAATTACCTCTTCCGTGCTCAAACTCAACTTAAACGGCTATATCTATTCAAATGCGTCACCTACATTATTAGCCAAAACACTCTAAAATAAACACATATTTTAACTTATTGTTTCTCCGAAAGATTCCAGGCACGATCAGCACTTGAAAATGCCATAAAACTCTTCTACAGGGGGGGGGGAATATTCTAATAAACGCTCTCCTGTAAAAAGCGGGTGCTCTCGCACATCGCAATAAAACAGTACCGCCAAAACATTCACTCATTAGTAAACAAACTCTCAGAAAAATTTTGCCAAAGTTTGTACAGCAAGACGGTCTTCTGCAAGGATTTAAATTAAATAATGCATTAGATTAGACATTGCGTGGAGCAATGGCTAGATTTATTCTATTTCCTGCCTTAGCTTAGCTATATTAGCCAACAAAGTTACTGTCAATTGTATATGAGTAGCCAACAAAGTTACTGTCAATTGTAGAATTTAGATAGCTAGCTAATGCAGCTAAATTCCCTTACTGCTTGTTTGTAAACTTCTATGAATCTGTATCAGTATATTAGCTAAAATTAAATAAAAATACAATATGAAATATTTAGCTCATTATACAATTTAACGTGATTTTAATAAAGTACAACCAGTTAATGATAATACATTGAATGTTATCGGGTCAATAAATGCTTAAAGAAACAAAAAATTTGGTCACTTACATCAATTTTCACAATTACACTTATTTTCTGTGTTACTGGAATGCTGCAGTGTTTACACTTAGAATTAACACTGGCCTCAGTGTTACTGTAACACTGCAATATTTTAAACTCTTGATTTACACTTCAAAAGTTTTATTATAACACTTTATTTTTAACAGTGTGATAAGGGAGTGGCAGTTATTTAAGGTTCATTTTTTTACTGATCAGAGTAGTTTTGGATAGTTATCTTGTGGATTCCAATGGCCCTGAATAAATTCAGATTTAAAATTGGAAGATTGAATGTT
>WLWD01004440.1_pt1 | contig 31180 bp, 25 predicted proteins | sample 6712731 | NCBI WGS metagenome assembly WLWD01 (sample SAMN12718690, study PRJNA576275) | sponge metagenome | isolation source: marine sponge | host: Mycale hentscheli | place: New Zealand: South Island, Marlborough, Capsize Point | collected 2014-11-01
CCTAACCACCCAACACCCACTCATCTACCCACCCACACACCTACCCACTCACCTACCTACCCACTCACCTAACCACCCAACACCCACTCACCTACCCACCCAGCACCCACAGAATGGCCATGACCCCATTCTTTGTGACTCTTACCTGCCATTCTTGTTGAATGACTTCATCAGTCTCCTCGCTTGTTTCACAGATTGTACTCTCACATTATTTACACGAGTCAGCACATCGCCCTAACAAACATTTAATATGTGAAAAAACAAACAAACAAACAAACAAACACTCCCTACTTCCCTCCCTCCCTCTCTTACTTACTTTCTTAACTCCTGCTCTGTCTGCTGCAGATGGAGAGACTATCATAGACACAGCTACCAGGTCAGCCTTCTCTGCAGTGAAGTCATTCACCACCTAACACACACACACACTTCAAAATTAACATGTACGCATGTATGTAAGTATAAGTATGTATGTATGTATGTATGTGTGTATGTATGTATGTATCAGGGGCCGCTCTGGCATTTCAAAGTGTTCTGCCAGGAAGTGGGTGTGGTAAGAGGTGTGGCACTGTTAGAAAACAAGCACTCCAACTCATGCTTCAAAAAGCAATAGTGGCATCTTTCCTGTTGCAAAACCATCTAGTTTATATGGCAGTGCAACAAAGATTATTAATTGGCGAGCAAGACACTCTCAGGGGTAACACAATTGAAATCGGGGATGTTTGATGTTTGGACGTACGTACGTATGTCATTTTGTACTTTGACCCTCAAGTATTTTTGTGTTCTCTCCGTGTTCGACCCCGTCCCAAACTTCACTAAACAGAACCCTCCCGTTTAGCGATCGTTACCCGTATCACCTTAGAAATTGAATTGTTTACCACTTTGAATTCTTTTGCGGGTGCAGTTAAAACTCAAAAACTTATGGGAGCTCCATTTCTATTCGAGTTAGTGGCGGTGGTAAGTTAATAAGAAGCCCTACACAACAGTATTTACTTGAAAATTCATTGTCCACTAGACTAACCATGAAGGTAAGTCTTGCGTAGGTATGTTGAGTTGTGTGAAAGTATTGTCGTTACAACTGCTACTATGAATATCACAAAGAAAAAGTTAAAATAATAACGTGACTTGATTTTGTTGCTTCTTTTTCAATTCAAACCGGTTACTATGGCATTGAATCCCCTTTACGTATATACGTAATTAAAAAGCTCGACTTTAATTGCTTGAGTGTTAGTTGTTAAAATCAATCGTTTAACAATAGTGTGGTTTAAGGCTCGCTCGCCATTTGTGCTCAAGCACACCAATAGTAGCTCTAAGCAGTGAAACTCATAAATCAGAATGTGCTTAGTTAAATTAATCAATCACTTGCTTTCAGGCACAAGAAATACAGAGTGTAGCCTTTGGCCTTGCAATACTGAGACTATTTCCAACTAGCAAACCAGCTACACTGATAAAAGCTGTGATACTATACTTCTATCTTGCCAAACTTCTCTCCACAACAAACGTTACCCATTTGGTTGGTGAGAACTTCCCGACACAATAAGCAGAGAACTAATAGTGGACGCGTGGACAAAGAAGCCGTGCTTGAATCCAGCTGCAAACTATGCCCGCAAAACGTGCAAGACACATGAGAATTTTATCAATTAAGTAAAGAGTTTAATTAACAAGGAGCACACACCCATTTTTGGAAGAAAAAAGAAGAAGATGGTTTGGCCATAACCGGACCAGCCAAGCTGGCAGAGCGGCCAGTGTGTGCATGTATTCATGTGTATGATGTACCATCCTGTGGTAGATGCCAATGGATTCCTCTGCTGCAGCTTTAGTCACTCTGAACTCATACACTGGCCACTGAGTCTTCCATAGGTTCATTAGAGGCTCCACCGGCTGAGAGCCTACAACAACAACAACAACAACAACAACAACAACAACACATCATGTGAATGGGTGTGTTTTTAAATGAAGGTGGGGCAGTACTGATTATCTTGCCATCCGTTCTACGTTCCTATGACAGCCTTCCTTCACATCGTGTCTGCCCTCTCCTTCACACTACACCCTCCCACTAGCTCCACCTACTCCGTCAAACCAGTCCCTCCCACACAGTCCACATCAGTCCTGCCCACACCTTCATACCAGCCCCACCACTCTTTCACACCAGCCCCACATAATCTTTTGTACCAGCCCCACCTACTCTTTTATACCAGACTTATACGTCCTTTATTAACCAGGTCTTATCCTATTCACCTATGATTAGCTCCTCCCACTTGGACACATAATGTTTTCCCACACTCCAGCCCCTCCCACTCACCTATGGCAACAGTACAGAAGACTGAGCATGCTCCACTGGCTTGCATCAGCCGATCACACTCAACTAGCGTGACACTGAGTTTTCCCTCAGTCATCTTCTGGTTGTGGCAATAAACCTATCAGCACAAGTCACATGGTACCCAACTTTAGTCTCAATCAGAGTCACATGATTTGCAGCCAATACTACAAAAACTTGCCTCGAGAAGTTGGTTTTGAGGCTTTGGCTTACGGAAGAAAGGCTTGTATCTGGAATGTACAAATACTCAATTGTTCTACGTTTTGTAATTGTAAATTCAAGAATCAGTGAACTTTAATGAAATAAAAGAAATTATAATTTCTACATAATTAGCCTCCTCAGAACCCATAGCTACCAAATACTCATTAACCAGCTGTAAAAAAAAAAAAAAAAAAAATTTTTTTCTATAACTTTCTTGTATTCTCTTTCTTTCATAGGCTTTTTAACAGAATTAAAAATATTTGGTTGCCACCAGGAATCGAACCCAGGACCGCTTGCTTAATGCTCAAGTGCTCTGCCACTGAATTACGACAACCAGCCAGCAAACAAACATTCCAATTCTGTATTTGTGACCGTCTACAGGAAAACCGGGCACAACGTGGCACCCTTCGAATTTTTTTTTTTCACTTACAGAGTTGTCGGCGTCCAGATATTGAGCTCTCCAAGTTTTATCGTCGTAGCTTAAGTCGTTCCCACTATAATAGACCTAACCGTTCCCTTCCGTCGGCTTGAAACAATACATTTTAAAGAAATCGATCGATCTTTTCTCGATATTTACGCACGCCGCGTTGTGCCCGGTTTTCCTGTAGACGGTCATATTTATACTTGGGTACTGCTATGCTACAGTCTTACTCTCAACAGACCAACGAAATTATCTTTTTTTCCAAAGATTCTTTTTATTCATTGAATTTTTTTACTCCTCTAATTTATCACTTCATAATTTAAGTGGTCCTGGGTTCGATTCCCGGTGGCGACCAAGATTTTTAATTCTGTATTGTTTAAAAAGCCTGTGAAAGAGAGAGAATACATCTAATGAATAAAAGAAGGCTGAGAAAGAAACCCACAAATGAAACCAAATCCATCCATCTCTCCCTTCCTCCCTCCCATTCTTCACTCCTTCTAATCCTTCAAAACCTTAAAAACTAGCCAAGAAGTTTAAAATGCTCTCCAACATAAAACACCAGGAACAACTACAAGTAAAAGTGTACTGGCAACAGCCATCACTACAAACTACGCCACCGTAACATGCAAGCCAAGAGCTCCTTGCTTATATTGCAGAATGGAACTTTGATTAGACTAAAAAATTGCTGAAGAGCCAGATAACCACACCTACCGACGTACTAAACTGCTTGCCACTGGTCAAAAAATATCAATTGACAACTTTTGCTATTAAGGGGTATAAAAATTAGTCGCCTACATGCATGTGACCTCAATCACGGAACAACCATCATGTTGATATGGAGTAAAGGAACAGTGCTATAGAAAAGACTAAAACTTTAAGGAAGCAGAACTTTATAATACCATATTCAATAATATGCTCCTCACCCTCCCCCCCCCCAAAAAATAAATAAATAAAATAAAATAAATAAATAAATAAATAAATACTACTACTAATAATAAAACAACAAAAACCATTTTGTACAAGTGCCCATGGCATTTCAGTATGCAGCTAAAATTGACCGAAACAAAATTGTGAGTGTTACAGCATTTGTAGAGTTATATATTTGCAACATGACAAGAATACTCCCAGAATCATATCACACACCTCGTCTTTGCAGCAGGAAGTGTGTGCTTCTTCTTCACCAATTTGCGCAGCTGCAATAAAGTTACAAATAATTATCACATCTAGCAGCTCATACGATCCAACAAAACAAACAACAATAGCAATCAAACAACAACTAAACAACAACAACAGCAATCAAACAACAACTACTGAACAACAATAACAGCAATTAAACAACAGCAACAATGGAACACCTCCGAGGAATTAGTTAGCTTTTCGACGGAACTATCTCTGTTGGGCACTTAGTCATTTTACTACTCGTGCCTGAATCTAGACACAACCCACTCACTTGGTTCTCAATGATAGAACTGAGCTTGTGGTAGCTTCTGCCTTCAAAGTACGACTTGATTTTCATTTCAATCAAAGGATCCTGTGCCACCCATAAAACACACACACACACCATACACACAACACACCATACATACAATACAACACACACACATACAATACAATGCACACACACACACAAACACACCACACACACAACACAAATATAACAATAGAACCAATTACTGTCATTGAGCTTCACCTTCACAAAAGCAAAAGACCAACTTGTTTCTTTCTTCCTCGTAAATCGCACCCGACCTGTACCAGAGAGCTTGGAGAGTTCAAAGGACACATTTGCAGCTTTATCAAACACCTATATATAAAGGAGAAGAAAACCTTGCTGAAGCAAAGTTGAAATTTCTAACTATACCTTACCAGATCTGCATCTATAGATATCTGCAAATTGCCAGAATACTCCACATCCAAGTATACATCAATTTCCTAAAGCAACAATATCGCAGACATAACATAATCACAACAACAAACATAGCCTACTCACAATAACAAACATAAACACAACTAAAATTACAGCTAGCACTGTGATATTCTTCTTCATTGGTCCTATGAATAAGCAACAACTAGCCAGGTCTCACCTCTTGTCAGATATGGCTTCCTTCTAATGTGCATGGATTACGCCCTCTCACAAGTAATTCTTAAATCACTTATAGGACTATGGAGTGCACCATCAGACCTACCTCAATATCACGGATATCTGGATTTTCTGACGGCAGACCTTCAACTCGAACCAGCCTTGCACGTTTAATGACTGGCAGACTAGTGCCCCAGAAATAATCTCGAACCTGGAAGCAATAACCCAATCAGTGCTATAATACCAAGAGCCATGAAGCACAACTCACGGTGAGCTGCTCTATCATCCTCCCTTCTGTCTTTGTGAACATCACCTCCTCAAATTCCTTGCTGATCTTTTTCATAATTAGCCTGTATTGTATGAACTAGGATAACAAACTGTTGTGTACACAATATGATTTGTTTGAAACCTTTTAACAGCTATTGAGTCTCGAAGTTCACTGAAAACAAATGCAACTAAGAAATTTAACCATCTGCAGGTTTCTTCTTGGACCCGTGGCTCACTATCTTCCCCATTACCATATTCATGTAGAATTTGAAGCAATTCCTGCAACAAGAAAGAGTGGAACCAGAAAACTGCAAACAGTTTAGCTAATTATCAGTCATTTAGACTGTCTTTAATCAATTATTCAGTCTGAAACCATCTCCAATATTGCTACTGACCAAACCAGGCCTAAAACTAGTCTTGCAACTAAAAATGATATACACCATTCTCCATGAACATGGAATCTAAGTAAATTTGGTACCTGGGGGAGATGAGGTTGAATGAACGGACTCTCTTCGTCTTCTTCTCGATTTTTCCCCACAAATTCAGATTTTGAATAGTGCCAAAATAGTATTCCTGCACCGATAGATAATGCAGTAATTAGACAACCAGTTAAAAACCCAATCAACAGTAAGAGCATTTTTAAAGTGACAGTTCTGGAGAGTATATGGCAGCAGAGCCTGTACTGTAGTGTCCAATAGAGACCCTCCTCTTTATAATTATAATACGCTGAATCAGCAAATTTACACTCTAATTATAAGAAAGAAAAATCAAAACATTAAAGCGGGATTTTTAAAAGCATTTTAATTCCTTGGGCGCTAACTTCTTCATCCATTTGCGCTCCGTGTACGAATTTACTCGCTCTGAAAATCCAGGCGTTTTCCCTCATTGCTGAGTTTCGGCTAGAAAGCTAGCTGGAGGCTAAAGCAATATGTGGGAGTAACCACGCAACTGCAACAACAAGATTATCTGCCCGGATATAACTAAGCCGTTATCGTACAATGGCTCATTTGATGGTTTCTGGCGAAACCATCATCTGTGGTGAACTCCCGCATGATGAGAATGCTGGGGTGAATCGAAGTATAGGGAAACACAAAAGGATAAGTTCATCTGATATGGAACTGGGTTGCACTGATGGCCATGCTCCAGACAGCACTAAACGAAGGGCGTTAGTATCCATTACCAATCAAATAGACAAAGGAAGGTCAAGTAGAAATTCTATCAATAAATCTCTTCAAAAGAGGGCAACAGTCAGATTGACTAAATCTCCCAGTCCAAAATGTAAAAGCCCTGTCCAAGTGAGTTATAATTTATCACCAATAGTATATTTAAAGGCCACTCTTTTGAATTCATTGACATTTTATTCTTTGTACAGACATTTCAACCTAGCATGGGTGATTTTTATATTCCTACAATAAATCCTTTTTTACCTTCATCATCTAATATTGGACATGGAGAACTTAAACCAATTGGAAGTGAAATGAACTCAACTAAAAGTGACTCCAGAATGTCACTATCCTTAGCAATGTCGTCTAGTTTACGGTCTATGGAAACATCACGTAAGCTATCCCACTATTTACGCTGATAAAGCCAATTAGTGCTCTCTATGTATTGCAGTTACTTTTGATTCACCTATGAACATTTCATCGCCTGACTTATACAACTCCAAGTGTAATGCTCGGGACTTCGTGGACATAGATTTGATAGAGGATGCTAATTGTGGATGCACTGGAGAATATGCTCATAGCATATTTACATACCTCAGGGATGCTGAGGTAAGCCTCAAACACTTCAAGATGAATTGTTTCTTGCTTTCTTTTTCCTTCTTGATTTCATTGACACCTTCTGTTTTCAGAAGTGTCTATAATAATGGATGTGTGATTTAGCTGATCAAAATAATTTGATAACTGCTTCAATACAAAGTAAAAGCACCCTCTGTCAAGTAATAATTTGATGATTGCTACCTGCATGCAGTACAAAAATGAGAAAGTGTAGGCAATACTTATCTTTTGAGGTTTCAGTTCACTAGTTGCATTATGCAGGTGAGATTTCATCCTAACCCTCACTACATGGCACAGCAGCTGGACATTACTGTTGGAATGCGATGTATATTGGTGGACTGGCTGGTAGAAGTGGCGGAAGAGTTTAAGTTGGATCAGCAGACTCTGTACATGTCCCTATCAATAGTCGACAGGTGAGAGTGCTGTTTGTCGTGTGTGCCCAACTTATGAATTTAATGATGAGCTGTAAAAAGCTAGTAATCACGGTGCTATAAATGAATGAATCTGTTTAGTTTGCTGTCTATCACATGTCTTGCAATGTGTTTCCCGCCATAAACAGATTCTTATCAAGTATGTCTGTGGTGAGGTCCAAGCTTCAACTGGTGGGAGGGACTGCCATGTATCTTGCTTCTAAATTTGAAGAAATTTTGCCGCCCGAAATATCAGAGTTTGTGTATATTACTGATGACACGTACACCAAGTCTCAGATTGTTCGCATGGAGCGCATGATTTTGAGAGTGTTAGACTTTAATTTAGCGGCACCCACTACACACAATTTCCTGCTGCGCTACCTGAAGGCTAGTGAAGCAGAGCACTCCTGTCCGGGGAAGACTGAGGTGACCACGCCCATGTTGCTCTGCGCTACTGACGTGCAAACTGCTCCAAAGACTGTACAGTTTCTTGCTATGGTATGTACTGTACTGACGCGTTGACAACAGTGTCATTCATTTGTTATCATTTTTGTATTGTTCTGAATTTTAGTATCTCTGTGAGCTGGCTCTCCAGGATGCTGACCCTTACCTAAAGTATTATCCCTCAGTTATTGCAGCTTCTGCTGTATGTTTGGCAAGGCACACTCTTGGACATATTGCGTGGGTAAGAATGACTTAAGCAGCTTTCTATGATCTTTTCATTTGTGTGGTTTGGCTTGCAGCCCAACATTTTGCAGCACTATTCAGGCTACAGTGTGTCAGACATTAGCAATTGTGTTCAGGATCTTCACCGAACATTAGCTCTAGCACCTCACCACAGCCAGCAAGCTATTAGACAAAAGTATGCTTCAGAAATGTAAGTTTATTATGCTCTTTACTGCACATTTTGGGTTCATGTATTTTGTTGTTTGTTTGTGTTTATTGCTAGGTATGACAAAGTAGCTACCTTCAAGGCTCCTGAAACGTTGCCCTGCTAAGTAGTTTTCTTCTTTTCCATTGAAATCTAGTTTTGCACTACTTTATCTTTTTTAAGTGCACATCAATTGAGTTTTCTTTCTCTTTCTTCTTTTTTTTTTTTTTTTTTTTTTTTTTTTTTTTGTGGTCATAGCAATTTTTTTTCCTTCTTTTCTGCACACATAATTTTTTTTTTTTACCCCAGAACTGTAAAATATATTATTTATTATTTATTTAATAAAACTAGAATATATGTTATTACATTAGCTACATTAGGGAGAAAAAAATATCGTAATTTGCATCATAGTCAAACCCCGGTTTCGACCGCGAAAAGCGAGTTGTCTAACACGAGCCACTTCCTGTATAATGTTGTACTCTGTAGAACTTCGTGATGGCTGCGTTGTTAGAAAGAGAATCTAACGGTAGCGGTGCAGGCTTTAAAGTGAATGAAATTAGGAGCGCTACGGATGATGATTTCCAGCACTTTATGCGCCTGGTTGAAGAATACAAGACGGAAGGTTCGGGTTGGACTAAAAAACTGGAGAGGCGAGACATTACAATATGGCAGAAGGAAACGGGACAATCGTCTATTAAAATGGCTTTGGTAAGTGGTGCAGGCACAATTGACATAGTTTTTGAATGGGAATTTAGTATACACGGCCTTTTTTGCCCATTTGTGCAGATTATTGGGAAATTTGAAGGGGTTTCACCAGACACAGTGTTCGATGCAATCTTGGATGGAGGCTACAGAAGAACTTGGGATGACAATGTTATTGAGGATTATGAAATTTGCAGGCTAGATGACAACAATGATGTGGGCTACTACTCCAGTAAGTAGTTTATGGAGTAGGTCATGTAATTAAATGGTCATATGATAAGTTTGGCCCAATATGTGTGGGCTGGGAAGTGAGTATGCTTAGAGCTTAAGCCAAATACACCATTGTCCTTCAATGGTCTTCAATCTTCAGGTCAGTAATCGGATCAAGTTGTATGTGATTCTTCTATTACAAGAGGAGAAAATGCAGCTCAAGAGTGAGCGTGCTAGAGAGGGAACAGTTGCTTCTGTTTGCTTGTTCGGGTTGTGTGTTTACAATCAGGGTAGGCTTTGAACATCCTTTAAGTTGAAACTCTGTTTAAGCTTTAATCGGATAGGAACAGTAGTACACACTGGAATGAGCTCCTGGTAATGGAGGATCTTGTTCTGTTTTTTGTGAATCTACATACTGTACTTTGCTCAGTCATGCCAGACAACATCTGATAGTGGTCAAACTGACTCGCCAAAGGAGTTGCAATATATGATTTTTTTTTCTTCCCTGGCACAAACATTTATGTGGGATTAACTTCCTCCAGCTTTCTATACAAGTCAACAATGTGAAGTGTGAAAATCAAAAGCGACTGTTTTACTCAGGGGTATCTGAACAGCTTGTGTCTTTCATAAGTGTGTGTGTGTGTGTGTGTGTGTGTGTGTGTGCAGTGAAGTTCCCGAGTCCTCTAAAGAATAGAGACTTTGTCAACCAGCGGTCTTGGAAAACATACGGCCCGGACCAGGTGGTCATCTTCAACCATTCTGTCTCGGTCAAGGTAAAGTTCCACACTAGGGAGTGTCTCCTCGCTCATGGTAAAAACACTTAGTAAATATCACTTTAAATGAGTGTTTGCTTTTGAAGGCCTGAGGAGGAGGCATCTCCTTTTTAACCAGCTTGTTCGTATTCTTTTCTTTCCTCCATGGTGACCCATAGCTTTGTTCAGCTAGTGTACCTAGTCTTGTAGCAGTACAAGCTTAGGCTGTTTGTCTGGAGGTGACAAGGACTGTTTGCAATGCTAACCAGCTGTTGGATTGTTTGTAGTAAACCTAAATGATTGTATATCAGAGTATGCCAAAGATTAGTTCATGTGGTCAAGTGGTGTTAATAACAAATAGATTTGTTTAGATGAGACACCTGTTAATGGTTTATACTGGAGGTATGGGTATGCACGGTTGAGTTGTGTCTGTCACATGTTGCTTTTTCTATCACATGTTGCATTCTCTATCATATGTTGCTTTAACCGTGGGAGACAGTGAGGGAGATAGAAGAAGAGCTCGTGGTAACTTTCATCCTTGCATGCATAGAAACTTGTTAGTCTTTCTCTTGTATGGCATCTAGTTATTTGATCTGTTTCACTGAAACCTGAGGCTGCCAGTACACAATAGTTGACTCCCTGTAGTGTTTCAATTTCTCAGTAGTGTTGAACTTGGTCCTACCATTGACCAAGAATGTGTACTGCATTAGTAATTAAAAAAAAAAAAAAAAGTCAAATCAACTGCTATCACTTTGTGTGTGTTTGTAGGACCTGCCGCCCACTAAGAAGTTTATCAGAGCGGTATCATATATCACAGGGTTTTTGGTCCAGAGTACAGAGAATGGGGGCAGCTACGTCAGATACATCACTCAAAGTGACATCAAAGGTAATTTAGTAGTGGAGTTGAGAGATGATATGAGTTGTTTGTTGTTGTTTTTTTGCTGTGCCCACATTTTTTCCCTCCTCGCTAACCCTCAGTGCGCATGCACGAGAGGGTTATAGTAGTACATTTGTCTGTCTGTCTGTCAGCATGTGCTGAGGGTTCGCACCCTGAGTGCTCTAGTTATTGAATTGTACATACTTATATGAACCTTACCTACTTCTGATTTACTGGGGCTTTGGTGGGAATGTTGAGATGTAGAGTGCCTAGCTTGGGTCAATTACATAGAGAGAGGAAAATAAAATAAATTGTTTACTTTTAATTCTAGATGGGCAAAAAAAAAAAAATCAAAAATAATTTTGTTTCGGAAGTGAATGGATGGCCATTAATAATGTGGCAATTTGTTGATTAAACCAGATACAAAAGCTTGCTGATGGATATCAATTGACACTTGCTGGCCTATAACCTTGTCACAGCCCCACCTCAACACCTGCTCACGTATAATTGCCATTCTGAAATTATCTTCTACTTTCAGGGCTGCCCCTCTATTTTTAGACTATCCTTGTAAGGATGTTGATGTAAGCAGTGGCATCTCAGCTTAATGCCAACAACACACGCACACACTCACTCGCTGTCTCTCCTGGAATGATTCTGTTTACTCGTGTAGTTAATTATTTAATCAGTCAGTAAATATGTTGCAGACATTTTTTAAACCCAGAAAAATTGAATGGTAGTGCTGATATCTGCCAATGCTCTACTGTGTGTGTGTGTGTGTGTGTGTGTGTGTGTGTGTGGAGAGGGGAGGAGTATTGTCTTGTTCATCTGCTTACCTCTACTTATATGCAAGCGCATGTCAGTTCATATAAGTACGTAACACCGCGCTATGCAGCGTGACTAATGGATGCCATATCTATCGTGCACAATAGCGAGACACATTGGCTGATCTAGAATGAGTAAACAATGATGAGCTCTTTCTTGGGGCATGATTTTCTGTTTCAACGAATCAATACTCTTCAAAGGTATGCTTTGCATATTTGTGTCTTTCTGAGAAATGCTCTATTCTCGACATTTAAGAAAAACTTTTTCTGTACCTGATGGAAGTCCTAGGACTCACACAAATTGAAGCTTGCTGCATTATCTACATATAGGTAGACAGTGTCTCCTGTAGGCAGCTCAATCAGATAATGTGGCATAAATCGTTTCATTTTCATCAAATACGTTTATACATGACAGAGGCTGTCAGACAGGTTTATACATGACAGAGGCTGTCAGACAGGTTTATACATGACAGAGGCTGTCAGACAGGTTTATACATGACAGAGGCTGTCAGACAGGTTTATACATGACAGAGGCTGTCAGACAGGTTTATACATGACAGAGGCTGTCAGACAGGTTTATACAGCCAGAGGCTGTCAGCAGGTTTATACATGAAGCTGTCAGACAGGTTTATACATGAAGAGGCTGTAGGACAGGTTTACATACATGACAGGGATGCGAAAGGTTTATTTGCTTAGGGTAGGGAGAACACTGCTGTAAATTACCACACCATTTTTTATAACTTGCACACTTTGATACATAGCCTAGATGGTTCTATCATTTTCTGTGAGGTGAAGGGAGGTGGGTGGGGGGGGGGGAGGAGTTCAGGTTGTCCACTGCCCACCTGTACATACTAATTTACAAGGCAAAAAAAAAAATTTTTCCTCTACATTATTGATAAAAGTTAAACTAATTTTATGTTCATCCAAATGAAATACTGTAAACAGCATGAAAGGAAGCTAAGAATTTGTCCCCTAAACTAGATAGATCCCTGGCCTATAAGAGTGTATACTTCATATTGGTCAGTGTTAGGTCACATGCATCATTTATCATCTTACTACATACTCGAAGAATTCAACTTTTCCAAACATTCTGGGGGTTGGGAGGAGGGGATTTCCGGGCACCCCACCTGTATGCCTGCATAAATTGGAGTGAGCATTAATTATATGTATAAAAATTTTTTTCTAGAGTCTATTGGACGCCATTTTTAAGTATTCTATGGAAACTCATTCACATGTGAAAACGGCAATTCTTTGCAGTTAGATATGACGGAAGTTTAGGGATCTGTAGCTTGTTTCTTAGAACTTATTGAGTTTCCAGAGATGTCGTGTTCTTGCTCTTTGTCTGTTAAAAAGAGTTGATAAAGTAAACGAGTGCTGTGTCAGTGTTTACTTCCAGGAATAGTCTTGAAGCATTCAACGAATAATGATCTCATTTTGATCATTTGTCTTTTTGTTGTTGAGGTAATAAAAATAACATTTATGTGCAACTAGCCAGGAGCATGGAATGGCACTTCATTTAATTCCTTATCTTTTTGCCATAGGCAATGGGATATTAGTAAGCGACCCTTCTGGGCAAATCAAAGCTATTGGACGCTCTTCAAAAAATCGCATCTTGGAAGTGTAGTTTATGCTGACATCATTTGTACCATATTTGAAGTTTGTGTTCTGGTGTGAGAAAAAAACGAACTTGAAACATTGTCTTGGATACTTGAGAACACTAGAAGCAAGGTTAAGATATAGAATAGTCAGTTTTCATATCTTTAATAAGAATTATAGCAAGTGGTACAGTAGAACCTTGTGGCTAAAAAGAGTAAAATTTCAATTATTTTGAAATTTATAATCGGCGAGCGAGCGTAGCGAGCGAGTCACTTACAGGGGTAACACAATCGAAAATCGGGGATGTTTGTTTATTTATTTAGATATATGTTTGGACGTATGTATGTCATTTTGTACTTTGACCCTCCGTATTTTTGTGTTCGCTCCGCGTTCGACCCCGTCCCAAACTTCACTAAACAGAATCCTCTGGTGTAGCGACCATTACCGGTATCACCTTAGAAATTGAATTGTTTACCGCTTTGAATTGTTTTGCGAATGCTGGGAGCTCCATTTCTATTCGAGTTAGTGGCGGTGGTAAGTTAATACACTATTTGTCACAGTTATAAGCACTACTCAACAGCATTTACTTGACAATTCATTATCCACTAGACGAACCACGAAGGTAAGTCTTGCGTAGGTATGTTCAGTTGTGTGAAAGTATTGTGCGTTACAACTACTATTAAGAATATCACAAAGAAAATTTTAAATAACGTGACTTGATTTTGTTGCTTCTTTTTCAATTCAAACAGTTGAGCCTTTACCGTATATGCATAATTTAACAACTCAACTTTATTTTAGTGGTTTGAATAACAATAGTGTAGTTTAAGGCTCGCTCGCCATTTGTGCTCAAGCACACCACTAGTGGTTAAATAGAATTGGTAGGAGACACTATTTGTGTAATTAAAAATTATTTATTAAATTTTGAAGTCTTTTATTTAAATGATGAAATAAGGCATGTTCTGTTTATGGTAATTGATCATTTGTATGAGTGATAGCACAGGTTACCCGTACTATCACTCGCTAATAGTAGGCGAGCTTTTTAAAAAGTCATTTGCAATTGTAGCTATACTATATCGTTCACTCACTATCTCCTTACTTCAGGATTAGCTTCCTCTGGAACTTTGTTTTCAACGTACGGCTCCTCCTAATCTGTTGTATAACATTCCGTCTAATACGGGTAGAACTTCTGTGGTAAAGAATGACAGTGTCTCTAACTAAAAACTACTCTAACTGTACGTTTCCAAGGTTAACACTGCACGCGTGCACACTTACCTGTACTATTTCACTTAGCTACCGAGGTATTTCATTTAGTTTCCACTTAGTTACCAAGGTATTTTAATTAGTTACGTGCTATTTCACTTTCCCCGTGCGATTTCAATTGAACAGCGATTTTCCCATACATTTTTGAATGGGCAACTTATGCGCCGTACTATTAAATAATACATTTGAAGACTATTATTTTCTCAGTCACTGAACAGGGGGTGTAAACCCCTGAGCTCTGAATTAAAGCAGGCGAAGGACCAGCCCAGTAGTGGGCAACACGCAAACACAAGAAACAATTTCAAAGTCTTTAATAAACTGACATGCAGTAGCAAAAAGGAATGACTGAACAAAAAACACGAGTCAGAAAACAGCAAGAAAAACACTGAGCATGCGCTACAGAAAAACACACACATATACAAAAATGAAATGTTCCGTTCATGAAGCACTCAATTCTGGCGGTTGGAGGGTGAAGTTGTAGGTGGACCCGAACAGTCACTTCTAAAAATAGCAACGTTTGACTTTTTGTTGTCTTCATGTCCATACTAAGATATGAGCATCATATTATTTCCTTTTGTATTGTCACTTTCCAAGTACCCTCACTTCAATAGCATTAAAATCTGACATCACAAAGACTAGTTGTGATTCCTGATAATTGTCTTATCTCTTGCAAGACCCTTTACCAACCTCTGTAGTGAATGGAGACCCTTTACCTATTTTTACGTGAGAAGGGGGGGGGGGGGGGGGAAGGGTCTGGTGTCCATCATGTACCAATCTCGTTTTATACCCCCATCTACAAACTTTTTCCTGCTCATTTTCAGAATGTAGCCCAGAAAAGCAGGTGGAGAAGTAGCAGTTTCCAAGACTAAATGTTGACGGTCTTGCAGCTATTCTCTCCCAGGCACAGCACTGAGCAGCTAGAGGATACCAATACCAGATCAAACACAGCGACTAAGAGTAATGCTCAAAATTCACATGCAAAAGTTGTAGAACGCCCACATACAATGTTAAAAACCACACCCCCTCAGTAAGTATACATGAAAAGACACTCCTCCTGATTCTGGAGAGAAAACGAGATTGGTGCACGACGGATACTAGACCCTTTTCCCTGCGTTTTGGTAGGTAAAGGGTCTGGCTAGCCAGACTAGCCATCCCACACCTCCATTTGGATTCTTCCCAGCTACTCAAGACACCATACACTTCAGCTATCTTAGTGCGTTTTGTTTGTTTGTTTGCATACAGGAAATATTCCATCTTGGATCATAAATCTTACGATCAACAAAATAGCACCATTGGTAAGGCATGTCCTATACTTAGATGTCCAGAGAAGATCTTCAGTGTTGCTATTTGCTTGTCTCTAATGTTTGCTTGCTTGTAGGCTTTCAAGAAGTTTCACTTGGCTGCATCTAGATACGAGAGTTGGAAGTCAGAAAACAGACCAGACTACAAACCCTGGAGAAATCCTGAACAAAACACTCTGAAAATTGTAAGTTTAAGTGTGTGTGTGTGTGTGTGTGTGTGTGTGTGTGTGGTAGAGAGAGAGTATGGGGGGGGGGGGGGTTTATGAAACTTTCGAAACACTGCGTTCTGTTGGCACCTCCGTCACTGGTGGACATCAGGCAGGTAGCGGGAATGTATGTTCTATGGTAGACACGGAAGGTCTATAGCTATAGAAGCCTTGCTGTACACAAATGCGAAACTACCAGAGAGGATAGTTAATGCCAGGAAACAACCACTTTCGCCACCCTCTCATTATCTTGGAGGGCCATGTGACCAATCGTATGGTAGTGGTGACTAAGGTGTGTGTGTGTGTGTGTGTGTGTGTGTGAGAGAGAGAGACAAAGGTCAGGGAGTAACATACATTCCCCTCCCGTGAGAGTTAAAAGTTGTCTTTAGTTCCGTGGCAATTGAGAAGGCAAAGAAGGCAAGCACAATTAGATAGTGTAATAGTAATAGACTTTATATCCCTCTTCCTGTATTGCTCTGAATTTCAATACTATTAATCCCTCCCTCAGCTCATGTGCGAGAGGGTTATGGTAGTCGTCCTATCTGTGAGCCTGTTTGTCTGTCCGTCCACTTTGCCAATAGAGTGAAGCAAGCATAAAGGTATGAACCCTCAGCGCTACAACTAACTAGCTAGCTATTACAAAATCATTCCCTCAGACAAAAAGAATAATATATTCATAATCAGAATGGCTTCAGTGATACATTGGCCTCCAAATTTCATCAATTGCATAAAAATGGCAACCTCCCCTGAAATGTTGATTGGACTTGCTAAAAGTTTGCTCTAAATACACCTGCTAATGGTGAAATAATAATAATACTACTGGTCATTGATTTCAATATTTTACTTATTTTACTGTGTGACACTCACTTATCTGGTTTATGATTAGATGCACCCGTCAAGTCTCCAAGAATCGTTTGGCCAGATAGATGTAGAGGAAGCTGATTGCTCAGGGGTGGAGGAAGATGAGACCATCCCTGAAGAGGAGAACAAGGAGCTAGCTGATCAACTCACTGAAAGTCTCAGTCAGCAGGTGCAAAATGAACAAGATCAGCAGATTCAGATTACAAACGGTCATTAGCAATTATTTATTCCTGCTTTCATAGACATCCACTGCAAGGATCTCCTTGATGATATTTATTTATTTATTTCTGTATTATTTTTATTGAATGTAACATATACGTCTTGCTGCACATAGTTAGAGTAACTAAGTTCTGTGTGACTATTACATTACTGGCTCCAGGAGCTTGCATGGTTGTTTAGTGCACAGGCATCCTGGCTCTGCCAGGTGCGCGTAATTGCCTAGTGGCAGTTATGTTATGTGTGTTATATCAGAGAAAAAATGAGAAGGCTAGGTAGGAACTTACAGTTGAGAACGAGCCATTCCTCACAGCCAGTGGTGTAGACATCCGAAGTCCCACCTTGACCAATGGTGTTTCATGAGAAAATATCTTGAATTTGCACCCCAGCAAACCACGTACGCAATCTAGATTGGTGGGAGGCAGAGGAAGAAAAACCAGAAGATAACTCTTGCCAGAGTGAATCTTGAAGTCAATGACACAACCACTACACCCACACAGCACACGCATGTATATATAGTCAGTTGAGAAATAAAGCTGAATGTTATCTAGAATGGGCGAGTTTAGCTTTTACAGTCCTTTCTGACTTCTGGGTTTTAATAGACTTAAATTGATCAGTCGTGTTGTCCTACATTTTTTCTGGGTAAAGATTTTCTGGTGCAAGATAGTATTGATAAATCCAAACACTGACATTTATGAGTTGCTGTAATCACCGAGTCGACAATGTTTAAGAATTATATAATGAAACTGTCATATAGTGTTATCATTTCCACTTGAATGTTTCGTTTGTTTCCACAAGAGATTGAACATATGCAGAGTAAATGGTGTCAGTTGTGTCGATGCAGAGTAAATGGTGTCAGTTGTGTCGATGCAGAGTAAATGGTGTCAGTTGTGTCGATGCAGTGTAAATGGTGTCAGTTGTGTCAATGCAGAGTAAATGGTGTCAGTTGTGTCGATGTCTAATTTATTTAACGATTGGGTCTTGTTTGTGATAGTATTGTGTGTATGGCAAAGAAAGGGTTACAGAATTTTTCTATGTGCTTGCTTGCTTATCGAGTGTATTCTACCATAATGCTAATCTTCTGTCCAGATCTTTTAACTGTTATTGGTATATGTACAATAATCAAGACTGAATTATTACATTCCAACTTGTTTTTGCATCAAGCACAACTTGGAATTTGAGAGAGAGAGAGAGAGACAGACAGAGAGAGAGAGACAGACAGAGAGAGAGACAGACAGAGAGAGATGAGGGGGAGTGGGGAGAGATAGAGAGGGAGGGATAACAACATTTACTAGTTTATAGGCAATAACTTGGGTGATAATTGAACTGGTAATATTGCGAACAACATGAGACACTAACTATCATATGGTAACTGAGATGATGGGCCATATCATACACACACACACACACATACAACACACACATGTTTATATGTGTACTACTCACAAATGCAATTATATATATATATGGCGATACTTTTTATATTCCACCTCATGAATTCTGTATTTATTTGACACCGCACAAACACAAGGTAGACTAAATTATTACTTGTACTGTATATGATTACAAGTCAACAGCAGCATCTCCTGAAGCACATCTGGCAGATGTAGAAAGTGAAAAAAATTTAAAAAAAGTTAAAAAATGGAAACAATTCTGGTAAGCGAGTCTTTGCTCAAAGGCTCAAAGAACAAATGTTTGTGCATGCATCACTAGTATGAATGCACTCACACTTAGGAAACAAACAACACATTGTTTTCCATAAGTTACACTGTATGTTCTATTGCAAAGACTCAGTTCAGATGAACTGTTTCCACTTTTTCCCCCCTTCATTTTCTATGTCAACCAGATGTTCTTTGTCTGATGCTACTGTTGTTATGTGCAATCAGATATAGGTATACGCAGGCCGCATTTGTTGGTGAATAAATATTATAGCAGGAGATGAAATTGCATTGGTGTAGTGGTGGTTGGTGAGTGTGTGTGAAGGGGTCAGTTTTAAAAAATGTCCCCTAGTGAATTAACATATTATCTGCTGTGAATGCAAAATTTACCAATGAACACCCACCACCAAACATGTTACCATAGCTGATCAATTATAGGCCATTTACGTGCAACAGCTTTCACTCTTTTAGCATTTCCTCACAACTGACCAAGTGTTCTGTATTTGTAACAGGTATTCTGTTCACTTGGGAATATTGTTTAAACTGAACTATTTTCAGATCTGTAAAATTGACCTATGGAAAGCAAGTGGCCGAATCACACACTTCTAACTGAAGCTATAAGGATTTACATGTAATAGAATTATTATATTTTCTAAATTTTCTTCCTTGTTAAAATATTATATAGAACAATCTGGAGAACAAGAATAAAAGTATGGCAAAAAAATTTATAAACAGGCACTTTTTTTAAAAGTAAGAAGAAATACGTACATACTGAAGCTTTCAACCTTGTTTCTCTCCAGACCAAAAAATAATAATAATAAGAATAAATAATAATAATAATAATAATAAACAAAAATAAATAAATAAAATAAAGCAACAGCAATAAAATAAAATAATAACAATAATAAAAATAATAATAGCAATATAACAACATAACGATTCAGTCATTCTCAGCTGAAACAACTGTAACAAAAGTTTTTATCAGTTTTAACAGCCAGGTAGGTTCAACAGCCAGGTAGGTTCAACAGCCAGGTAGGTTCAACAGCCAAGTCAAGTTTATTAAATATAATAATAGTAATAATAACAATATTCATAATTTAATAATAATAATAATAATAATAATAATAATAATAATAATAATAATAATAATAATAATAAAATAATAATAATAAAATAATAATAAAATAATAATAATAGCATTGTACATCACTGTTGCTGTCTTCTTATCATTTTCTGATTCGGCAGAATTGGATATCAATTCTTAAACTATTATAACTTTGTGCCTTTTTAAGTCAAGCTTTACGTCAGCCAATTTGTTAAACTTATCAAAATAAAGGTATCGACCAACAAAGATACAACATTTTCAGACTTAATTGGGAGTAGTTTTGCCAGTGAAGCAATCATCTGCCATCTCTGCTGAGTCATTTCAGCGCCTGTCAGTCATTACCGTCCACTCCTACTGCCAGCTACACACACCATTCTATCTCTACATGACACCCCAATTATCCCCTCCCCTCTCTCTCTCCCCTCACACGCTCCAACCACACACCACACACTGGCTGTGAAACATTAACCACATCCCGAAGTAGTTCCTGTTGATGCACGCCTCACTTATCACCCCAGGTGACCCAGACATGAACCAGGACAGACGTATTACATTACACTGTTTGCACTCACCCATGCTGATAATTGAGTTAAGTGGATTCTTGCCCGACATTTAATTAAATATCAAGTTGTGTATGGAGCTTCAAGTGGCTGATCAGAATTGGTTGATTTCACACATGTTGAGGACATGGAGATAAATGATGTGACATGATGATAATTACTACAGGAAGTATGGTCTATCTAGGTAGAGAATTAAAGACGAACTTTGCTTCTGCAAAGTCCATAACAGCCTATGGTGCCCAAAACAGAAGCCAAAGAATTGACCCACCCGTAGAGCCATGACATCAACAAGTCCTGTCCTGTCGTGCCCTCTACTCGTCAATGCTTTGTATGAAGTTGGCAATAAACTTGCAATGCAAAATACTGTGGTAGACTGAATTTATTGTATTGTAATAAAAACAATATAAAGCAATAAATTTTGGCACAACTTTTACACTGCAAGTTAAAAATGGTTCATTTGTGCTTGTGTATTACAGAAAATATTAAGCGATGGATTATTTATACATTGTAAAACTGAAACCTGGCAAATACTCTGTGGTATTTCTGCACTCTAATGACAGGGGCAGTAATAATGCTATACTTGACTGAACTGTTTTTGTCGAGGCCTGATCTTATACAGAGGAATACCACTCTGCCTTCTTTTCTTTTCTGCTTGCATGTTCCTTATAGTTACAAAAACCTGTGGAACAAAGATATACAGCTGACAGAAGAAGCCGACAGCCAGAAAGGCTACGTCCAGGAAGATATGTCCCAGAACATCGTTCATAATAGCCATATCCGTGACAAACCAGAGCGGTAGCAAAACACAAACGGTAATCACTGTTACAAAGACGTATGCGTTCACCTTTTTGGTGTCTTTAAAGTTACTTAGCTTTATCTTTCTTGTCTGGACAGCCATGAAGACCACCACCGCTGTGATGACGCCGATGTAAGAAAAACTTGATGCAAGCCAAATTCCAAGGTTCTCGCTGCTGCATATGGAATGGATTTCAAAATAGGGAGGGTTGGCATCTGAAATGTACCTGGTTGTACTTGTTTTCTGTATTCTGTCCAACACCGTCCAAGGAACCAAGATGAACAACAGTACGCTGCACAGAATGAGCACAACCAGACAAAGATATCCGTCATTCAAAAACTTTGATCGTTTGCTGCCGTACTTTCTGAAAAAAATGTACCTGATCCTAAACAGGCGTACCAGGAGGGTCGAAAAGATGAGAGTCATTCCTATGCTCCCAAACCAGACTTCAAAGTTGCATATCAACGTGAACACGGCGCTCTGCATAAAGACGAAGCTCCTTGATGCCGTCCTCATTTCTGCGGCAATGTACGTGGCGTAGCAGCCAGCAAAAATGAGCAAGTTGAGGTAAAGGCTGGAGGCCTTGACTTCGGGCCTTTTGCGCAGGCAGAGTAAAATGATTAGGATCACTGTTGTGAACAAATAGCAGAAAGAAGAGATGATTGTCAAGGAGATAGCCAGCCACAAGGGAAGCGTGCGATGGCGTCGCTCAAAGGTGTCTCTGGGTGTGCTAACGTTTATTAGCAAAGAAATGACGTTTCCCTGATCGGCATTGTACGTCGCAATCAAAACTTGGGACCCGTTAATGACTTGGAAAATATTTATTTCACTGTTGTCATCTCTGTTGGGATCAAACTTGATACTGCCACTGGCACCTTGGAAAGATATGTTAGTGATGGATCCCCTCAAGATCTCTGCCAGCATGTCTGCATCCTGCAGTGAAATATTGTCAAGATTTACTCTCTCTCGTAGCTCCGGTAGGGAGGCATTTAGAGCTAGAGCAAAAGCCCAGACTTCGTCGTACATGACATTGGCATAAATGTTGTCAGTGCTAAGACTGACATTGAGTTTTGAAGCAGAGTCAGCGATTCTGGCACTATAGTCCCGGTAGTACTCCTGGTAGGTTCTGCCCGAGACCAGCACATCACTACTACTGGTGACCAGGCTGAAGTCGATGAAGAAAACACCCTCCATTACCTCTTCTATCTGCTCTTGAGTGCAGTCGGTGAGATTGGCATTGGACGTAAACTCGTTAAGAATCCTGGATTGGAAGATGTACACGTAGCCTGGGTAGCTTGCTTTCCTCATGTATGCAGAACACATGATAGCCACTGCTTGTGGAATGGAAGTGATCAGTACCACAACTCTCGTTCCATCGTCTATTAGTGCCGTGAAAATGTCATCGGGGTCTAAAATTTGCTGCGATATAGGAATTATAGAAGAGAGCGTAAAATTCGACTTTGAAAAAATAGCGTTGTTAATAAACTCTTTTGCAATGGCCGTGAAGAAAATTCCGAGGGAGTTGTATACCAGGCCGACCCTGTTCCATCCAAATGTATTCATCATTCCTACCACTGCATCGTTGAACACAGCAGATGATGACAGCAAGTGAACCAGCCATGGAAAGCCAGGGTTGTTCCTATGGGCTGGAGTGGTGGAGGCAGCCACTTGTAGGTAGGTGACATTAGGGAGGCTGAAGATGGGAGCTATGGTGTTGGTAACAGATGAGCAGAACAAACCCCCCAACCCAACTACATTAAGGGACCGTCTTGGGTCCAGCGTTTTTTCGAAAGTGTTCACCAGGGCGTCGGTAATGGTGCTAATTCCGCATGGTTCCGACTGCACCGTTACTACTTCCAATGAGTAGCCCGGCAGCAGGTCGCGTTTGCTGTTGATTTGCTCCTGGGCTATCTGCGCCGCTGGTATGAGCTCGTATGCCCTGTCCCATCCTGAATCAGGACTTCCCACTGGAAAAGGTAAGATATTCAGTAGATTGAGCTTTACCGGATCACCACAGGAGATAGACACGGCTGCTAGAATAGATAAAATTCTCAGTACTGCAGGGTACATTTCGCAAATAACACTATTTCACAAAGTGCGTGCAGAGGGCAAGCTGTTTTTTTTTGTTTTTTTTTCAACTGTGTAACGCCCCCGCCCACCAGCCTAGCCACGCCAAACGCGCTCTGCGCAGATCTTGAAACAAACAACAGCAAAACATTTGGTAAAGGGTAAAATGTGTAACGTAGCTGCATTTGTTGTTGTGGTGTGCAGCAGTTTGTTGTTGTGAAGTTGTGTTAGAGTGTGTGCGCTTTCTGGACTTTAGGTGACTTCGCTAGCGTCGTCGCGGGCTAGCTATGGCGAACACCAAAGGCCCGATAGAGGAGGCTGAAAAGCCTGATCAGAACTTAAGGCCTAACGGGCAGGGTGTTGAACTTCAGCGAGACCTGGTTGTTTCTGCAGATGTTGGTGATGTGGTAATGTGTACTCACCCTAACGTCCATGAAGATTCACCACCCGGTTGGTAAATTTTGTATTTAATGTTTATATTGGTTCTGTACTTGCAATTGATTCTTCTCCCTTACTCATGGGATAAAGATGTAAAAACTACCTCAAATCTAGACTACACTGCAGTAATAACGTTTTTTTTTTGTTGGCAGTGTAGACAAAATAGTTGCTAGGTTTGCATGTGCTTTATTCCTGGTACTTTAATGCTTCATACCAATAAGCAATCTAATAACTCAGTGAACACAAAATATTAGTAATGCGCTTGATAGAGATAAGCAAGGTAACGTACAACATTTCAATTATAGGCAGTATGGAGCTTACGATTATAGTTGGTTACAAACATATGAGCTACACAAAAAGGACCTCATTAAAGCCAATTAACACTAAAGTACTCTCGATTCGAGCAAGTTAGGATGAAGCTGCACTCATTTTTTGGCTGAAGCTGTTATCAGTAATTACAAATTTGTAAAAAGAAGTGGTATTCTAAATTTATGTATAAATGATCCAAGAACCACTTCTTAAAATAAATTCTCGTATTCAATGCTCCTTTTGCAAGGTCCATTTACGTGTGGCACCTGAATGTAACTGTGTTTAAAAAATATACTCTTACAGATTTTTCATTATAAGCAACATTTTTGTAAAACTTTAGATTTTATCACTTTTATATTAAAATAATTCAGTAAATATTATGAAACATAAAATTTTTGTGGTTTGTTGCTAGGCAACACATGCGGTTATATATATTATGGTTGCTAGGTACTTTTTTCAGTGTTTAATTTGTTATGATTTTTTAAATCTATTTACAGTACATATTTTCTTTTTAAAAATCTACCGGTGAAAGGGTTAATTACTTGTGCATTCTTAAAAAAAAAAGAAGTGATTAGTCATAGCATTCACTATTCTACTTTGACTCTATTTTGAAACCCATATTGATGGATGATTGGTCTATGTTTGCTCCTAGTAGAGATAGGTTATTTGGTCGACAGTGTTTGGATAGATTTCCCAAGACAGGTCACATTATGTGAGCCATTCTGGGGCAGTCACCTCATGTGGCCCTATTCATGATTTTTTTTTACGATTTATACCTTATGAAAATTTTGTAAATGTTTAAAAATTAAAGTACTGTGATAAACAGGTGACACACATGTGCACACGTATTATGCAGCACAACTTAATTTAATTATTACAACTTTTATTAGACAAATGCTAGAAGCTATAACCCAATGGCTGGACCTCAAAGGTTAAATGTTTGTCTGAGAGCAGCATTAGTTGACCACCTGTACCATACATGCACCATACTACACCTAATACCGAATACTTCAGATTACACACATGCACGTACGCGCACACACACATGCACACACACACATACACACACACACTGTTGACGGCAATTACTTGTTAAAAAGATGCAACCAACCCACTCAGGCATTCCGAATGCGAGATTCAATTTATACTGCTCATTTGATGATTGACAATTCCTGTGGCAGTGCTTAAAATTAAATACCCTTTACCAAGTTTGTTTGAATAGAGGGTATTATGTAAGGTTGGCCATAGGCAGAGGGTTTCATTTGAAAGTTTGAATTTTAATTTTATTTTGTGCTTAAAATAAGTATGACAAACTTGCTTTCTATATAAACTAGCAAGTACCCTGCCACACAGTGGCGCTTGACGTACAAGTTATCTTACTCAGTTATCATTCTCTACCATTGGTTAAGGTTACATAAGTTCCCTCTCCTGCTCTCTTTTTTCTAAAATATCTGAGCTTTTCTTATCTCCCACCTATCCTTTCTTCAGCTCTTTCTTCTTGAATCATGATAGTGGACTTAAGTTTTGCGAGACTTTTGCCTTCCTTTTTGAAACCGACGCCGCCTTTACTGTCGATGTCACCCGCTTTTTAGTTACAATTACACTCCCTTTTTTCCTTCTCTTCCGTTCTGTTTTAAACCTATGCTGCCTTATCTCGCCAATTACAACTGCTTTTTAAATTAATCGCCTTTAGCTTTCTCTATTGTACTTTCGCCTTCCTTTTGAAACCTATGCCGCCTTCTCCCTCGCCTACTATTACACCCGGTTAGTTACCAAATGTGACGACGCTGTACCATTCATATAATCATGATGCTTTACCAAACTGTAAGCTCATGAATTATTCACGAATACACACACCGTCGGTTGTCGTCGTTACTGACACACAAGCGTATTATTAATTATTATATTGATAACTGTGTGGATCTTGATAAAAAAAAACCCATTAGTAATACAGATTTGACTGTTAGAATATGTTGAGCAATTTAGGTGAGATCTAACAAGAATGTTATTGTCCCTTACATTATTATTTAATACATACATGTATACTAAAATGTTAGAAACACGTGTTAGTATTGCCCTGTGTGGCAGAATAGGGTCTGGCTTGTGAAGTTTCATAACTGAGACACGTAATTGACTGAGAGATGAGACAATTAATATAGGAAAGTTAACGGCAACAGCAAACAACAATAATAGATTTAGGGTTACTCTAAAAAGTAAAAAGAAAATTAGTTACATTTTTGTGTTAACAATTACTTGTCCATTACATAATTAACTCTAAGCGTGAGAGGGTTATAAAAGTCGTTCTGTCTGTTTGTCTGTCTGTCACGCTCTGATTTTGGAGATTACTAACAATTAATTGTTTATTTAGGTATGAACTTACTCAGAACAACGATGTAAGACCTTTTATTTCTACTTTTTAAAATTTCAGGCTGACTTTTGAGAAAACGCGAAACTGTCAGCTCTGTAGGTACTACCTTTTGTGGGTAACACCTACCATCATGTCGTAATCACGCGAGCTAATAATTGTTGCCTGCGGTAGTTTTGCATTTAGCTTCTCTTATGAAGACAGTATTTACTTGTACTGTTTTAATTGCTCGAGCTATATTGATACCTGATTAGAATAGCCAGTAAATTTTTATTTTAAGAATCCTTTGATTTATCGATCCCTACCCGTATCATCCTGGGAAATTTGATTGCTAAAAGTGTTGTGTGTTGGCAAAGATTAGCAAACAAAATTAACAAAAACATTGAACTAATAAAGAAATAATATGTAAGTGGCTGGCATTCTAGTTTGAATTTCAGTCAGACTAGTTCGCTTGCCATTTGTGCTAAAGCACATCACTAGTTTATTACATATTATAAATCTGTAACTCACGTAGTTATATTTTATTTACGCTCCGTAGAAAATGCTCTATTGTACCAGAGCTCTAGTAGATAAAGCATCGTATTGTAACTCACCATGCACTGCCACTAATGGAATAGAAAATGAACTCCTCTAAGTTTGTAAAACCTATCTGTGAACGCCTGTCCTCTTTTGTCTCCGTAGCTCTATGCCTTTTTTCCCCTGGCATGTTTTCGAATTGTTTTTTAAATTAATTTTCTCCCGTTATTCATTGGTAGATCAACTATAACATGGTGGCCCTCAGTGATGTTTTTGTAGGTATATTTTATAATACATGTTTAGTCCCTGAAGAATAATAAGCTGTATTCTATGAATGTGTGTATGTGTTCACTCTAGACTGCTGTTACTGGATGAGACCATGTGGACTTGGGTCAGTGATATGGGTGTTTGGTTTGTTAGCCATTGTGTTGCTGGCAGCCGGTGGAGGAGCAGTCTTGGGTTTAGTGATCTCAGCCATCATTAGTGTTTTCATGCACAAGGAAAGATTCACTCATGACGTTATTATGGGAGTGATAGCTGGTATTCCGCTTGGACTGGTCGTTGGATTTATAATTGTGTTTGTTCATGTATTGTACATGCATCGGTGTCGAAGAAATGGAACTGGGGAAAGACGATATCAACTGGTACCCAATCCTGCACCTGGCTAACTTACACAAATTGTTTGATGTTGTTATTTAACTGTTGTTGTTTGTGAGTGAGGCTAGATGATGTCAGCACTCCAATATTTCACCTAGTTGTCATTTCAGCTTGGAGTTTTATGTTCACATTTTATTCAGATCATGTTAGTGTCCAGTATCCATGGAAGCTATTAAGCCAGTTTTTTATTTTATTTTATATGGGTGAACAGGCATGGGAGAGGCCCAAATGTCTTCTACTATTGATTAACAAAAGAAATTAGCAAATAGGCTAAAGTGTTGATTTTTGTCAGATGAGTAAATGAGGAAGTGCATTCCAATTAGGAACAATCCATACGAGATATTTGGTAAGAATCGTTCACAAACCCGTGAGTGGGTGGAGCTAACGGTATTGTAAAAAAAACAAATGGCCGCAAATTCTGCTCAGAAGAAGGGTTCCGGAATTGTACCTGGCAGCGAAGAGGATGAGGATATAGTCCCTGCTGAATTACCTGGTGGGCCTAATGGTAGAGGAATTGATGATGATGATGATGACGACCACGACGTCCGTGGAAATGGTGCAAGAGCTGAGCGCGTAATCAGTAAGGGATAGTTAAAGATATTGTGTTAATGATTGTGGCCATGAACATAGCTGATTGAATTGCACAGGAGGTGCGATGTTCAGAAAAGAATAGTGGGATGCACAGTTAAAAAATAATTGTATTGCATGGTATAGTCTGAAATGTATAGAGAGAATTTCTTGGTGTGTTGAGAGTGAGACAGTAGCATACCAGTATCCCTCAACAGTATAAAAAATGTACTTATCTGTTGGTTGTTGTAGTTCAGTGGTTCTTGCAAGTGGTCCTGGATTTAATCCTATGACATCCAAAAAATTAAAAATAGCTTGTGACAGAGAAAGACTATGTACTGAATGAATGTAAGAAAGTTAAGAAAGAAATTGTGGAGTTGAATAAAACTATATAATTAGCTGTACATACTGACTAATAATTATCCAACATTCTACTCTAAATTTATCTTCAGAGAAATTTCTTAGCAAATTCAGACAACAGTGTAATAATGTATGACCAACGCCATGTGCACAAGTGCATTAATTTTATGGACACTTTACACCAACTTCAGCAGTAAATCAAGTTAAATTTATAGGAGTGCCATCTCCTTAATGCCAAGTTTTCCTTGGTTTTATTTTTTTCTTGTCCCACCAACCTTTCCCTCCTTTATTCAGGAAGGGCTCAGGTAATATCCAGATGGGAAATGGCTGGGCTCACGTGTGCCTTTGCCTTCATCACTGCGGTGGTGGTCCTGGGTGGAGCGGCAGTGGGACTGTGTGTGGGCATTGTGGGTGCCTCCAGAGACATCCTGTGGCTGGCCAAGGGAGCTGGTATTGGAGGAGCTGCAGGTCTGGTCTTTGCCCTCATCATCGTGGGCTTCGTTTACTTTTTCATTGTCAAGAAAAACCTTAGAACTGTCATTTTCTCTCCGTCTACAGAAGATCTTATGAATGTCACGTGACAGAGTTTATTAATTATAATATTGTTTTTCATGCTGGTTGACTCAACTCTCCCAACTCAACTCTTAGCCTTTGTTCATATCACCTATATATGTGAGGTCTCCGCTTTATTGTCTAATGTTTTTGTTTGTTTTGGTTTTGATCATTTTGTATTTGGATTGTGGCTGGTGTATAACTATAGTCAGTGTTCTCTCATTCATCTGAATGCTCATAGTTAGGGCCTACACAGCTAATCCCACAACACTATGTACTATAAAACTTTCACTTTCACTATGAACCCTCTTCTTATACTATATAGAATTAAAGACAACAACTGGGAATAGCCTGGTATCATTTGAGTCATCAATTCTTCAGTCACCAAAAACATTCCTGTAAGCACAATGTTTTACAATTTGCAGCTGCATTCTGTACAAAAGAGGCCACAGCATCAGGGAATTTCCTGGGTTTCTCATCCACTTCCCTCATACAATTTCACCGACACAATACACAAATTTATATTAATAAAAAACACAGACTTGCTGAAGTTTATAAAAATTTCTGGATGAGAAAGGGAAAATTCCCTGCTCAGTGCAATTTCACCGACACAATACACAAATTTATATTAATAAAAAACACAGACTTGCTGAAGTTTATAAAAATTTCTGGATGAGAAAGGGAAAATTCCCTGCTCAGTGGTCAATTACCGATTTGGGGGCGTGGCATCTTGGATTGTCCGGTAAGAAGAAATGTCCAGAGAAAGAGGGCAGCGAAAGAAAGATAGATACCTGGATGATTCTCCTAGGAGGAGCGCTTCTGCTCAGCTACTTGTTCGTGAGTCTGCACTTGCTGGAGGAGGAGCAACGGATTCCTGGTCCCGCCCCAATGGAACCGCAACTGTTAGCGAAACAAGCTCTGAAAAGCAGTCACTAATAATACCCAAGCATGAGTCTTGGTTTAATCTACAGGAGTTCATATATTTAACCATGGGTATCCCTCCTGGAATTCGCAGTTGAGTTTTACCTAGCCAGATTGTACGTGTACATAACTGACAAATAGCACAGCCTCAGACCCTGGGTATTGCATGCTTTTGTTAGTCATGATACCTGCAGTGCAGCAGGGTGCACCAATTACTGTTTAGCTGGAGCCACATAAAATAGGATTTAGCATTCTAGCTAGGAGTTTTGCACGCTTTTCAACTGCTTTAGATGATGACAGAGGCATTGTGTAGCTATGTATACTTATTATTCTTATGCTATATTGTATAGTTACGAGACTTAAAATATTTCATAAACAAGAATACCAAGGAGGAACCATAGCAACAACTTTCATGATACATACTTTCATAGCTAGCTTATTTTTAAGACTATTGCAGGGGTAGAAATACATTAAGCAGCCTCCTTTACAGTTTTATCACCAACAAGCATATGTCATTAAATAAAAAGCCTAAAGTTAGTGTCCAATGTAGAATTCTACATAGTTACTCAACAATTAATGCTATAAACCAGTTCTACAGTAGATATACAGTAGTTCATCATTTCTGTATTTTGTTCTTTCTTTTTTTTTTAGCTGGTGTAGCATTTATTTTCTACTTCTTCCTTCTATTTGCTGGAATTGTGTTGGGTGCTCTTTCAGGTAAGTTAGTAAACTTCACTAGGTCACTTTGATATTATTATATATTATATTTATTTATTCCACAAATGATATTTTTAGGTACATGATCCATGAGTTACTCACTATGCTTGTTATTTCTGGCTGTATAGTGCTATAACTAGTAGTTATAGCAACCGGCCAAGTTCGCCACTTTTCCTGGTTTTTACGGCTATATTCCTCTAGTGTAGCCTACAAATAACAGTTGGGGGTGTGAGTTAAGGTCCTAGTACAAACTACAGTAGTGAAGATATATATCTAGTGTGGAATGCTTATTACACTTGTCAGAGTGATATGGCTAGATATTTCACTCTCTGGCTTTATTTTCACCTCATGAAATATTTCACCATATCACACTCTCATGACTCATGTAATAAGTACTAAGTATGAGTAATAGCATGGGTAAACATGCTATTGATCCCTAATAGCACAGGTT
>WLWD01002604.1_pt1 | contig 31178 bp, 14 predicted proteins | sample 6712731 | NCBI WGS metagenome assembly WLWD01 (sample SAMN12718690, study PRJNA576275) | sponge metagenome | isolation source: marine sponge | host: Mycale hentscheli | place: New Zealand: South Island, Marlborough, Capsize Point | collected 2014-11-01
AAAGAAATCCATGAGTTGAGAGAAATAACATAGCTCCACACAGTTAATATAATTAATACTAGTGCTGGAGTGCAAAATAGCTAGCGAGTCTGTACATAGAAGAAATAGTACAATTTCTATTCTCAATTAGTGGTTCTTCAGTAGCATCTGAAGCCATTTTGTTTATCTGAATTACCAGACACAGTGTCCACAAACACCTGCTGCTCAACTGCAGTAATTTTATCTAACCTACTGTCTCACTAGCTTTGCTTGCTCGCCAATTATCCTCTGTAGTAACCTTGATCATATGCATGCTTGTGTTTTACTGGAATTGTTCTGAATACAATTTTGAGCTAAATCATTCCAACAATTCACAGATTTTTTAAAGCCCAAGTGTAATCTATAGCAACACAGTAAAAGTATGGTGTTTGTTTGTCTTTTAACATCTTTATACGTAAACAGGAGCGGATACAGTTGTATTCACTTCATTCAAGGCAGAAATATTTCATCGGAATTTATTAAAATGTACATCTTGCCGTCACATCAATCCCACTTACACAACATTGTGCCTTCCATTTATTTTCGAGATACATCATTCCAGTTTAAGAAATTTGTGACCTGCAGTGGAATTCAATGTGGGGTCACAGTATCTGTGGATTTTATTCATTTTGGCTCATTAAAAAATAGCAGTGATTGTGGCTTCATTACTAGTTGCTGGTCCAGACATACACGCAACAACTTATGCACACAAAATGCATATGCATGGGATACACCAAAGGATCTATTTGCATATCTATCCTACAAATTGACATGAAGCACATGTGAAATCTTAATACTTTATCCTACAATGTTCAAGTCTTTGGTCTTTGGTTTTTCTCTTGTAGGCATCTGCCTACAAATGTTACCAATTTTTTCTCATGTGATCTGTGTCCTGTGCGCACTTTTGTTTTTGTGCCAATAAATAGTCGACGAGATTTTTATGAAAAAAACAACTGTTAAGTTAGCTAAAGTAGCTACTGACTACTGCTACAACATATACCAGTAATACTGTCTCATGAGCTCCATTCTCTCACCAGCAAACAAATAAAAAATATCCTCAACTTTTGATTGTGTTACCCCTGATAGTGTCTCGCTTTCTTCACTAGCTCACCAATTATAATGTATATAATTAAGTATAAATAACAAGTGGATGAGGCAAAGGATGGTGGTAACTACAATAAGTTCGTCTCCAGAAAAATGGTCTCTCCAGCTCAAGTAGATAAAACATTATATTATATTTTCTCTTAGTGACTTGACTATAGGACCATATTTGAACAAATCAGTTTTACGTAAGTCGTAAAGCTATAACGATCAGAAAAGTCACCAAGATAACTTTCACCAGCACTAATAGAGTAAAAAATTAACTCTGCTAAGCTTGTAATACTTAACTTCAACATCTCTTCATTTGTCTCGGTAGCTCTTTTCCATTTTTTTTTGCATTATGTCATTGTCTTTTTCAGTAGAACATAGGACGACAATTCAAGCTAATTAACACTGACTGTAGTATAGTGGTGTACCAACTTGATTGGGCCGGCGAAGTAAGACCCTAACCAACGTGTCTCAATTTAGATTTTGGTTTAGAATCCTTTTGGTTTAATTATTTGTCTACTTGTGTTTGATTTATTTGTTTCTTTGTTATAACTTTTTCTTACATTTTATTTATCTATTTTTATTTTATTTATTTATTTAATGTATTCATTTATTTTTATTTGTTTTATTTTATTTATTAATTTCATTATTTACATTATTCTCTATACTTATTAAACAATTTATTAATTAATTTAACCGTAGACGACTATAACATTAAAAATGTTAGATAGAAACTTTCACCTAAAGGGGTCTGGAAAAAGCAAAGGAAAAACAATGAAAAATCTTGGTTGTCGCTGGGAATCGAACCCATGGGCACTGGCTTCAGCTATGGGTTCGATTCCCGGCGACAACCAAGATTTTTCATTTTATTCCTTTGCTTTTTTCCAGACCCCTTTAGGCGCGAAAGTTTCTATCTAGTTGTATGAAGGGTCTTGATAATTGTAGTAAAATAATGTTGTTGGACATTTCCCCTACCTCTGAAAACTTTGTATTCAATATAGCTATACACTGCAACTTTTAAACTGCACCAATTACTCGGTAGTTTTGAACTAAGTGGCATGTGTGATTATGTAGTTATTCCTCATCCAGAAGTGGTTGATGGGGTGAAAGTAGATAATTTACACCGTACGGTTGACAGTCACTATTGTGGGATGTACTCAGTCTGTTAAACTTCCTCTTTTCTGTCCTCTTTCCTTTATGTTTATGCATCTATCTACAGTGATCACTCACCTAGCTGTTTACAGTAAAGTACTTCAGCAGTCAGAGTCATACATAGACTGACTGCATTATTAACTTTACTATTTTTGTAGCTACACCTGTATCTGAAAGAAACTGAGTTGCATGCTTACTTACGATTTAAGGCAATGTAAAACGTGTTCCAAAGCGTTGTTTTAATAGAGTTGGGCAACCATTGCTTTCTGCAAGACATGTATATACAGAGAGGATTTGAATGTGGGTGTAGGCCGTTACATGTGCTTTAATCAAGTTGTAATGAATTATGTTGCAAATAACCACAATTAAGCATGCCTCCAAGGATAAATTGTTGGTTTTTTCTCTGAATAATATGTAAAGTCATGCCTAAAAGTGGTCAGATAGCCTAGCCTGACCATGTACTCCAACCATGTACCCAATTTCCAGTACTGGGTCTCGCTTGCTCACATCCTCTATAAAACTTGATCATATGCATGCTTGCTTTGTACTACTCTTCTCAACTTAAACTTATAGTTTTCTATCTAAGAATTCTTTCAATGTATAACATGTACTACCCTACTTTTCCTTCCATCTTCCATGCGATAATTGACATCACCAAGAACTTTGAAATAGTGTAAGGACCACGCCAACTCTCACTAAATGTATGCAACATTCCAGGTTTCTGCTCTCAGACTAAGTAGCCCACACTGAATTTTCTTAACTTCTTATTCCCATCTTTTTTTTGTTCTTCCTACACTGCACTTCCTTCCTTTTGTTCTCAATAGCTATCTCCCTAATACACTCCAGTCTTCCTGCTAGTTCTTTCACCCATGCTGCTGAAGTATTCCACACACCTTTCTTATCCCTTCTCCATCCATCATAAAGAACATCAATTGGGTCCCTAATCATTCTCCCATAAACTAGGTCACATGGAGCAAACCCTATGCTATGATTTGGCATACCGCTGAGTGCATGCAGTGCCATTGGCAAGACATCTGGCCATTGAAGACCTTCTTCCCTTGCCTTTGTCAAAATACTTCCCAATGTTCCATGCATATTCAAGAACTCCATTACATTCTGGGTGGTATGGACTGGTTGTTATTATGTTTATATTAAGCATTTTGTGCACCCTTTCAAACAAACCACTCACAAATTGAATACCACAGTCAGTTAAAACTTCTTTAGAAATATCAGTACATGTCCAAATTGGTATCGTGTCATTTGCTACTTGTCTTGCACTAATACCTCTTAATGGAATTTCCTCTTGCCATCTCATGGCTAAGCTATAGGTAAGATTATATTCTTATTTATCTCTTGCCTTTGGTAAAGAATCAACAAAGTCTATAAAATATCATATCATCATTACTGAAAGTGCTTTCCTGGGTCCATTTTTTCCACACTTCTGACATATTTGGTATGATTTGCATTGTAAAGAAATATATTTCTCCATTCCTGGCCAAATGAATTTGGAAGCAATCAATGAAAGGCACTCCTTAACACCCATATGCCTTGAACCCTCATGTGCAAGATCGAGAATCTTTCTTCTGAGTGATGTAGGTACAGCAATTACTTGCATAGGATCACCTGTCTTGTCATGCACATTTTTAACTAGATACCCATCTGCGATTTCCAGTGATGTATTTCCTTGCTTAGTTTCATTATATGACTCTTTTAGAGTTTGATCTGATTTAGCTTCCTTCCTGAGCTCATTCCTTTCTCTCCCTTCCTCTAAGACATGCAAATGCTCAAATTCATGAACATTTCCATCTCTTCCATTTATCATGTTGACATCACAGAGTAATTGTACTGGATTGCCACATATTATTTCTTCATCTCTCACACATTCCCCATTTTACTCCCCAATTCTACAGATATCTTGTCACACTCCTCCCTCTCAGCTGCTAAGATTTGCCCTGCATCTATGGTCAACACTAACTCCTCCTCTACAATTCTATCATTGACACAACTATTCACTGAAGCTCTACTGGATCTGATTCAGACTCTGGGCATTATGGCAATTGCCTCATCCTCAGATTTTTAGCTATAGATCTAGTGGTAATCATTCCAACTTTGCGGTCATTGATAGCTTCACTACCTAGAGATTTCCTTAATTATCCTGCTACCCTAACCATATTACTGAAGTCAGTTTCATCAACCATATCCATTGCTAAAACGATTTCTTCGTTACCCATATCATTGGATACTGCTACTACTTCATCCCAGGCTTCTTCTCCAACTTTTCCTCTGAGCTTTGCTGTTTGGTGGACCTATTGGATACTCATAGCTCCAGAAATAGTTGTTTTATGATCATCCATGTCCATCTGACTTATATACTCTTTGGGTACAATGGATGCATCTACTCCACTATCAAGAACTACTCAACACTTATAACCATTGATAATTGCATCTGCCTTTAAATTGATGTTATGTGTCCATCATCAATTGTTTATGTTCTTCTCGACGACATCTCGTTGTCTCTTCTCTTAGGACAACCTCATTTACGATGTCCTAACTTTTTACATAAAAAAGCCTGAGAGCCCACTACTTGCTAGTTTCAGTCTTTGTACCCTAATAATTTTTATCCTCACTTACCCCTGTCTACACCTATTAGCAGCTACCTTCCTGGTTATAATTTTTAGCAAGTAGCTCTCAAGCCCTACTTTGAGACCAAAAGCTGGCCCTATGGGTTGCTATGTACTGCCACACTACCACTGAGAAAAATATACCTAGCAACCACTGTGTCTTTAACCGATTATCGCCGAATTACGCGTTTCCGCGTAAATCGCGAGAGAGCTTCTCAGCACGGGTTACGCATTTTTGCTTTAACTGCCATTATAGCTACCAGCCGCAATCACAAATGTTTTAAGAGCTCCTGCAATGCTATAGCGTTTCTCCTGTGAGGTAAATGTAAGGGGGAAAGGTCTCAATGACCCTTACCATAAAAAAAAAGTATTATTTGTAGCTTGAAATTATAGCACTGTGTAAAAAGGAAGTCAAAATTATAATGTATCACTAATAAACAAAATTAGCTATATATCAATTAATTTGATAGTTATCAGTAAAAATTTAAAGATTGCCAAGACGTCTTCATAGAAGGCAGCAATGAAGAATTTGATGATCTTGAAAAAATGGAGACAGAAAGAGGAAGAAGACTTCTCAGATGTAGAGGTCGATGGCCAAGAAAGTCTTTATGGAGGGCAGTATTGAAGAATCTGACGATCAGGAAGAAATAGAGATAGAAAAAGGAAAGCTATTTTATCTTCGTTTGTTCATACACAGGGGGTTATTGTATAGATTTTCAACTACCCCAACCACAAAAAGGCGAAGTTATTATTGCATCAGGATACGGACTTTCTTCCTCCAAGTTCTCTCACAGTTGAAGGTGCCCATAAAATGAATTTTGATGAAGTAGCCGAAACACCAAGCTAGAAGGCATCAACTGGGCAGTATGGAAAGAAGTATTATCAGTTCTTTTCTACATTCCTTCTTTGACCCTTCTCCTCCTGGTCCTATTGTTCCAATACCTGCAACACCGAAAGAAAATATTCAACCTGAATTTGAGACAATATGAGACTAATAAATATGCCAGAAAAGTCATTCCCTATTGATCAAATGGATGGATCTTACAGTGGAAGAGACTTATGTGTACTTGAAGTTGATTATTGGACATCCTTACTTGGGAGAAAGTTTCTCAGTTATGAAGAGAAGATGTGCATTCTATGTCCAGAGCAGTAACAGCAGACACATCATGGTACAGTGGTGATTGTGGGGTGTGGCTTTGTCACCATGGAGTTCAATCTGACTGCTTCATAGTATAATCAGAAAAAAACCCTAAATTTTCTTGTTTTCTAGTTGTTTTATAATATCCGAGTATATAGTTCTCATAAAAAAAAAGTCAAAGTCAACAGTTATTGAATTTTCAAAGCAAATGGCTAGTGAACATTTAAAACAATAAATAGCTAAGAAACATGAGATGTTAGCCTGAACTTTTACATTACTGATGCTAACAATGGCAGACTTACTTTTAAGATGGTAGTTTCCAATGAGCGCATTTCATTCATTACAAACGTATAGAAACTAAACAAAACTTAGCCAGCGGGTAGAGGAGGGCTTTAGCTTCAATTTTTTTTTATTCTTCGCCATTGATTACTTCGAAGCTTATCACCTCTAGACAAAAATAAGGCTCAGGCTTTCAAGCTTCGAAGGTGCCCGTCTCGATTACCTGTAAACGTAATCTCGAATTTAATTTTATGATAATCGGTTCAAAACATTCATTGCCAAGCCAAAACCACAAAAATTATATTAAAATTTATTAATTTGGTATAACATATTTTGGTGATTTGATGAATTAACATATGAAGTATTATCTGTATACACTGATCATTTATTCATCCATGTGGCAGACATGAATTCGATTTCAACTTTTAAGCTCATTCATTATCATCATTCAAGTATCTTTTAAGCTACCATGTGGATTACCCATTACAATGGGCCTTAATTGATAATCATATTTTGATATTGTGTTTGCTTGTTATGTATTGACAGAAGAAACAAGTTTCTGGGAGTTAGTTGATACTAGCCCAACCCAACTATGGATAAATCATCACATTAGCTGCAGGTGGGCAGAAAATGGTAAGGTTTGTTTAATCAGGGTATTAGTAACTAGGAAGACAAATTTTCAGGCTCTTAACATTGGATAATTGTTTTCAATTTGGCAAAGCATATCAACCAGTTGATTTATGTGTAGATTTACACAAGGAGAGTTATACTTCTAACATTTGAATAGTGACTAGAAAAGATAAAAAGAAATGGATTACTGACACGTACTTTGAAAAAAAGTAAAGAAAATATACAGTGATTGTTTAATTTCTAAGAATGGTAGTAGCCAAAACAACTTCCATGATTATTTTCAGGCTACCTTTGAGCACTCTTAGCAATTTAACAATCTCATATCAGATCAGTGATGAATAAATTAACAGCATTGGTTGCTTGAAGCTATCAGTTTACCCAGATTGACAGACATTTGTAATAGTTTATCTCACAGTAGGTTATATATTGTCAATGCCAATACGATTTCATTAACTGTGGTAGTGTTTAAGTTATTTTGTGTTGTTTTGTTGTTTTTAATAGCACAATGGAGTTCTCTGAGAAAAATGTAGTCAATATAATCCGAAATGTTGCAGAATGGGAGTTCCTTGGGCTTCAGCTTGGATTCAGTTCTGACCATCTAAAAATTATAAAAAAAGATAGCAGTGACACAAGTGAAGCTATTATTTGTCTGATTGGAGAGTGGATAAGAAATGACAAGAAAGCCAGTTGGAAAACATTAGCTGAAGCACTGAGATTAACAGGATACAATAATCTGGCGGACTCGTTACATGGTGAAAAATTTGCAGGTGAAGTCAAAAGAAGTAGTAACATTTAAATACGCAGAATGGCATTTATTTATAAATTATGTTAAACTAGGTATGGCTTCTACAGTCTCTGCCAAAATGAAGAAGGTTAGTTTGTAAATGGGTTACTGTTTTACTGGTAGATAAGTGCCTTAATATTTTATTGCTGAATGTAATGTGTATATAGGAAAGTGAAGGTGACTACAATACTGATCAAGATAGTGTAGAAGACGATAAAGATGCAGCACAGGATATAGAAAAAAATAAAGAGTGCAGGCCTAGTGCTGCTAAAAGAGCCAAATTAGATGAGGCAGAGTTCTGTGCACCAAAATGTAAGTTAAAATTTTATGTTGTGTAAGGAAAGTGGTGAAGGTGATTACAATCATCTTTATTAAGATAAAGTAGATGAAGGTATGGATACATCACAGGAGAAAGAAAAGGATGTTGAGTGCAGGCCTAGTGCCGCCAAAAGAGCCAAATTAGATGAGGCAGAGTCCAGTGGTGAAAAATGTAAGTTAAATTTAATGTTGGGTAAGGTCCTACCTATTACTTAAAACTTCCCTGTATGTCCCAAATAGTCTCCATAACTTCTTCACCTTTTCGACGCCGTTACTGCATATATGCAGGTGAGAACAGGTCCGTGTTGTCCGAATTAAAAAAATCTGTTTTAGATTAAGCCGTCATTTTTTTTATACGTAAAGTAGGCATTGCAATGAACCCGTTCGGGCAGGTTAAGTATTTCTTTGAATCGTCTAGAAATGGAGATCGAGAAATATTTCTTGACCAAGAATTTTCAGGACACTGAGTGCCCAAATTTTTGGTTGCCTATAGACTTCAAACACTCAGAATAGAAAGTATGAAGCCTATAGAGAGTCTCTCAGCATTTTGTAAAAATATGGATAACGTTTTTCCTACTGGACATCAAGAGCATTCGATTGGTCTAGTTCATCTGAGTCTCCTCGAAACTTGCCGTAAGATGGACTGGTTCTGGTTAATTATCAGGCTTTTAGAAGCTTATTTTGCTTGTTATAAGGCTATTAATAGCTACCTACTTTATATGCCTGGTCGTTTGTGTGTGGATTGTTGCCGCTTTTGCTGTAGAAATTAAAAAATCTTATTCTAAAAGACGCCTGAAGTGTTAAAGAAAGTCGGCGTGGAAAGGGTTTATGTTAACCAGTGTTGTTTTAAATTTCTCTATATATTTTTAAATATGTGGGATGTGATAAAAAGACTAAGAGATTCTGTGTCAAGGGTATTTAGCTAGTACCTGAAGGATATCCTTGTATGTCCTGAGTTGTCGTTCAAAATAGTCCTAGGTTACAATTGTTGTTTTTCTAATAGATTTGATCTTGTATGCTGTAAGATATTCTCTATTGTCAAAAATATTTTGAAAACTGGGAAGTTTGTGGCAGTCCTTGATTGCATATAGGAAGTACTTGATTGCATATAGGAAGTACTTTGCAGTGTGAGTAATGCTAATTATATATGTATTTTCCTTACAGTGAAGCGACCAGTTAGTACTACAAAGGTTGAGAAACGATCTACAACTTCTTCTCACTACAAGAGAACTGGTGAGTATCTTTGTTATAGTGATCCCAGGAATATGTGATCTTCAGAGTTTTAGGTTAGGGGTTGGGAGAGAGAGAGAGGGCGACATAGGTTCTCAGATAGATAACTGACTTCTTGTGATTTTTAGCACTTTTCCTGTGGGACTTAGGATGCTCTAAAATATCTGGAACATTTAAGACTGGAGAATCTTTTCTGTATTAGCTACATAACTGGTAAAGAATTAGTATAGGTTACATCACGAGGTGGAGGTCGGTATGGGATTTACACAACCGAGGGCCGAAGGCCCGAGGATAGTGTAAATCCCGTACCGACCGCGCACCGAGCGGTGCAACCGACTTGTACCATGGCTCTAGGCTATAAGAAACGCATAACAACCTTTTTTTCTGTAGCCTCATTGGTCGCCGCTTCGCTTAGCTACAGATCGTAATTCTAGGCCACGGGCAAAAAATATTCACCTCCTAGGCGGTGTATAAGTGATTTATTCACCCCGAATTGAGAAATCTGATTGGACGGTTTGAACGAACCATGGTATAAGTTAAGTAGCACAATACATGAACTTTAGGACTGAAACTGTTGGGATTTTTTTCTGATGCCTAATGTAGCATTAAAACTTCATGATTTCACAGTTTGTTCTAAGTAGCCTCCATAGCTAATACCAATTAGCTAATAGGTTTTTCTTGAAAAAATATTTTTAAGATGCACCAAATGGTTACAATTGTCGTAAAACCCTAGGATAGTTCACTTATGGGGCATTTCTAATGGCAGAATATCGTGTTTATTAGAAAAAGTATGTCTTTAAATAATCCAAAGGTAAATTTTTTTACTTTCAAGTAATAAAATTGGTCTAAGAAGCTTTAATTGTTTCCAATGAATTTTGAGGACTGGGGAAATTCTGTGGAATGTAGGGTTGTAAATGCGTGTACTACAATGGGTGATGTTAATAAAACCAATTTTATCCTTACAGCAAAGCAGCTAGTTAGTACTACTACAAAAGTAGAACGATCTATAACTTCACTTCACTCCAAGAGAGCTGGTTAGTTTCCACTTTTTGAGAATATTAATTAATCTATGGTGCTTTTATAGTAGACTGAATATCAATATAATTTTTTTTATTAAATATTGGCAGAAATACAATTTTCATGCGGGTTACTGGGAAAGTAAAATATCACACTCACTCTAATATAAATATATATATATATACGCACATGTGCAATGCATGTATGCATGTGGGTTCTTACATTCATTATTAATTACACTATTACATACTAGAAGAGTGTTTAGTACAAATGGTGAGTATCTGCATGGAAGAAATCAAAACAACAAGGTTCTAGAACACAACAAAAATGGCTTGATTTTACTAAAATTAATGTTTAAGCACCAGTTTAGAAAGCACATCAGTCTGTGCAAGCTTCCGTCAAAAGCACCCAGCTACTAAACAAAAGCAGCAGAGTGTAACAATTGTTTGGTAAAGGGTCTTCAATTCCATACTAACCACTTGCTGTGAAGACTTTTGTGACTTGAAAAACAAAAACAAAAACAAGAGCATATGGGTAATGAGCTTGCACAATGCAGCGTGAAATAACAACCGTGAAATATCAGTGAGTAATTTCAGGGGACATATATCTAAAATAACACAGGAGAGAGATATGGATATAACTAAATCAAGTGGTAGAGGATAATAACAATGGATATAAATACCGTATTCTGCTGTATTCTTAATTTGTAACTGTTAGTACATCAAGTGGCATTGTGTGGTGGGATACTTGCAAGTCTATGTAAGAATATGCCTGTCTGTCTGTAAGTATGTTTTCATAAATAATTCAATAGCATAGTAGTCATGCTGGTAAAGCGTCACTACAAGCATGGGTAAGCCATCATTTTTAGTATAAGACGACTAAGGAAATGATGACTTTGTAGCTAAAATTAGATGAAATTGGTAAGGTAACGACGGTGAAAGTGGATAAAGATTTCAAATGGGAAAGCAGTAGCTAATAGTTTCACAAATTGTAAGTCCACAATCATGGGTTGAATGACAGAGAGACGGAGAAACAGGAGAGCTAAACAAAGGAGGAGAATGTAATTCGTGACTTAAGAACAATGAGCTGAATGAAGACAGGAAAATATTTAGCAAGAAAGAGAGGAGAGGAAAACGGATGTAACTAAACTAAGTGGTAGAGTATAACAAGAATGGATAAAAATACCTTTTGCTGCTATATATTTCTAATATGAATAAGATATTACACATCAAGCACCACGGTGAATGAGGTGATTGTCAAAAATATTCAATAAAAGTTTCTTCAGCATTCCTTCAAGAGTTGTTACAGGTTAGGCAGCTTTGTCTGATTTTCTGTTGATTCTGTGACAATTTCAACTGCTTCTTTTGTTGCGAAGCATAATTATTTCTCTACAATTTTGTCATCATATTGCTCTGTGACTGCTTGAGCTCTTGTTATTATCAATATCACTGGTTGACTGTCTCCTTCCGATAATAAGTTGACGAAATCTTTTAACTCGAGATTGTTGAGCTTAAACTGAGCGGAACTCTGGCTCCAGTCAGATCATTTTTATGTGAAGGCTGCTGTTCATGTGAGCTTCAAATGACCAATCTCAGTTTGAACTTCAGCCATATGCTGATCATTATCAAACCCATCAATGATTTGTATTCTACACTCAATTGGTGATCATCTATCAATTCAATGGCAAAGTGGATCTTGGAGTACCTTCATAACCTATCATTTCCCCTAGGTCTTGCCCTGTCCATCCAGTACTCTATAAAATTGCTAGGTCATTGTACTGAGTTGAGAAAAAGCGTTCACCTACAATAGCTAACCATAATCCATCACCAATCATGTGTATAAGAAAAGCAGAAAGCAGGAGAACACAAGGGACAAGAAAAATAGAAACAGGTGCGAAAAAGCTAAGTCATGTTACTACTTCAATGAAGATGTGAAAGAAAATGCACAATGAACAGAGATACTTGGAGGTAGAAAAAGGAGGGGTAGGGAATTTATGAGTTGAAAAAAGGAATAAGTAAAACTGGGATGGCTCAAGAAGAAAGAGAGCAGGGAGGAAAACCATGGATAAAAATACGTATGCTACTGTACTTCTAATTTGTACAAGTTAGTACATCAGGTGCCACTGTGTGGTGGGGTACTTGCTAGCTGTAAGCATAATTCCTTATTCAGTCTAACTTTAATGATTAAATGTACTTAGTGTGGAATGTCACTGTAACACTCACCAAACTATAGCCTGTAGCTATTAATATTCTTTTGTTAATGTAATGTAGTTGAACAAAGAATTTTACGCTTGGAAAAGCGGTTTGGATTCATAGTTAAAGACACCAAGAAAGAGATATTACATGATGAGCAGAAGCTCAGAGAACTTCCTGACCTCATTGAGTACGGACTACCACAGAGACTGAAGAGGTTAAGAAACTTTATTATTAGCAGTTCTCTGACAAGAGCGTCTTTGACAAGAAACAACTTTGATACATATTTTGAAGCTTTAGAACAATTGTGGAGTTTCATTGATTATGATTTGTTGCGAACTATTATTTATTAACTTGAAAATATTGAATTGATGAATAAAGTGGATGATTACAAAGAAGATGTCGAAAATTTTTGTGCAGAAACCACTATATATGAGTTTATTCAAGTTTGGAAACCAAGATATGATGATCAAGATATACCACAGGAACTTCGCATGTGTGTGACAGAGTTATCATTGGACCTTGAGACCAGTACTGTCGAGCATCTGAAAGAGATACAATGTAAATTAAGATATTCCCTACCACAAGAATTAGCTCGGGCAGCATTTTATATATGCAATGTGAGGCCAGGATCAGTGACAGTGTCCTGGCTGGTTTGGGCGGAGTGTGTCTCAGATGTGATGGACAGTTTAAATCTCCTAATGAAATCAAATTCCGAAATTATTTCAGAAATTCATTTATCATTCATGTCATTAGACAATGTTATTTTATACTCCACCTACAATGAGCAGGTAATAGTGCATGTTGTACTAAAATAGACTTTTATTGAGAGTTTTTTGAGCAAGATACTCATGCTTGAACAAAATGGAGCCTACAATTTTAGTTTTGTAAACGAATGTGTAGCACCATAGTAGCACATGTGATAGAGTAACGAAATTAATGATAGTTCCTAGATAAAGGCAGGCAGCCATAGGGCAATCCTTTTGATTGAAATGTTTGATGACATAGTCCATGCTTAACGGTGCATATAATAGACTCTATATCAGTTTAGCTCTCGAAGGAAGTAAACATGTGTTGTATGTTCTAGTTAGTATATGACTCACATGCTGTAGTAGTGTTATTGGCCAATCTATGGTCACCTCTGCTCAAGTCCATTGCTTAGCAACACATGAAGTTGAAGCATATCTCCCTTTTGATGTCATGTTTTAGTGCATTCTCTTAGTAATGTCAACAGCCCACAAGACTAGTATTTCCAAGCACTAGTTTTTTTGTGCCCTACTGTAGTAAGCAACACCCACTTGGACACTAAAGTTAAAGTGTGTGCCCTATAAAGACATAAAAACATCAGGATGTACTGCATTTTAGTGGCACCGAAGAGAAGAAGTGTCATATTAATTCAGTGCCTTTTTTAAAACATCGTCAGTAATTTAAATATAAATTAAAGGCTGTTACAGTAGCCAAATTGCATAAGAGCTTAAAATTCACTGATAAGAACCAAAACTGGACACAGTACAGTGAGCTAATTCATGTCTGAAAGGTGGCAGCATTACTTTAGAAACCCATTGACCCGCACACGCTGGTAAATTGTTCATGTTTGTCTTATACGTACGCATGTAGGTGTATGTGTGACAAAAAATGATTTTATGAATAAATTATTTTATGTCAAACTTGAATTAACTATTGGTTTATGTAAATGTACACCTCTGCTACCACCTTTAAGGATAAATTTAAATAAAATGTAGCTATCATTGCTGATTTTTATTGGCCATACCTTTTGTTGTGCTCATTTATTTAAATACTTGAATTATTGACAATCCATTTTTACTATTTCAACTCTAGAAAAAAGATAAGTGTGAGTGCAGTCAGTAGGTAGGTAGATAGATAGGTGTAGATAGGTAGGTGGGTAAATATGCAGCTTGGTGGGTGTACACTTTGAGATAAGTGTGAGTGTAGTCAGTAGGTAGGTAGATAGATAGGTGGAGATAGGTAGGTAGATAAATATGTAGCTTGGTGGGTGTACACTTTGACCATAGTATCAAAAAACAAAACAAAAGTACTCCTGAAAACTGCTTTAGTAACAAAGAAAAGTCCCACCTGCATCACTATGAGTGATATGCAAAAAAACCTAAAGCAATTTTTCAATAGCCCCTATCTGCTTCACTAATAAATTATTAATACATTGCTGATGTGATGTTGAAAATGATAAAGTTTTGTAGCTTTTCATTTGTAGTTCTTTGAGGTCCTAATACAATTTAAAACAAATTTAGTTATGCTTCATTTATAGATGCTAAGTGCTATTGTAAAAGGAGAAGTACAAATTGTGGAGAAGATTTTGATAAAGAAGTATTTAGATCCTAATTATATTTATCATGACTATAAGGTATGTTATGGTTGTATTTTTTTTATGATTACCTTAAAATACAATGAAAATTTATACAGATTATACGTGATGCATCAAATTTAGTGATAGCATGTCTTAAAGGTGATGTACAAATAGTACAACTATTAATATGGCATGGCGCTAAAGTCAATTTTCTGTCACAACATGGAGTATCGCCATTGTATGCTGCTAGTGAAAATGGACATACAGAAACTGTGAGAGAACTCGTTTCAAAAGGTGCTCAGATAGATCTTCAAGATGAGAATGGAGCATCACCATTGTGTATTGCCAGTCAGAATGGACATACTGAAACAGTGAGAGAACTCATAGCAAAAGGTGCTCAGATAGATCTTCAAGACGAGATTGGAGCATCACCATTGTATATTGCCAGTCTGAATGGACATACTGAAACAGTGAGAGAACTCATAGCAAAAGGTGCTCAGATAGATCTACAAAACAAAAATGGTGCATCACCATTGTATATTGCAAGTCAGATTGGACATACTGAAACAGTGAGAGAACTCATAGCAAAAGGTGCTCAGATAGATCTGCAAAACAACAATGGCGCATCACCATTGTATATTGCCAGTCAGAATGGACATACTGAAACAGTGAGAGAACTCATAGCAAAAGGTGCTCAGATAGATCTACAAAACAAAAATGGAGCATCACCATTGTATATTGCCAGTTACAATGGACATACTGAAACAGTGAGAGAACTCATAGCAAAAGGTGCTCAGATAGATGTACAAAACAAAAATGGTGTATCACCATTGTATATTGCCAGTCAGATTGGACATACTGAAACAGTGAGAGAACTCATAGCAAAAGGTGCTCAGATAAATCTTCAAGACAAGTATGGAGTATCACCATTGTATATTGCCAGTCAGAATGGACATACTGAAACAGTGAGAGAACTTATAGCAAAAGGTGCTCAGATAGATCTTCAAGATGAGGATGGAGAATCACCATTGTATATTGCCAGTCAGAATGGACATACTGAAACAGTGAGAGAACTCATAGCAAAAGGTGCTCAGATAGATCTTCAAGACGAGATTGGAGCATCACCATTGTATATTGCCAGTCAGAATGGACATACTGAAACAGTGAGAGAACTCATAGCAAAAGGTGCTCAGATAAATCTTCAAGACAAGGATGGAGTATCACCATTGTATGCTGCTAATTATGATGGACATACTGAAACAGTGAGAGAACTCATAGCAAAAGGTGCTCAGATAGATCTTCAAGACGAGGATGGAGAATCACCATTGTATATTGCCAGTCAGAATGGACATACTGAAACAGTGAGAGAACTCATAGCAAAAGGTGCTCAGATGAATCTACAAAACAAAAATGGAGTCTCACCATTGTATATTGCCAGTCAGAATGGACATACTGAAACAGTGAGAGAACTCATAGCAAAAGGTGCTCAGATAGATCTTCAAGACGAGATTGGAGCATCACCATTGTATATTGCTAGTCAGAATGGACATACTGAAACTGTGAGAGAACTCATAGCAAAAGGTGCTCAGATAGATCTTCAAGACGAGGATGGAGAATCACCATTGTATATTGCCAGTCAGAATGGACATACTGAAACAGTGAGAGAACTCATAGTAAAAGGTGCTCAGATAAATCTTCAAGACAAGTATGGAGTATCACCATTGTATATTGCCAGTCAGAATGGACATACTGAAACAGTGAGAGAACTCATAGCAAAAGGTGCTCAGATGAATCTACAAAACAAAAATGGAGCCTCACCATTGTATATTGCCAGTCAGAATGGACATACTGAAACAGTTAGAGAACTCATAACAAAAGGTGCTCGAATAGACCTTCAAGACGAGGATGGAGTATCGCCATTCTATATTGCCAGTCAGAATGGACATACTGAAACAGTGAGAGAACTCATAGCAAAAGGCGCTCAGATAGATCTACAAAACAAAAATGGAGCATCACCATTGTATATTGCCAGTTACAATGGACATACTGAAACAGTGAGAGAACTCATAGCAAAAGGTGCTCAGATAGATCTACAAAACCAAAATGGTGTATCACCATTGTATATTGCCAGTCAGATTGGACATACTGAAACAGTGAGAGAACTCATAGCAAAAGGTGCTCAGATAAATCTTCAAGACAAGTATGGAGTATCACCATTGCATGCTGCTAATTATGATGGACATACTGAAACAGTGAGAGAACTCATAGCAAAAGGTGCTCAGATAGATCTTCAAGACGAGAATGGAGCATCACCATTGTATATTGCCAGTCAGAATGGACATACTGAAACAGTGATAGAACTCATAGCAAAAGGTGCTCAGATAGATCTACAAAAAAAAAATGGAGTATCACCATTGTATATTGCCAGTCAGAATGGACATACTGAAACAGTGATAGAACTCATAGCAAAAGGTGCTCAGATAGATCTTCAAGACGAGAATGGAGCATCACCATTGTGTATTGCCAGTTACAATGGACATACAGAAACAGTAAGAGAACTCATAGCAAAAGGTGCTCAGATAGATTTACAAAACAAAAATGGAAGATCACCATTGTGTATTGCCAGTTACAATGGACATACTGAAACAGTGAGAGAACTCATAGCAAAAGGTGCTCAGATAGATCTACAAAAAAAAAATGGATTATCACCATTGTATATTGCCAGTCAGAATGGACATACTGAAACAGTGATAGAACTCATAGCAAAAGGTGCTCAGATAGATCTTCAAGACGAGAATGGAGCATCACCATTGTGTATTGCCAGTTACAATGGACATACAGAAACAGTAAGAGAACTCATAGCAAAAGGTGCTCAGATAGATTTACAAAACAAAAATGGAGCATCACCATTGTGTATTGCCAGTTACAATGGACATACTGAAACAGTGAGAGAACTCATAGCAAAAGGTGCTCAGATGAATCTACAAAACAATAATGGAGCCTCACCATTGTATATTGCCAGTCTGAATGGACATACTGAAACAGTGAGAGAACTCATAGCAAAAGGTGCTCAGATAGATCTGCAAGACGAGGATGTAGCATCACCATTGTGTATTGCCAGTTACAATGGACATACAGAAACAGTAAGAGAACTCATAGCAAAAGGTGCTCAGATAGATTTACAAAACAAAAATGGAGCATCACCATTGTGTATTGCCAGTTACAATGGACATACTGAAACAGTGAGAGAACTCATAGCAAAAGGTGCTCAGATGAATCTACAAAACAAAAATGGAGCCTCACCATTGTATATTGCCAGTCTGAATGGACATACTGAAACAGTGAGAGAACTCATAGCAAAAGGTGCTCAGATAGATCTGCAAGACGAGGATGGAGCATCACCATTGTGTATTGCCAGTTACAATGGACATACAGAAACAGTAAGAGAACTCATAGCAAAAGGTGCTCAGATAGATTTACAAAACAAAAATGGAGCATCACCATTGTGTATTGCCAGTTACAATGGACATACTGAAACGGTGAGAGAACTCATAGCAAAAGGTGCTCAGATAGATCTGCAAGACGAGGATGGAGCATCACCATTGTGTATTGCCAGTTACAATGGACATACTGAAACAGTGAGAGAACTCATAGCAAAAGGTGCTCAGATAGATCTGCAAGACGAGGATGGAGCATCACCATTGTGTATTGCCAGTTACAATGGACATACAGAAACAGTAAGAGAACTCATAGCAAAAGGTGCTCAGATAGATTTACAAAACAAAAATGGAGCATCACCATTGTGTATTGCCAGTTACAATGGACATACTGAAACGGTGAGAGAACTCATAGCAAAAGGTGCTCAGATAGATCTGCAAGACGAGGATGGAGCATCACCATTGTGTATTGCCAGTTACAATGGACATACTGAAACAGTGAGAGAACTCATAGCAAAAGGTGCTCAGATAGATCTGCAAGACGAGGATGGAGCATCACCATTGTGTATTGCCAGTTACAATGGACATACAGAAACAGTAAGAGAACTCATAGCAAAAGGTGCTCAGATAGATTTACAAAACAAAAATGGAGCATCACCATTGTGTATTGCCAGTTACAATGTACATACTGAAACAGTGAGAGAACTCATAGCAAAAGGTGCTCAGATGAATCTACAAAACAAAAATGGAGCCTCACCATTGTATATTGCCAGTCAGATTGGACATACTGAAACAGTGATAGAACTCATAGCAAAAGGTGCTCAGATAGATCTTCAAGACGAGAATGGAGCATCACCATTGTGTATTGCCAGTTACAATGGACATACTGAAACAGTGAGAGAACTCATAGCAAAAGGTGCTCAGATAGATCTGCAAGACGAGGATGGAGCATCACCATTGTATATTGCCAGTCAGAATGGACATACTGAAACAGTGAGAGAACTCATTGCAAAAGGTGCTCAGATAGATCTCCAACCCAACAATGGAGCATCACCATTGTATATTGCCAGTTGTAATGGACATACTGAAGCAGTGAGAGAACTCATAGCAAAAGGTGCTCAGATAGATCTGCAAGACGAGGATGGAGCATCACCATTGTATATTGCCAGTCAGAATGGACATACTGAAACAGTGAGAGAACTCATTGCAAAAGGTGCTCAGATAGATCTTCAAGACGAGAATGGAGCATCACCATTGTGTATTGCCAGTTACAATGGATATACTGAAACAGTGAGAGAACTCATAGCAAAAGGTGCTCAGATAGATCTGCAAGACGAGGATGGAGCATCACCATTGTATATTGCCAGTCAGAATGGACATACTGAAACAGTGAGAGAACTCATTGCAAAAGGTGCTCAGATAGATCTACAAACCAAAAATGGAGCATCACCATTGTATATTGCCAGTTGTAATGGACATACTGAAGCAGTTAGAGAACTCATATCAAAGGGTGTTAATGTAAATGTTCAAACGAATAGAGGATGGTCTCCATTAATGATAGCTTGCTCTGCTGGTCATTCAGATATTGTTAAAATATTTTTATTCAATAAAGCTGATCAAGATTTAGTTAATGAAGATGGATTATCAGCATTGTGGATTGCTCACTTTGAAGATCGTTGGTACATTTATAACATGCTGATTATGCACAAGATCTTGTTATCTAATGAGAAAAGTAACTATAGTCATTCCATTTATACAGCAGCAGAGGCATGTTAATGAACATCTTTCTTTTTATTTTACTGCTACAAATAGATCTATATTTGATTTTTTGTAATGCATATTACTAATTAAAATAACTGTTGCATAAAATAATATGCAGAAATTGTGAAGTTGATTAGATACTGGTAGATTACATGGTTAGGTTGTGGAAACTATGTGGGTTCATGAGTATACATGTGGTATAATTACCACATCTCTCAAAGACACTGTTATGACATTGACACTCACAGCACACTCATATTGTATTCTGTTACTTCTATTATCAGCTATTCACTAATAATGTACACTAACATTCCATTCCCATACTTCTACTTTACACCTCTTGTTTTATGCCATGTCATTCTGTCATGCCTGTCCTGTTTGGCCCTTCTATATAAAAGCTGAGCATTGTAGGTAAACTCTGAGTGTATGATCATGCTATTCAGTGAATTCTTAATTACAGCACAACTTGAACAGAATTGAGAGATCTGTCTTGGGAGCTGTAAAGCTCTGAATAGCTAGATTAACTGTTGAGTTGTACACTCTGGTGGCAGCCTACTCTGGTTGTTTCCCCACAATACACCACTGTGTGTATTATGCTGGTATTACTATGCTATGTCTCTGTGTACTACACTTAATTACTTTACTATACCACTGTTTTACACTCTGCTATACCACTGTGTATTACGCATGTATTACTTTGCTATGCCACTGTGTAATGCAATAAAATAATTGTATATCATTAAAAATGCTTATTATACAAAAAAAAATTGTTAAATAAATTTGTTCAGTTTGAAAATTAGTTCTTTGCTTCTAGAGGTAGGTTCACTTTCAATGGAATTTAAGGAACCAAATGGACATTTTGTATTTATCCGACATCATTGTAGGTGTGATGTCATTCCACTTTTTTTGACAGTACACCTTCACCTCTCAAATCTGGAACAAGAAATTATTTGTGGTATTTTATATAGAGCTAGAGTGCAGCTACGTCAGTAGCTACATTAGCATGTACCTTGTTTTGAAATACTCTTCAGTTTGTGCAGATCAATATATTTTACTCTCTTCTGTCTCACTGTCATACACATAATATACAATCATATTTAATATGAATTTACTTGTGCCGTGGTACGTTCAAACTGTACAATCAGATTGCTCAATTTGCGGTGAATATATTTCATACCCAGTCGAACCACACCCGATTTGTGACCACTAACTCAACTGGGAAGTCAAGAAACAGTAAACAGTTGCTGATAAAGGGGAGTGACAAAATCAAGAGACAAATTTGTTTTGCAGGTAATAGGGCCCTACTTTTTCAACTAAAGCTTTCTATAGTGATAAATAGAATAAATCATTAAAATTTTGTGTCCCGTTTATTCTTGTGTATAAAAAAATCAATTAAATAATGATTAAAATTGATATAAACTTGAGGGCCGGACACAGCGGCAAACTTGAGGGCCAGATACAGAGACAAATTTGATGGCTGGACAGAGCAGCAAACTTGAGAGCCAGACACAGTGGCGCCAGACAAGCTGAACAATTTTTCAACAACATGAGATACTCTATTATTATTATTAGTATTATTATTATTATTATTACTATTACATGTATTATTATATTATTGCTGTTATTATTTTTAAAATGCTATGATTTTTTTATCTGTTCTATATTAAATAATTTTCATAGTAATTCAGTCATGGTTGAATTTAATATGCCGTTGTGTCCGACCCTCAAGTTTGCCGCTATGTGTCTAGCACCTCAAGTTTGCTGCTATGTCCGGCCTTCAAGTTTGCCGCTGTGTCTGGCCCTCAAGTTTGCCGCTGTGGTTGGCCCTCAAGTTTGCCACTGTGTCCGGCCCTCAAGTTTGCCGCTGTGTCCGGCCCTTGAGTTTGCCGCTTAGTGGCTGCTGTCTAGTCCTCATTTTTGCTGTGAAGGTAAGTTTATTATCAGCCATTGTATAGATATCATCATCATCATTAAATTGTAGCTTCCAGTATCTGATCCTCACCTTGCTACTGTCTCGGATTCACTGCTTTACCCATCCCACTATCTCAGACATTCAGTAAGCATCAATGGCATCTGAAGGTAACAAGAAAAGTATTCTAAATACTATTGCAATCGGCCTTGCAGCACTTGTTACTTATGTGGCAAATCTTGCCCAAAATACTCACACTATATGGAGGCTGGAGTGACATTGAAAAAGAATTTCTGAAACAGCATTGCATTGATGAGCCAGACCCTAGTGCATGTATCTGTGTTGCTCATCAGAAAGAGGCCCAACCACATCACCCTTCTGGATATTCACCTAAATGGAGCAAAAAAGTGCTCACAAGTTGCTGTCAAAGCCTGTGCTCAACCTTCTTGCAATTCAAATAACAAGCTTATCAAACCCTTGTTTGCAAATGATGGGGAAATAAGGGAAGCTCTAACATAACTCATCCAGATTGTGAAGTTTTATTATGCAATGAACATTATCAGGCAGTGTATTGACAATTACTAGGCTCACAACCCTGTGCCAGTTGTAACATAAAACCTAGAAAAAGTACAAGAAGTACAACCTTTACACGCCATTGCCCAAACACAGGTATAATAAATGTGATTTTAGCAGACGGAGCTCAGCTACTGTTGCCTAATGATTATTTGCACTTCATGCTATAATTCACATGTGGCCCTCATTGAAACCCATGAGAATGACAACGAACTATCTACTTTAATTGGATACTACAAATACCAGAGATTAGTTCTGATAAGAAATTTGTCCCACGATCTGAAATTAACTGTTCAGGTATACCATGGCGACAAATAATATGTTCCACAAAGAGTGTCGCGATAGTAATGGTCTTTTGATCAGACATAGGAAAAGCTTCAACCCATTTAGTGAAGTAGTCCATGAAAACTAAAACATACTTATTCCCATGAACAGTCAAGGGTAACTGCAGGACATTTACACCAACTCGATGAAATGGTCCTCCAACTGGTATTGACTGCAGTGGTGGCTTAAAAGTTTGACGGGTACCTTTTCTCGAGGCACATACCAGACACCCTCTACAAAACGTCCTAATATCTTTCCTCATCCCACACCACCATACATATCTTCTCAAACGACTATACACCTTCCTCTCCGACAGGTGCCCTCCAAAACAAGAGCAATGAGCCTCTTCCATAAGCTCTTGTTGTAATGACTTGGGTACAACTACACACAATTGTCCCGGGTTAGTTGGGTTCTCAAACTGCAAAATACCATCCAACACCTCATACCTTGAACTCTGCAATACTACCTTCCTAGCTACTACCTCATCTTCTGGAATTTTTCCATCACACAGATAATCAATCATCATAGCTAACTCCTCATCCTCTTGCTGCTTATCTCTCATCTCCAAAGTTCTCGCTGACAACACACTAGACCAACCATACTCTGCATCTGCACACACAGCTGCAATCTCAACATCAGGTACTGGGTTTCGTGAAAGAGCATCAGCATCAGTATTGCTCTTGCCTGGTTTATGCTTCAATGTGAGATCAAATTCCTGCACAATCAAAGCCCACCGAGCCAGTTTACCAGATGGCTTAGAAGAGTTGAGAATTGAAAGACAAGCTAGATGGTCAGTATACACCACACAAGGATAACCTAACAAATAATGGCCGAAAATGCCGCACTGCCCATACCAAACCTAAAGTTTCTAGCTCTGAAATCCCATAATTCCGCTCATGTTGATTAAGTGAACGGGAGGCATATGCTATTGGATGTATTGTGCCATCATCCTGTAGTTGGGAAACAACTGCACCAAGACCTGAATAACTTGCATCTGTGGCCATAATGAAGCCCCTCCCATCAAACTTGGGATAAATTAGAACAGGAGCAGATGTAAGCAACTTCTTGAGCTTATTAAAAGCCTTGTCACACTCTTCTGACCACTCAAATGTCGAATCTTTCCTGGTCAACTTATGCAGAGGTGAAGCAACCTTTGCATACTCGGGGATAAACCGCCGATAATAGGAAGACAAACCCAAAAATTGATGGAGGGTTGTCACATCAGTAGGAACGGGAAATTCCTCAACCTTCCTAGTCTTCGCTGGATCAGGTCTGATACCATCCTTGGAGATCACATGTCCTAGAAAATGGACAGACTCCTGCAACAAGTGACACTTTTTAGGCTTCAACTTCAAGCCTGCACGTCGTAGTCTCTCAAAGACTTCTCTCAAGTGCTCCAGGTGTTCCTCTAGATCCTTGGAGACGATCAATATATCATCCAAATACACAAAGCAATCATTCCATTCCATGCCAGCCAAAACATGCTGCATGACCCGCTGAAAAGCACTACAGGGCTTGCCCAAGGACTCACTGAAGGCTGCACAACACCTTGCTGCTGCATTGCCTCAACCATAGTTGCAATACGCTGCCGTTGAGACATGGGGGTTCTATAGGGTGGCTGCTTGATAGGAGAATGCTGACCAGTATCAATGTGATGCTGAACTACATCAGTACAACCCAACTCTGAATCATTGAGAGCAAAACAATCTACAAAATCACCCAACAACTGCTTCACTGCATCCGGCTCACTACATTCACCCATATTTTCACGCACTTCCTCCCAAATAGACTCTAACCTATCACCTTTCTCAGCAGTCGGGTCTGCTCTAACTTCGTTTATACTACCCACAGAATTCTTCTCCAATTCCTTCGAACTACTCAATTTCATCACCTTACCAATAATTATATTGTCTTCTAGTTTTACTGACATCCCTTGAAAGTTAGATACTGGAACTGTTACGGATCCATCACTCCCCACACTCAACAGTGCCTTTTGAACATCAACACCCAGGTCATTAAACGTTGAATGACATGGCTCAAACAAAACATCTTCAGACCGTATTTCGTCATTGACCTTCCCCACTGCATAACTGCCTTTGAACCCTGGAATGGTCACTGAACTGACTAGGTTCACATAAGCTTCTGACTCTTCAGAAGTTGAATTTGGAGGAGACCACAAAGTCTCACCATTAGACCTGGTCATCACAAAACCAAGGAACGGGATAGCATTCATCCCTAATAAACAATCTTGTGCACTATCTGGTTGCACAAACACTGGAACAATAACACTATGTTGGTCAACACTAATGGTCATTGCAACTTGAGTAGTTACAACCAATTGTCGTCTCTTCTTTTCCCCGTCTTTACCATACAGATGTTACAGAGGATAATTCCAATTTAGGCAAAGGTTGACCATTCTGAGATCTATGCTGTGCTATTTTACACAAAGAGACCTGGAAATAATAGTAGACAGTGCCCCCATGTCTACCATATAGCCTCAACTGACACTCCATCAACCTCCAAGTTGATGTACAACGCTTCACCCACAGCTCCATTTACACGACTGTTAGCTTTAACAGCATTGTTTGAACTAGTGGAGCTCATACTAGAATTTTCTTGTTCTAGCCGACGCTGAGCAAGCATCTGTTCTAGTTGCTCAGTAGTCATATCACTCGACTGCTCTATGGACACATTACTTGACGGCTCCACAGATACATTACTTGACTGCTCAGCCCCAACTGTACTATTTGTTGAAGAGGCTGGATTCCCTCTAGCACGACCTGGTGCCTCTCTCAAAGTTCGAGTGCAATCACTGGCATAATGTCCATATCCATGACAATTGTAACACTGTCTCCTAAAGCGAGACCTGTTTACTCCAGCTCCTCCTTGTGCCCCTCTCCCTCTAGGTACACTAACAGATTGTGACCCTCTATCAGATTTAGAGTCACCTTGAAACTGTTTCTCTGAGCTTCTATTTTGATGTTGCCCCTTTTGCTTGCCTCGGTTATCTACTCTACTATCAGCCGAGTATTGTTTCTCTCTCGACTCAAACATTCTAGCACGATCATATAGGGCATAGAAAGTTTCATCTGGCTTAGGTGCACCAAGCTTCCTTTGCTATTTCACATGCAAAGCTTGAAAAAACCGGCCCTTCAGCAAGCGATCCAGCTCCTTCCCAGTCATGGATGGAAAAGCTTTACGGCCTAGCTGTTGCAAAGAAATTCCCAACTGCTCAACAGACTCTTCCCCTTGCATTTTGTGGTGAAACTGCAAACCACGTAACTCCTCAATATCAACAGGTTGAAACCTCTTCTTCATAGATTCCATAGCCATTTTAAAACTATTTTTCTCCTCCCCAGGTAACACACGAAATACCTCTGCCGCAGTTTTATCCAAATGAAGCTTCAGTTGATGAGCTCTTTCTTGCCTGAGTATACCCAAATAACCATTGCCGACAGTGAAACCCAGAACTCAAATTGTTTGAAGCACCAACAACATTTGAAGATTTAACGGTAAGTCCATGGTTTTTCAAGCCTTAAAAGAACATGATCAATGTGAGACATATGATCGGACAAAAACTTAGATAAGATCACATCATCAATGTATGGCAAGGCAAAGGACTTTAAACCACAAAGAATCAGCAACTGAAAGGTCGCTGGGAAACACAACTGATACAATGTTTTATAATATAGTGAACAGAGTGTGAGATGTTGAAAACAAGAAAAAACAAAAAGGAGATAGGCAAGAAATTTCAGGGTCAAGGCTGCAGAGGGAGCAGCCTATTGAGAAGGAAGTGTTACTGATTTTTATTTATTTATTTTTTCATATGAAGGTGGACTGTGGTATGCACCTTTTGGAAGTACCCCCACCCACCACCACTGCCCACGGTGCATGTTTGTGTTGAAAGCCAATATAATGTTGAAGTGCTAAATATGATCACATAACCAATAATATAAGTAACTAACATTTACTTTTTCAGTTCAAGATTTGATAAGTATTCTAATTATCTGTAGTTGTATTATCATCCTATGTTGCATTTTGGGGTAGTTGGTTTATATATCAATTAGTTGGTCAATTAATTCAGAACATGCACAGGTGCCCTAATAAAGTCTGCACCTAATTAATGTTTGGTACACTTTATGTTACTCCTGGTCCATGATCAGTGTTTACTTGTTTGTTAAAATCTACATTGTTATAGGATATTGAACTGTACTGCTAGTTTGTCTATTTCTCTGTCCAGTACTGCTATCAGTTGTCCTATAGGATTAAGGTCGGACCAATAGAAGAGTCCTACGGGATGTATAAAATTAAATTAACCTTTTCATTGTCCATAGTGCTGTATGACAATTTTGGTTGGCCATTCTCTGTTACCCTCAGCACGCATGCATGAGAGGGTGATAGTAGTCGTCTTGTTAATAAATTGATTATCTAAGGAACATTCCCATTTTTTGTTTATACATTTCTCTGACATAGTACTTCCTGTATTAAAAAAGTTGAAATGAGAGCACTGGTATTTTTAAAACTTAGTTTTAATATGGCTGCTGAAATGCTTACCAATCAATTATCTGTCAACCCCAAGTAGTCGTCTTGTTAATAAATTGATTATCTCAAGCTCAGGATCCAAAAGCTGAGTGCTGTCCAAAGTGGGATCGTGGGGTGGGATAGACAATAGATACACATGCATCCGTATGTGGAATGTCCCATTAGATTGTGATGGACTCGTGGGACACACACGAAAGGTGGACATCCCTGGAATGTCCCACGATCCCATGGGACCGTGGGATGGGTGGACATTTTACAGCATACCTCTTGCTGAATAGAATTTATACATTTTCATATTACCAAACTGGTTGCCATAAATCTGATTGTGAAAGGGCCTCATTTGAGAAACTACACATGTGACTAAAACACCACATGTAACCGACAGGAGGCGTTTCTCAGCCTAAAGTATTAAAATTCCCCCCCCCCCCCCCCCCCGCCCATAACACCTCCTCATGTGGTCCTTGCATATGGTTGGTCTTAGCTAATCAGATGTCAGGAGATTTGTTGTTATTTACTTTTTTATGTTTTTGGTTGTAATTCAACAGTCATATAAATTATGTTAAACATAGAGGTCGCTTTTATAATTCAATGCTATTCTCCGTACGCCCAATCTGTGGCCTCGTTTACCACATTCTGACTGCACGCTGTACATCCTGTGCAGTTAAAAGTGCGTCAATGTCAAACAGTACTCTTCTTCTTTCTCTAATTGTAGCCCGCCATTTGTTTGTTTGTTTGTTTTTGTCTTCCCATCTGTTAAGGTCCTCATGACTTATTTCTTTCCATGTGCTATTGTTCCCAGTTTTTGTGTGCAAAGTAACTGTAGTGCAAACTATAATAGTCTCTGGGAAAGTTGGTGACAAAAATCTGGCAGGCGCCATTTTCCACTTATTATAACGAAATACATCCCCGGCTATGCCGTGTTATATGTGACCCACAACGGTCCAGTACAATATTATTCCCCAATCAATATTGATTTGCTGTATAGAGTATGTTGGATACTTTAAGCATTTGATTGAGGTTCTTCATTATACCTTATAGCAGAAATTTCAACCAGCCAAGACAAGGTTTTTTTCCTCTCCCAATCGCCCTTGACTTGTAACTCAATTAGTCAGCAGGTAAATAGAAATTACGAGGGTTGATTTAACCAGATGATTGAACATTTGTTCCTTTAGGTTTCCTTTGCAGTGTGAATAAATTAGCAAGTTCAGCTTTGATATAATTATGATTTAACCTTGTGGTCCAATACATTGAGTCTGAGTAGCAGATTTCACCATTTGTGATGTCAGAGCTATAGTTTAGCTTTGTTGGTCAATTAGAACTATTCCTGCTCATACCACGTTCACACGTACACACTCACAAACGTACACAGAAAATAATACATAAAGTATATTCATTATTATAACTAGCACTGACAATTATTCTTGTGGTTGGTCATTAGACAAGTTTTGCCTTCCCAGTGTGGGAAAAGAAATATGCTTTGATGTTGTTGTTGTTGTTTTTTGTTGTTGTTGTTGTTGTGTTGTTGACTGGGACTTGCTCTACACCAACTTTTTATTTAAATTTTTTTCTGTCAAGTTCAGCATGCTGCTATAAATTCACTCGACTAGTATCAATCCTTCTATAGTTCCCGTATCAGTGCAACACTAATTGTTAGTAGGATGAGATGGCTGAAGGTATGATTGGCAGTAAAGTGAGAAAACAAACAAACAAACAACAACAACAATAAACCATTTATAAGCACCATCCATTATACAATCAATAACAATATTATGCAATTAGGTGCAGTAACTCGTGAATATTAATAAACCTTGATTATCCCTAATTTCCATTTATCTGAAAGTAATTTTTTCTGATAACGGATAAGTGGGAATGTCAGATGGACACTGTATGAAACACACGTACCAGAAAAGTAGACAGACATAAAGAACAACAACAATACAATGAGTGTGGATTTCAGTGTCTCTCACACATTCTCACAGACTATATCCTTCATAATCCGCTATGTGCTTGGGGGTGGAATTAGTGAGATTGATTTATCATGTTGTTGTTGTAGTCACGTGAGTGGTACACTCAGAGTGTGTGTGTGTGTGTGGGGGGGGGGAGGTAGAGAGTGAGGGAGCATGTCCCACATCTCCTTCAATGCTATCACAAATCATGCATTCATCTTGTATGAGTTTATCGCTATCACAAGAATTTCACCTCGTGACTTACTCACTTGATTATTAAATAACTTCCGTCCTCCTCCCCCCCCCCCCCCCCCCCCAACCACTCCCCCAATAGCTAGCTCGAACAGCTAGTACAATATTTTAAAGAGTATGAATGAACAATATTCGGTATGGAGTTACTACTATATCTCACGGAACTTTCATTATTAGCCCTCACCACGTGTGTGCAAAAGGATTATAGTACTGTAGTTGTTCTGTCTGTTTGTCTGTCCTGCTAGATTACTGACGCTTAACCATTAATTTAGGTATGAGCTAACTCAGAACAACCATTGAATACCTTTTATGATGCCATTTTTTTTTTAATTTTGGGCTGAGAAAAACGAAGCTGTCAGCTCTGCATCAGTACTAGCTTTTGTGGGTTGTGCCCCCTATCATCACGTCATTATTACGTGAGTAATTGGAGTTCACATTGAAATGGATGCTGGTAAATGTCTCAGGCCATTTAGCTTCTTTGCTTATGAGACAGCTTTTACATATACCATTTTTGTTGCTCAAGCTATATTGATACCTAATTAGAATCGCCAATAAATCATCCGTTTTGTGATGGATATTTCTCTAATTAAAGCACTTTATTACACAATCTACACCGTAATTGATTGAACTCAAATAGCAATATATATTGCAATTGTATATAAACACATTAGAATTATACAGAGAGGTTGGTTGTTCCAGCTATAGTGGGCTGGGTATCCTTACAGCTGCCTAGTTTGACTTTTGCTGTTCATAATGATTGCTACTGGCTACCATGACCATATAGAGATGGATGTGGTTGTTGGTTTAACTTTTGTCCTCCCCCTCTCATCCCCTTCCCAGGGGTTCATTTAGGAATTAATCTGGGGGGGGGGAGGCAAGAGTGAGCTTTCACTATCTTAGGGGGTTACAACGTTTGTACATAATTAAGATGGTAAGGGACTTCCGATTTAATCGTTTGCAATCTTCATCATTCACATTTTAGGTTTGCTTTTTGTTTACGAAAGTTTAAAATATTTCAAGGGGGGAAAAATGCCTTCAAGGGGAGGGGGAGAGGGGGCAAGCACCCCTACCCCCCTAAATGAACCCCTGAATCCCACATGCTAAATATGTAACACATTTTGTTATGAAAGTGGGTATAGTAACCAGGGCTTCATATCTACAGGGTTTTTTTCTGGGGGGTGGTGGGGGGGGACTTTTTTATTCCTACTTAGGATAGCGTGTGGCTAAATAGGCCACAGAGAAGGGAGGGTGCGGGTCCTTAAGTTTGGGGGGGGGGTAATCCTAATATGATATGCTTTGTCCACTGTTAAACTTCAGGGGTATACGGGGATTTTTTTCAGAAACATTTAAACTTTTGAACACACTCCTCGTCCTTCCTTGGAATAACATCAGTTAAAAGATTTTCCAGCTACATATGAAGCTCATTAAGACCCGTATACGCAGCAGTATCACTGACTAAAACCTTCGTCAGCTCGTAAGAATTGCCATTGAGGCCCTGAACTTTCGGCTGTAAACTTTGATGAAGTTCTAGATATTTCAACCTAAAAAGTAGAAGAGTTGTGCTTTGGTTTACATTTTTTAATAATAAAAAAGAATTTTGCTCTGAATTACCATTTATAATTATAATTAAAAATTCAGATTTC
>WLWD01003747.1_pt1 | contig 31178 bp, 24 predicted proteins | sample 6712731 | NCBI WGS metagenome assembly WLWD01 (sample SAMN12718690, study PRJNA576275) | sponge metagenome | isolation source: marine sponge | host: Mycale hentscheli | place: New Zealand: South Island, Marlborough, Capsize Point | collected 2014-11-01
TACCAGGAGCCTTCATCATAGAAAAAAGCCACCACTATTGTTTTCTCACTTTGACAGTATTTTGTAGCCTGGAATAGCTGCAATTACAGGGAACATGCATCGCTCGCTTCGCTATTTTGTGCTATTAGAGCGCATCACTAGTAAGAATCTAATACCAGGTTCCCCCAACTAATCACAATAATAATAATAATAATAATAATAGTAATAATAATAATAATATAATAATATAATAATAATAATAATAATAATAATAATAATAATAATAATAATAATATGGCACGTATGTTTTCCATTAAAAAATGTATAGGAAAAATCGCTGTTCAACTGAAATTGCACAGGGAAAGTGAAATAGCACGTAAATAATTGAAATACCTCGGTAACTAAGTGGAAACTAAGTGAAATACCACGGTAGTGAAGTGAAATAGTACGGGTAAGTGCGCACGCATGCAGTGTTAGCCTCGGAAACATATAGTTCGAGTAGTTTCTAGTTGGAGACAATGTCATTCTTTACCACAGAAGCTCTACCTGTATTAGACGGAATGTTTAAACAGATTAGGAGGAGCCATAATGTTGAAAACGAAGTTCCAAAGGAAGCTAATCGTGAAATAAGGAGATAGTGAGTGAACGATACAGTGTAGCTACAATTGCAAATGACTTTTTAAAAAGTTGGCCTACTATTAGCGAGTGATAGCACAGGTAACCTGTGTTATTAGGGATCAATAGCACTCGTAAAGCTATTGAAATAGCACTACTCGTGCTATTAATCCCTAATATCAAGTTTACCTGTGCTATTACTCATACTAATTATAATATCATAGCAACAAAAACAATAATAATAATAAAAATGACAATAATAATAGCAATAATAATAATAATAATAGTAATAAGTATCAAGTACTCTTTCACACAGTGGCGCTTGATGTAACATGTTTCACAAACTAGGAGCGCTGTAGCATAAGGTACATGTACTTTAATCTCTTAATTCTCAAACACTTGGTTTAGTTACATCATTTGTCCTCTCTTGCTCTCTTTCTTCCTGAGCCCTTCCCTCGTTCTTGAGTTAATGGATTCCCTTCTGCTCCTTTATCTGTACCTCTTCCTGATTCTCAGTGTTTCTGTACTTCAATCCATGATTGTGGACTTTGCCTTCCCTGTTCAATCCTCACTTTCTCTTATTGAAAACCTGCACAGGCTGCACTACTTACTCGACTTTAACATAAGACATCACATTCAATAATCTTGAAGGCATTCTGGACATTCACCATTGAAATTCTAGTCAGAAAAGTCTGCCTTCACTGCCGTCAATTTTCTTGAAATGGCACAGCAGAAGAACGACTTCTATTGCTGGCCACATAATTGACAAGGAATACTTGTTCGTGTATGCAATTTAAGACCTGGGCGTTAATATTATCAGAGAAATGGACAGATTGGGCGCTGTGGTGATAGTGGGTGCCTACCCCATAGGATACAATAATAATAATAACCATAATAATTGTCAAGTTCAACTTTTCCATACACACCTCAAATTTGTATTGTTTCAATTACAACTGCATAGCCAATGCTCTCTGTAAATTGTGTTGAAGACAAAACCAAAGCTGAACATTCCACTAGTTATCATTTCACCATCACTCCACATTAGCTAGCAAGCACAATTCTTCCTTCATCATAGTCACATATCACCTTCGGTTGCTTGTTGCATCATTTCTAACTTCTCATTGTTACACATACGTCAGTATCATACTCATCAAACCACATGAGTTCAGCTTCCTGTAATTCTTGCGCGAGCGTCTTAAGAATCCTAATGAATTAATGTTTGTGTCTATAAAAGCTGGCTATCCTTGGGGTATGAGGACTTGAAATTTAGTTTACTTAGTTGATCAACAACACATAGTCGACTATAAGACCTATCATAAGACTGCATTACCATATCAGCGTTGTTACACAACAAGTAGCTAGATCACTATAACTTTTACCACTTAACAATGCGTAGCAGATCATAAAAGCTAATAAAATACCATTATTACATGACAAGTGCACTTTGACCTCAGAGTGCTGCTAAATTTTTGAGAATGTAATATTACTAAATCCTAAAATATAACTGAGTTACCTCACTTACTATTTGTGTTGAAACACACTAGTGATAATAATAATACGAACAGCTTAGTCCTGGCAGCTGCTTATTGAAACACCACCTTGCGGCGTGCATATGGGTGAGTGTGTGTGTGTTAAGTTTTCCATACACACCTCAAATTTGTATTGTTTCTATTACAACAGCATAGCCAATGCTCTCTGTAAATTGTGTTGAAGACAAAAACCAAAGCTGAACATTCCACTAAGCAATGCTATCTATATAATAATACACTTGTGCGTCAGTAACAATGATGGTGCGTATTCATGAATAATTCATGAGCTTAACAGTTTGGTAAAGAAGCAAAAGTTTTGCAAAACTAAGTCCACAATCATGACAGAAGGACAAAGAGACTCAGAAACAGGAGAGAGAGAGAGAGACTAAGGAGAAGGGACTCCATGACTAACTGAAGAAAGGAAATGAGGGGGATAAGAAAAGCTGAGAAAGGAGAGCAGGAGAGAGAAACTGATGCAACCTATTGTTAATGTTGGACCAAATTTTCCTGTCAAAACCTGCCATTAATATTTGGTCACTTACACAGTATGAAATGGTATAACCATGATATATAAAATAGTTAAACCATGACAATTCGGGATAAATGCCCTTTTCGGGATTGAGCGATAATTTTTCAAACAAATGGTTTAACTATTATTTACTTATTATGTAATAGTTTAACCATGTGTTTGAGGAATTATCACTGATAAACAACCCGATCCTGAGGAGGAAGCCCTAGGGGGAGGGTGGTTATCTAGCAACTCAATCCTGAGGTTATCTAGCAATAATTCCGAAAGTTGCTATGGTTTAACTATTTTACACCAGTTATTGCAAACAGGTTGAAAGAACCTTAGTTTGCATTATTAAATATCAATTCATCTAACCATCTGATTTTGCCTATTCCTGTTGAAAATTCTGCCAGGACGTCAAAGGTATCTTGAAAAGTCTTCACTGATTCAGTGTTTCTGGAATGCTCTATCTTCTACTATTTCTCCTTCACACAATTCTAAACCAAATAAATAATATAGCCATTCTATACTAAGCCATATCTTCATAACTTACTACTACTTGTGGCACAGTTAAGCCAGTATCATCAGCAGCTTCTTCCAACACATGCTGACACGCCTATGCTTCATTGAAACACCAGTCACCCCAGCTCTAAATAGAGTATCGAAATGGGAAGTATGCTTTCCCTAACCTGTCCAGCAATGTCGGAAGCTCGATCGCAGCTATAACAGCTCAAGACCCACGCTCTAAGGCTTGCTTCCCAGGGAAAGCAAAATGGAGCTCACTGCGTGGGTGGAAAGGTCTGGGTCGGATAGAGGTGTGGCTGGGGGTGACGACTCGTGTACGCGCATGGGCCAGGAAATATTCCAGTTTCACCCGATACTTCCCATCCAAAGTTTCCTGACCAGATATCAACCTATCTCGAGAGCTACCTGAACTCAAGGCTTCGGCAACCTGTTTTAACCTTCGATCTGTGGAATCGATTCTCTTCCTTCCACAAGCTTGTTGCTGTTGTTGCTTGGATTAGAAGATTCATGGTAAATACTCACAAGGTCGATACTATCAAGGAAGATCGATTGACTTCTTCTGAGTTAACTTCTGCCAGGAACAAAGTTATTTCACTATCCCAGGGACAATCATATCCTGCTGAGATAAAACATCTTTCTGAAGGCAAACCTGTATCTTCCAATTCACCCTTACATTCTCTTTTCCCACTCATTGATCAAGATGGGTTATTGAGGGTTGGTGGAAGATTAAATCATGCTTCTATACCTAGTCATGTCAAACATCCTATTATACTATCTAATCATCATTCTCTTACCAAGTGTTTAGTTTTGCAGGTACATTTAGACTCTGGACATGCTGGTATTGGAGCTATGCTGGCTATTCTAGCTGATCACTATTACATTCCTGGTGTAAAGTCTCTCCTACGACTGATTAGCCGCTCCTGCGTGACCTGTCAGCGTTCCTACGCCAGAACTGCTGAGCAACTCATGGGACAGTTACCTCCGGAGCGTCTTCAGCCAACGGTCCCATTCACCTACGTGGGAATAGATTATGCTGGACCACTGTGGACCAAGAGAGGCAATCCACGTAAACCTACACTAGTGAAAGTTTATGTATGTATTTTTGTATGTTTATCAACTAAAGCAGTCCACATTGAGATCTCATCAGATCTTACAACAGAAGCTTTCCTTGCTGCCTTAACTCGCTTCGTTGCTCGACGTGGAGTTCCTAAAACCATACTGTCAGATAATGGGACAAATTTTGTGGGAGCTAAGAATGAGTTAGCTGGTCTATTTTCCCTGTTACAAAGCAAACAGACGACGGATGCCATCCATAATTTCGCTGCTTCTCGGTCCATTGACTGGAAATTCTCACCCAGTCGTTCTCCACACTTTGGAGGAATGTGGGAAGCGGGAGTCAGAAGCATGAAAACACTTTTAAGGAAGCTTGTAGGTGACCATCATCTTACTTTCGAAGAGTTAGCCACAGTCTTGGCTGAAGTGGAAGCCACACTCAATAGTCGACCTCTTCTTCCAGTGCACTCAATTTCTCCTGATGGCTCCGACGTGATAACTGCAGGTCATTTTTTGATTGGTAGGCCCCTTCGATCGATTCCGTCAAGAATCTCCTCAACCAGCAAAATCTGCTACTTGCGGCGCTGGAATTTAGTTAATCGACTTTCTGCTGAACTTTGGGATCAGTGGTACACTGTCTATCTGCAGTCTCTCCAACAAAGAAAGAAATGGAAAACTATTACTTCCAACCTTGCAAAAGGTGATATTGTATTACTTAAGGATGAAGAGACTTATGGGTGTAGGTCGTGGCCTCTTGCTAGAGTTGTAGAAATCCACCCTGGAGCTGACAGACTAGTCAGAGTAGTGACTGTGCTATGCCATGGCAAAACGTTTAAAAGAGCTGTAAAGAAACTTGTTCCTCTTCTTAGAGTTTCCAAGGAACTCTCTCCTGCCCGGGAGTGTGTCCAGGCCTGCTAGGATTCCTGGAAGAACCTCAAGCATGTGCAGAACATTCAGGAACTCCCGATATCGTCGAACGTTAATAAACCCCGTAGCTATTTTATTGTTTACTATAATGCACGCACTTTTCGCATTATCTTAGTTACGTTTTATTCCACTTTCTGTGCAGTGACTCATTTTCATTGTGTTCTATTATCTATTTGTAATCTATTATAACTAATTGTGGTTGTTGGGACTTGGCTGTCTCTGTCACATTTGATAGACAGCGAGATCCCAGAGATAACTTGTACAAAAGTCCAGATCGTCTGTGGGCCTTACAACCCCACAGCTCCATAGCAGGACGTTTCTCTGGCAGGACGTGACCGTCCATCAATATCATTTGAGTTTTTAGTTATTATGTTAAGTTATTTCATCTCCTCAGGTTATAGCAGTGGTCATTGTGGTCTGTACACAATAGTATTCATTTTATGCTGGAGAATATGATCACTCGTCTGATTGGTTGTATTTATGCTAGTGCCTACGGCACTCATGTTCAAATGCTAGGCCAATCTCTGGCAAATGAATTTTATTATACATATAAGTGTGTACATGTGAGTGAAAATATATGTATGTGTGTGTGTGTGTGTTTATTAGGAACAGTCCATCATGGAGTGGAGAGGATGGACTAGGAGTAGTGAATGCTGCAGACTTCCTGGATCTTCCGGCAGATCAGTCTGCTATGGTGGAGAGCTTCTTAGAGAAGTCTGCCAATGCAAGAAATCCTCTCAAGCTAGCCTGGCACCGATGGCAACTGCAGGTCACACTGTGAAAGGTGGGCAACAAATAAAGTTTGGTTGCAAGATAATACTGTTGTTGTTGTTGTTGTTGTTAACCCTCAGCATGCATGAGTGCAAAGATTATAGTAGTCGTCCTGTCTGGCCATTTGTCAGTCTGTTAGTCTCTCTGTTAGTCTGTCTATCGGTTAGTCTGTCTGTCTGTTAGTCTGTTTGTCTGTCTGTTTGTCTGTCTGTCTATTAGTCTGTCTGTCTGTTAGTCTGTCTGTTAGTCTGTCTGTCTGTTTGTCTGTATGTCTGTTTGTCTGTCTGTTAGTCTGTCTTTTAGTCTGTCTGTTTAGTAGTCTGTCTGTCTGTTAGTCGGTCTGTCTATTAGTCTGTCTGTCTATTAGTCTGTCTGTCTGTTAGTCAGTCTGTCTATTAGTCTGTCTGTCTGTTAGTCTGTCTGTCTGTTAGTCTGTCTGTCTGTCTGTTAGTCTGTCTGTCCATTTGTCTGTTTGTCACTCTGTCATGCTCTGATTTTGGAGATTACTGACAATGGACAGTTGATTTAGAACTATGAAATTGCGAAGCTTTGCATAAGTATTACCTTCTTCTCTTATGAAGACAGTGTTTACATGTACCATATAGCTATGTTGATGTCTAATTATAATAAATGATTTGTTTGGTCTGAGGGGATGTTGTAATAGCTAGCTAGTGTATAGTAGCACTGAGAGGATGTTGTAATAGCTAGCTAGTGCATAGCAGCACTGAGAGGATGTTGTAATAGCTAGCTAGTGTATAGTAGCACTGAGAGGATGTTGTAATAGCTAGCTAGTGCATAGCAGCATTGAGAGGATGTTGTGATAGCTAGCTAGTGCATAGTAGCACTGAGAGGATGTTGTAATAGCTAGCTAGTGCATAGCAGCACTGAGAGGATGTTGTAATAGCTAGCTAGTGCATAGTAGCACTGAGAGGATGTTGTAATAGCTAGCTAGTGCATAGCAGCACTGAGAGGATGTTGTAATAGCTAGCTAGTGCATAGTAGCACCGAGAGGATGTTGTAATTGCTGGCTAGTGCATAGTAGCACTGAGAGGATGTTGTAATAGCTAGCTAGTGCATAGCAGCACTGAGAGGATGTTGTACTAGCTAGCTAGTGCATAGCAGCACTGAGAGGTTGTTGTAATAGCTAGCTAAGCACTGAGAGGATGTTGTAATAGCTAGCTAGTGCATAGCAGCACTGAGAGGATGTTGTAATAGCTAGCTAGTGCATAGCAGCACTGAGAGGATGTTGCAATAGCTAGCTAAGCACTGAGAGGATGTTGTAATAGCTAGCTAGTGCATAGCAGCACTGAGAGGATGTTGCAATAGCTAGTGCATAGCAGCACTGAGAGGATGTTGCAATAGCTAGTGCATAGCAGCACTGAGAGGTTGTTGTAATAGCTAGCTAAGCACTGAGAGGATGTTGCAATAGCTAGTGCATAGCAGCACTGAGAGGATGTTGCAATAGCTAGTGCATAGCAGCACTGAGAGGTTGTTGTAATAGCTAGCTAAGCACTGAGAGGATGTTGTAATAGCTAGCTAGTGCATAGCAGCACTGAGAGGATATTGCAATTTCTAGTGCATAGCAGCACTGAGAGGATGTTGTAATAGCTAGCTAGTGCATAGTAGCACTGAGAGTTCGCATCTTTGGTGCTTCATTGTGGTTGTTGTTTTAGGAGTTTATACCTTACTTGGAGAAGAATGATCTGGTGGGTGGAGCTACAGGAGAGGTTGTGTGGTGGACAAGGAAATGGGGACAATGGACGGCTACTACATCAATACAGACGAGAAATGCCCCTCCCCAACTCCGCCTTCTCTTCCACGGGATTCCAGACCTCCCACTTGTGGTGTTCAATTCCCCACAGAACTTCGACTGAGTTTTATACATCACACCCAAACCTTTGCAAGGTAGGAGGGTGTGGTTGTAATGTGTAGGTGGGTGGAATTATGTTAGAGGAGGGTGTGGTCATAGTGTGTAGGTGGGTGAATGAGAACTGAAATCAGCACCAAGTTGCTTAGTGTGGTGGTCATGTATGTATGTGTGTGAGCATTCAAGTGGTCTGTACGTGAGATATATGTGTGTGTGTGTATTAGTCAGTGTGCATGTATCAGTGGCATAGTAACTGAGAGAGAGCCTAGGGGGCGTGGGCCTCTAAACTTATATCCATGTGGTGAAACAGCATTACACCAGTTTTTTGTTTTGTTTTGTTTGGTTTTTTTTATTTTTTGTTTTTTTTTATATCACACTCACATATTATATGCCTATGTGACAAGCGAGTGAGACACTCTCAGGGGTAACACAATTGAAAATCGGGAATATTTGCTTGTTCATATATATGTGTGGGCGATGTATGTCATTTTGTACTTTGAACCTCGTGTTTTAGTGTTTGCTTGGTGGGCGGCCCTGTCCCCATTCCCCACTGAACAGAATCTATTGGTTTATCAATCTTTACCTGTATCGTCACCCTTTGAATTAGGTTGTGTTTGACGTATCTGATTTTTTAAAATTCGTAGAATGGCTGTTGCACAATTAAAAAACGGGTGGGGATGGTACGCCATTTGGTAAAATCGGCCGTTCCGTTAGACCACGTTACCGTTTTAATCTTTCTCATTCACCACATGTCTCACTCTAAGAAATTATTTAAAAAAAATTGTTAATCCAATAAATCATTCCGTTATTTTGTTTACAGGCTCCTGAGGTGGAGCTTATCAGGTAAAAAAATAATTGAGGTCCTATTCAAAGTTGTCTCATGGAGAATTTTAGCCCAGATTTGACACAATGGAAGACTCTTCTTGACTTGTTACTCCATAACTGTCTCTCTGCCAGTCTCCCCAGTAATCTCCATCATGTATCGTCATCTCAGTTGTCTCCACCTCTCACTTCTCACCCTTCACCTCCTCCTCCTCCTGGACACTTGTCACCATCAGTGCTGACTCCTCCCTCACCGCCATCTCTAAGTCCTTCCCAACATTTGAGACATTCATCTCCTCCCCCAGAGCTCCACATGTACATCTCTCTTTATAAAGGTAAGGAAGAGAATGCACAAGAAACAGTAACCACAAAAAGTCCATATGTTATGTATTCTTTCTATTTTCTTTTCCTAGCTGCCCTGGATCATGTGGTGGAACTCTGTTCTCCTAAAGATCTCCTCACTCTTCTCTCTCCTTCTGGTGCTCTTCCTTTCTTCTTACCCTTCATAGAACACAGTTGCAAGCTACACATGTCCAGACAACTGGCCCTGCCCCCTCAGAAACACGCCCCTACTACTACTACTACTACTACTACTACTACTACTACAGAATGACATGAGCAGCACTGACAGTACTGCCTAATTATTTAAGACATAAGTTATTTTTGTGTGATTTATATAATTACATTAAGTGTAACTTTATATGACATGAAGTTGCTGAGTTATTGTGGTGCAGGTGACACGATCATAACACATTACCAGGTGATGCTGTGAGAGAGCAATAGAGATCCTGTGTGCAAGTTAGAGGTGCACTATAAAGTGTGTTATCTGGCTATATTGGTTGCTGTAGACATTGGTTAAATGATAGGTATCGTAAAATAAGACGCTTAAAACCTTACCAAAAAAAAACAAAGACTTAAGCAGAGGAACTCTCTAATGGCAGTTGTTGGAAGCAAAACAAAAATTTCTTTACAAGATGGACCTTTCTCTAGTTCAATTGTCTTAGCCCAGCAGAAGCATCCTTAATTCAAATTAGGCATCATCACTGTAGGACCCTAACTTTTAGTAAAGATGATAGTTGGAGAGAGTTGAGCATCAGAGAAAACTGGACACTACACGCCAATGTTGAAGTTGCACCCGAACAAAACTGCACCCGCAAGCATAACCACACCCTTTTTCTTTAGGCGCAATCGCGGGAAAGTCTTATAGTTTGTTGTTGTTTTTTCCTGGAATAAGTCACTTTTCACTTCTGTGAGTGTAGCCGATTGCTACGTGCGATGGACTCACTTCTGAAATACCTCTCCGACCTAGAATCGGCTCTGCTAGATGCTGACCTCTTAAAGTTGTCCAAAAGTTTACAAAGAAACAAAGTCTTGTATAAAGAAGTGTCTGACAAGTTCGCTATCCTGGACCCCGACCAGGACCACCTGGAACCTAAGATTAAGGTCAGGTACCTATTGCAACATGTCTGTGAGAGAGTTAGAGAGGATGGCAGTGCATATGGGAGGCTAGTTAGAGTGTTGAGTGATCTTGGAGGGGAAATGAAAGGATTGTGTCAATCTATGAGGAAGGAGAAGATGGACCAGGAGGTAGCAGGAGGTACTGATAGCAGTGGGTGTGGTGATGTGTTGTTTACAGTTCAAGATGTCTCAGATCTGGCTGAGCTAATTGTGGCTGCTAGTCACAAGTGGGAGGAGATTGGTGTAGCACTAGGTGTGCCTGAACATGTGAGGGAAGAGTGTAGAAGTGCTGGGAGTAATCCTCTCAAGTTATCTAAACTTCTGAATGCATGGATTACAGGCAAATATAAAGATGCTAAGAGTACCACAGTAACTAGTCTGAAGACAGTGTTGTCTGGTAGTCTAGTACAATTACCTGATGTGGCACAACATTTAGATGCATTTTCTATTCCATTACATAGTTCACCTCCTTTTAAACGGCTATGTTTGAGAGGTGTGCCTCTTATAGAATATCAGTCATGTGACACTGAAGTAGCTGAGGGCAAGTCCACACTTCTAGAGGTACAAGTTAGTTGTAGTGGGTGTGAATCTTACCAGTGGAGTAAAGATGGTGAACCTTTACTTGATGGAGCTGATTTTTGTGGTGTGTGTAGTAACATACTATACATCAACAGAGCTAGGCAGTGTACAGAAGGGAAGTATTCTTGTAGAGTTAGTCGAGGCAGTGAGACTGAATGTAGTGATGAGATAAGTCTGAGTGTCATATATCCTCCAGAGAAGAAGGTATTATTAGAATTCTACTCTCTCACAGACAGAGACATACCTCAAGACTCCTGGCCTCCTGTAGGTAATCCCACTTTTATCAATCTAGTTCTTATCCAACAAAAACCCATGAGTACATGCAACTATTATACAATTCGTGGAGACATGGATGACATTCTAGAGAGCAAGGAAGTAGCAGAGTACGAGGAGGTGTTTGGAGAATACAGGGAAGGAGCTTTAGTTCTTGTTGAAGGTCGTCCAGGTAGCGGGAAGACAACTTTAGTGAACAAGTTAACTAGAGACTGGGCCACTGGAAAGAAAGTCTTGCAAGGAGCTAAATTAGTGTTTCTAGTAACTCTTAGATTACTGAATGTTTCAGGGAGAGAGAAGAGTTTACTAGACTTACTTCAGATATTTTATGGCGAGGGTCTTAGCACGATTGTTGAGCAATGTCTCAGAGAAGAAAAGGGTAAAGGAGCGTGCTTCATTCTAGACGGACTAGATGAGTATCCTATTGAGTCTAAGAAGAATTTAGTAATTGATCAATTGTTGTTTTCAAAGACCTTTCTTCCTCACTCCATGGTTATAGTAGCATCACGCCCTGTGGCTACTGAGAAATTAAAAAGAATGTGTAAAACAAGAATAGAAGTTGTAGGGTTTTCAAAAGATCAGATCTACAGCTATGTAAAAACTTACTCATTCAATGATTATTCTCCTAGCATGGCTTGCAAAATGACTGAATTTCTAGACCAGCATCCCAATGTTCTTCACATGTGTTACCTACCAGTCCATGCAGCTATGATATGTTTCTTGTTCAATCTACTAGAAAGTTACCTCCCCCATAGGGAAACACAAATCTACGAGAAGTTCACAATAGCTACTATACTGAAGCACAAGGCACGAAAAGGAGAAGACTTTCAGTTGAAGTCATTAGAGGATTTAAGTGGTGATGAGAAAGAGTGGTTCCATTCCATCTGTAGGTTAGCATTTGATATGCTTATTAACTCTCAGCTAGTAATAAGTAAAAGTGATGCTAAAGTTTCACTCTGTCCAGACTCAGTTCTAGGTCTGCTAACAGTAGAACGTACTTCCTTATATTACGGCAAGGAAGATTTGTTCAATTTTAGTCACCTAACTCTACAAGAGTTTCTAGCAGCTTTCTATATACGTGAAGCCAAATTAGAAGAAATGGAGTTGGTGAAGAAATATTGTTTAAAAAATGTTTGGAAATTTTATTGTGGCTTGTTAAGATTCAACAATAACATTGAGTTTGTTAAGAGTATTTTTATTAATTACCAGAATGAGTTCCTCTATCAAGTTCATTGTGCCTATGAGTCTCAACAGGTAGAGTTGTGTAACTATGTATCACACGATGAAGTAGAGCTAGAGAATGCATTTATTACTTCCACTGACTTTATTGCATTAGGTTATGTAATCGCTAGAAGTACCAGAGTAGTAACTAAATTATCATTAAGTTATAAGTGGGATAGCGAAGCAATGAAGTTATTTGTTTCATTTGCTGGAGTTAAACTTCACTCCCTTGAATGTCTCAGAGTTTCCTTAATCTATGATCAGGAATTTCAGTCGTTAAATCTTTTATTGGTACATGTACCTTTCTTAAAGGAACTGAATATGTCAGGCTTAATGCTAGACAAATTTAAAATAGAGTGTATTACTAATCAAGTTAAACTTCCTCATCTTAAGGTCTTGAAGATAAATTTACCTATAACACCTTTCTCCCATCCTGAAGAAAGTTTAAAACTATTAGCATTTGGTAGTAAGAGTCTTGAGCGTGTATTGTACTCTAACGATGGTAGTGATTCTATCATCAATCATGTGGTGTGGAGGAAGATATTTCTCTGTGCATTTAACTTTCAGAGAATTGAGGACAATCATAAGTCATGGCTACACTTGTGTAACTTACAAAGCTCTCCTTCTCTCCCTCATGAGAGGTTATCTCACTGTACTGAAGTAGTTCTTGTTAATTGTATTGACGATGAAGGAACAGAGATACTGGCCAACACATTGAACACTTCAGTCTTGGAGAATCTGGTTCTCGATTTTAACAGAATAAGTGACTCAGGAGCTATAGCACTAGCTGGCTGCCTATCAAAATGTAGTGTAGTACAGGAGGTGTCTATTGAGTGTAACTCTATTGGTGACTCAGGAGCCACAGCATTAGCAGATGCACTAGTCCATTGTAACAGTCTGAGAAGACTAGACTTGCAGGGGAATAGTCTAGGAGATAAAGGAGCAGTAGCCATAGCTAAAGCTGCAAAGAGTCTACCTAACCTAGATCTGTATCTTCATAATGTGAATATTACAGAGGAAGGTATTGATACAGTCCTAGAGCTAAGAACAAGAACCAGAATAAGAAGTATGGAGTTGACTTCATCGTGGTATAGTGTTAGTGAGACAGATGTAGATACTCTGAAGAATGCTTTGTACTGTGGGAATTTACCAGCACTATATATATTTAGTAGTAATATTTACAACATTGAGAAACTAGTAGTAGACCAACAATGTGTTGGGAATGTTAGGGGAGTGTACTGTGTTTCTATTAGTAATGACACTGTACCAACTTTGTGTAGAATCGTACAGCATTTGCCAACTCTTCATCACATTGATTGTTATTTTAATAATGACATAAGTTCCCATAGTGCCCATCTTCTTAGTGATTGTATAAATTTCTGCAAGTCATTACATAGTCTGACATTATCTGGTAACTTTGTAACTTGTTTACATTCTGGATTATTAGATGCTGTGAAGTGTTGCACTCAACTTAGATCTCTTCAATTGTCTTGGGTTGAGATTAGCTTTGATAATGTCAGTTTATTATTTGGTACTCCTGAGTTTTGGATTAATCTACACACTCTGAAGTTAAGTGGCTGTTCCATTGGTTCAGATGGTGCACAAGTTCTTAGTAAAATGCTAGAACATTGTAAGAAACTACGTTTGGATCTATCTGATAATCGCATTGGTGATAGAGGAGCAATAGCTATAGCTGAGGCACTGAAGGATCACACTAACTTACTAGAACTTGATATGAGTCTTAATGGCATCACTTCAGAAGGTGTGACTGCACTGAGTCAGGTGATAAAGTGTAACCATCTACAACATATTGATCTCACTTACTGTAAGTCATTTCCTATATCTCTGGTGAATGTCATGTGTGGAGATTCTCTACATACACTACGTCTTGAATGTAATAAGTTAGGTGTAGATGGTATGGCAAGTCTGAGTGTAGGACTTGAGAAGTGCAAACAATTAGTAAAACTTGACATCAGGGATAATAACATTGGCACACGTGGTCTAGTATTCCTAGAGGAGGGACTTCAACATTGTACTAACTTACAAGAGTTGCATCTTGGTAATAATAATATCACATCTGATGGAGTAGCTCATATATCTGCTATAATGAAGTATTGTAAATATTTGAGGGATCTTAATATCAACGATAATAACATTGGTGTAAATGGTTCAGCAGTTCTAGTCAGTGGATGGAAATATAAGAGTATGTTGAAACTGGATCTATCTTGTTGTTTTGATGATTCTCATGACTCAGCTCTATGGAATGGATCTCCATGTTGTAGTAGTTGTGATCATCTACTAGAACTATATTCCAACAATGACTATGTCACTATTCAAGACATGCCAAAACTTGTATATCCAAATTATTGATGTTGATAAGTGCTGATTAAAAATGGGTTTGGCCTGCTAACCTTTACTGATATGCTGCATTTACTAAAATAAAAGGATATAAAGGAACTCACAGGAGATTGTGGGCGTGGCACGTTTACATTTACACAGTTCATGTACTGAACTTGCTAAAAGAGAAAGATGTTAAAGAAATAGCTACAGAAGACTGTCTTTGCTCACTATTTATCTGGACTGTATCCAACAGTGCCACACCCCTACCCCTTGCCCCGCCCTCATACTGTCACACTTACTACAACTGAAGTTAAAGTAGCTTGATTATCTTCTTCACAACAGTCCACAGAGTTTTGTCTCTACTTTAAATATAAAGAAAACTTGTACACTGTGCTCATAGAGAAGGAATTTCAGAAATCTTATAGAAACAGACAGCAGAAGGTTGCCTACAGAATGTAAGGGAATACATTATTTATGTATTTATTTATGTATTATATTTTGTGTTTGTATATAGAGGAGAATGAGATAAAGAAGACACTTAGTGAGATCTTGTGGCACTCTAGGTAAGCAAGTGGGTGTGGTGTGTATGTATGTGTGTATGTATGTGTGTAGAGTGGAAATCAATATTCAGGTTTCAGACATCATTATTTTCAGGTGTCTAGAGTTTTGTGCTGATACACACCATCTACAGTATAAACCATTTCAGGTTGTAACTTCTGTGATTGTATATTATTACATAGTTCAAGTCTTATCAAGTATTTGAAGGGACAAACAGCAACACTCTCATGTGGTAGTTATGATGGAGGATGACAGCACGCACAGCACTGGTGAGTACATGGCATGCACATGTGTAATACGCAATGTGCTACCTTTACGTAACTGACTTGTACAACACATAGTCTACACATGTGTTGTGTATTATGTTTGAGATGATGTGTCATGAATTATGTGATGTGTTGTTTCTTGAGTTTGTACATGACTTGGAGAAGAATGTGTTTGGGTGCACATGCCATGCCACATTCAAGAGCATGACATAGACTTCATAACGAGCAATAGAACATTATTATCTATCACACACACACACACACACACACACACACACACACTAATAAAAAGAAAACTATAAATGTGACCGGTTTTGGGAAAATCGGCCTAAACGCGGCAAACAATTTTTTTCAGTATCACCGGGTAAAGCTTTATGGGTCGATTTTTTTCAAAAAATTTTTTATGGCAGAAATGGATAGACACCAGTTAGCTCTAGCTTATGACGCAGTTGTAAGCTCTGGCGTGCTCTAGAACTCACACTAGGCGGCTAGAAACACTAGCCGCTTGGACTCGTGTACGGAGAGTTGCTAAGAAATTATTGGCGGGCTTTTCACTAACCGCCGGGAAAAAACTGTAGCTAACTAATTCACTTACTATTCTACATAATTCACGTACTCACGCAATTCTCGCCATCATAGTTTCTTAAGGAGCCCTGCATTGAGCCGTTTAGACTTCTTTCAATCCGCCTGTAACCGGTTTATTCCATAGTGTTCCGGAGACACGCAGCAATAGTATACGGACACAAGGCACGCCCCCTGACCTTAGCAACGCCTTACCCGGCGTTTTTTCGAAATCAGCAATAATAAGTTTAGCAAAAATACAGAAGTGTTGCAGTGCGTAGGGCGAAGACGGCTTATGCTACAGCTTCCAAATTAGGAGGACGGCATCCCAAGGCCCCGTGCAGCCTACTGGTAGAATAAATTAGAAAACTTTAGAAGCCACGTTTAGGCCGATTTTCCCAAAACCGGTCACAAATGGGTTATATGCAATTAAGACAGTAAACATTGAAAGTTAGAGTTTTCACTGTGTTACTTATGAGCTAGGCTTTTAGACTGACCAATAACTGTTGGGCATAGGTATCACTATAATAAGTAGACCAGTACAGTGAACATGTACCAACCATTTATAAATACATAGGAGTCTGGAGTCTACCATCTTCACTTGCAATACAGAAACCACACGTAGACTGCATGGCTCAGATCAATTAAGGCAGATTAATTTAAATGTTTTAAATACATTAAAGATTTATACAACGTCCAATATTCCATTTCAATAACACCTTCAGAAGTGACTGCATTGTTTGAAATGCTGCTCTGTTGACCCTCACACGTGTACTGAGTCTTACAGACCGGTATGAGCATATTGTATCTAATCATACCACATCATCACTCGTTACTACTCTTAGAGTAAATGAAGATAAATTACTAGTACGCATGTTAAATGTGAGATAATATGACACCATCACTTTCTTAGTAAACACTAGTCTGATAAAGTGGGAATGCCACGTTCCATTCTCTGTGTGTGTGTGTGTGTGTGTGTGTGTGTGTGTGTGTGTGATCCAGTGGCTGCAGACAAGGGCTTTGTCAAGTGGTCACCACTCAGAGTGTGGGAGGAAGAGAAGGTAGCCAGTAGTCTTCCTGCCAGCACAAGCAGCTCTCTCGTGGATATCACACTCCCCGGGATACAACGACAACCTTCTTGCGATGTATCTGGCCACGCCCCCATTATCGGCACTTTATCACTGCCCTCTATTACTAATGTTTGCAGTCGCAAAGTATCAGATCATAATGCAGTGGAGGTGTTGGGACCAGTGGAACATGTACCAGGACAACCCATTTCTGTCAGGCTGGAAACGGGTGTGTCATCATCAGGACAAGCCACGCCTACTAGGTCACGAGTGCTCACAATGCTGTTTAGAAGGTATTTATGGGCATGCATACACACCCACATACATACATACATACATATATACGTACATTTATATACTAGTGATGTGCTTGAGCACAAATGGCGAGCGAGCCTCAAGTTAGGTACATAAAACTGCAGTATTGCTACTACATACATAATTTTTATTAAGCTTAGTTCAATTAAAAACAGCAGTATAATAGCAGTTGAACATTAATTTGAGCATAGAAATATAAAATTGCTCTCTTACATAAGTAATGGTAACCTCTGTACTATCAAACTTAAGCCATTCTGACTACCTCAATTACCAGTAACTCTGAAGCTCTCAGCTACAAAAAAAATAGGTCAGTGTTATTTTTGTAATTCAGACAACAAATATGGAGTTACTACTTACCTAAATTTCCTGAGTATTGGTACTTTCTGTAGTATCAAATTGAAGCCATTCTGACTATCTGAATTACTGGTAATTCTTGACAACAAGTTCAAAGCTACAAAAACAAAAGACATTAATTTTAGCAATCAAATGCAAAATTACCTTCTTACCCACACATTCTTGAGTAGTGGTAACTTTCAATGCCTTAGTAACCGGTCGCAGCAACTGTTTGTGACTTGAAAAAAAAAGCGTTTTCGCAGGAATTCTCTCACAATTTGGAGCCCAAGTTTCAAGTAAGGCTTGCTTAAAGCTGTAGTATCAGAAGAAAGGGGGGTCAAGCCTCAAAAGTCGTGTTTTTAGGAGAGAAAAAAATGGCACCCACGTGCGCGTTTAAAGGGCATACGTGCCATACATATAACATATACCCGATTTTGCATTATCCACCCCTAATACTGTCTCGCTCGCCAATAACATACATAAATACACATATACATACACACATACATATATACATACACACATGCATGCATACATACATACACACATACACACGTATCCACATACACGCATACAGACATACGTTCATACAGAAATAATACAAGCATTCATACTTGCATACATACATGGATATATTTGACATGGCTATTAATGAATAGTTTCATTTCTCACTATAAATCCTGTGAACTCCTGGGGTAGTGGAGATGATGTTGCTTTGATTGGAGAGATATCCATAGTGATAAAATATCATTATCAGCTTATTAGTTAAACCTTCACTGCTGAATTGCTTAAGACTATTCAATAAAAATGGCTACATAAGAAAAAAGAGCTACAAATAATGTCGGAATTGGACTATCATAGCTTCAGCATAACGTCTTCTTCCTCGTGCATTTTTTGTAGCTAAGTTGTGGTCCAACGCCTGGTTTAAATGTCTTCTCCATCTGGTCTACATGAGTCACCATCTAAGAAGTCGCTGTTAATTTGGGTCTATTACCTCATCATTTGACCATCCAGTTGCAATTTTTGAAGCAAGCTGAACTTGATCCCCATATGCTAAAAGTTCCGTAGTCACTTAGAGATACTGTGTTGTAGAGCTTGACCATTTCATGATTAGTGAGCTAACTTCTAAGAGCCACAGTACTTCAGTGGGACAATGCAAACAAATATACAATGATTATCCACATGGTGTTACTTCTAACTACTGTATGGCAGTGCTGATAAGACAATCTGTTAATGAAATTATTAGCAGGTAATTGGTATCTTTAAACTAATTTTGACATGCAATTTTACATTACACTGTGTGTTTCCTATAATGCATCTTCATACATTACACTGACCTGTGTCCTGTGTTTCCTGTAACACATCTACATTACACTGGCCTGTGTCCTGTGCTTCCTATAATACATCTTCATACATTCCATCCACAGGTTTCCACTACAAGGCTCTGAGTCTACGGACCAGGGGGCGTGGCTTCACACGGTACAACTCCTCCCTATCATAGTGACAAGTAGGTTGCGAGATGATAACACTATAGAGTGTACATTTTATATTGGCCACAATGGAGTATACTCTGTATGTATGTTGTATGTATGTGTGTTCAGATGACATAGGTAGGAGGCAATTGGTGGGGATCAGCTGTTTCCTTGCCAACAGTTACCATGGCTACCAGTATGATGTCCACCTGAGGGCATGTCTGTCATGTTCGTTCTCATTTATGTCGCCAACCCAGGCTGTAGTGTGTGACCACGCCTTCCTACATGCTCTGTCAGACAAGTCAGTGGAGACTTATACCAGTCGAGCACTGCAGGTGGGTGGAGTCAGAATTCAAACAGAGATGCTTAGAATTGTAATGTACCCTAAAATGATTGAGTTCTGTGGAGTTAAAATTTCACCTCAATTATTAATTACTATGAGTGAAGGGTGTGGTTATTGAGAGTCATGTGTCTGTCATGTGACACTATAATTGTTGTGTTTGATGTTTAGACTGCTATCACAAGAATGCCAGCTGGAGTAGAATACGACAAGATATCAACACACTGGCTTAGAAAGGTTTGTGTGTGTGTGTGTGTGCGTGTGCTGGGTTTAGATGGGGAGGGATGGTACGTGTGAGAGAATTGTATTGTCTACATTTCTATGATCAATTTTACTAGAGTGTTATTTTCACCACACCTTTCAGCCCTGCCCACCTCCTTCGCTGGACCTGACTTTAGTCTCCGACCACAAGTTTGTCAGTAATGAATGTCACCTTGTCAGCAGTGTAGACCACATGGTCGTCCTCACCAAGATATACACAACTGAGCATGTGCGATCCAGCAAAACACTGTGAGTGTCATGGCAACCAGTATGATTATACATAGAAATAAAGTTTTTAATGCTTCTAACTTTTTGTTGTTGTTGTTGTTTTTAATTTAAACTTGCACTGTATGATAAGTGACCGGGTATTCCCTGGGTATTCCCCTCTGTGTGTGTGTGTGTGTGTGTGTGTGTAGTTCCATGAAGAAGAGTCCAGACTCCAGTTGGAACATCTATATCCTGCAGAAGAAGAAGGTCATGGCAATGCACCAGCAGTTTGTAAGCTTGCTTAGTATCTAAAACCACTTTATTTCAAGCCACACCTATTGTAGGCGGAGCTAGCAGACCTAATGAAGGATTCATCGCCGCCCCTTTACCAACATGCTTTGTATGAAGCCCACAACTTACTGCGTACTCAAGTTCTACTCAATACCAGCATCACCTCAGACCAGAGGGAGAAGTTGGTGCGAGATATTCGCACCAACTGCCTGTCTCTGGCTCTGTCTCTGTGTGTGTTCACTAGCAGTAAGAGCGGCTTGGCTTGGGCACCTAGATACCTGCAGCTCTCTAATCAGCCAGTGGGCGTGGTCCTCAACACAATCACCAAGCAATTCAATACGGTAAGATTTTAATATTTCAGTCTCATTGATGTAGTCATTTTTCTCCCCTCTCCTGTGGGTATAGCCCTGGGCCAATCCCGCTAGTCAGTAGATGCAATGAACACAGGGAATGCACTAGATGGTTGAAAGGGTTACTAAAACTTGCATGCACACTAAACTATATGAAGAGAAGAATGTGGGAACCTGGGAGGAACTCTGTCAAGGCAGCTGCTGGTCCCCACAGTTTCAACTCCTCTCTTACTAACTTGAATGATCTTTAGGAGATAGAGGCTATTTCTGTCAGCTACTATGGTTGAAATCAGCATGAGGATGAATCTACGTGGGTTGGGGCCCACCCGTAGCATATCAATCACTGGCCCCACCTACTGCATTACAAAACAGAAATTGAATTTAGTGTGTTGGCCTGTGTACAAGAAATAATGAGTGTGTGTGTGTGTGTGTGAATTAAAGTAAAAAGTGTTAATTTGTTCTGTGAATTAGTGGGCGGACCCACTAATAATTAAAAGCAAAAAATTAATAGAGCACTTTGATACAATTCTTGTTTGTTTGTTGTTGTTTTTCTAGAAACCTTCGTCTGCCTACACAGTTTTACTCAACTACATGGATGTGATGCTCAGAGATGGTAAAGTGTCATATCCGCCACCTCTTACTCCAAAGGAAGCAAACCTTGTCCTGTCCTTGTATGCGGAGCTCAGACTTCGAGATGTTCCAATGGTTGTCATGGAGACGTGGCTGGGACCACTCCTAGCGCCTGGTATGGATGTGCTCGTGTTTCTTTCCTTTTCTCTTTTAATTCTAATTATTTATTTGTACAATCTGTTCAACTGTATCAATGAGCTTGTATATAAATACATATATTATTATACATTGGATACTTCCTTAGCATTCAAGATTTTCTCGTATTGAACGTTCCAATGTGGCTGTGCGTACATTTGAATTACAAGAAGTATGGCAGAGTTACCTCCAATCTATATCAAACTATTTATGTACAATACATACTGAGATGGCATTCACACTTGTATTTCACTCGCCTTGGGCTTGTGAAGTTACTTGCACACACTCATGAGATATCTCCCCACATTGTACGCTGACTCGTGCAACAAGTTTTATAATTATAATTAATATTCTTGAAATATTAGAATCTTATATTAGGAGCAACAACTCGCTACCTACAACAAAAACTAATACATGACAGTTCCACTATGTTATGGAATCATTTACTACCTTCCATATATACAGTTCGTCCAGCTTAAAGAGTAGAAAGTACAGATCTCAAAACTTAGACTAATTGCAATCACAATAAGCTTAGCCATACCTTTTTTGTGTTGTTAGATCCCAATCCACTCGAAACTAAGTCATATAAAACAGCATAAGTATAAGAACTACGCTATCTCCATAGGCATTCCATACATTAAGCGCCATTTTTTTTGACGTCACAAATTCGTCCGTCCTACGTCACATCTCGTAGTTAAACTGGAGCCGCGCCCTCACACGGCAGCTCCTATTCGGGAACTTCCCTTCGCAAATTGACTGTTTTTGCTATGTCTTTATATTTCTTTTTCTGTGTACTGTGGGCTTACTTTGTTGTTACAGGTAGAATGAGCACCAATAGAGGACTCCAGCAAGCCAAATTTGAAGAATGAAGACCCGCCTGGGACGGAGATACAGCTCTGCACACTGGCTACTATTCAGAGTTATTTCGAAGCGGCTGACAGAGCTACTGCGCTCATTTTTCTTCCAGAGGTAGCCTGAGGGCTTCTTCGCAACATTACAGAGCCATATTTCTAATATCTATATTCTTTTTTTTTGTAAACAGTAAAATTTCATGCCGTTTTACTCGTGCGTTATTCTAAAAAAACTCTCTGTAACTTTATTCTAAGGGGGGTATTTTGCTTGTGCGCAAAATTTGGATTCAATTCAGTGATCCAGTTCCACGAAATATCAATTTTTATTTTCAAGTTGACAACTGATTCGCAATTTCACCCCGCCCCCCATAACGTTGAGCTCCGCGAACACGCAATTTATTTGGTAAGATAATCAATTAACTTGTGACAGCTCTAAAAAGAGCCCATTTGTAAACAATAATAAGAAATACAAATGAGCCGTGAGATGGCCGTTGTAACTTTGGAAATAGTCCCTCGAGCAAAAGTGATGGTGTATTCCCGATGTTGCTTGGAGTTGGTTGCTCATTAGTGGGAGGGGTAGTTCAGCACAAGATTTAGACTTGTAGGCGATAGGGCTGAAGAGTATAGCGGTAGCAATCCGGATGGAAAGAACTGAAGTGATGATGATGGAGTCTATACGCAGCGGAGTCTCAATACAAGGTTGGTGGAATTGTCGGAGCTGGTACCAGTCAGGGTGGAGTTGGTCATGGTTGAGACAGAGTTTTAAGCTGCTCCAATGGCTTCCCCTGCAAGTATAATAGAAGGATGTTATTCTAAATGACTGTCTCAGACTAGTACACTACATACAGGTTATAGCTCAGAGACTGTTTGTGTCCACCTGCTTCGCGGTTTTTGGCGCCAAAGTTAATTGATTGTTTGCGTGGCTCAGTTACGGGCCATCTCCCGCGTTTTACCAGCGTGTCCAACATCCCCTTAGTTCACAAATGCGCAAGCGCAACACTCTGACATCACAAATACGTCGTCATTGAGATAAGAGCTTCCGCAAACGTCACAACTTACACCGAAATACTAACACTCTCACAAAAGCATTTTTATTTCCCTTAATTTTCAAGATAGGGGTTTCAAATTCATATGGATTAAAATACAACTATTTAGGTATTTTATATTAAATTCCCAAGACACTTACTTCAAAATTGCAAAATTACCAGCTTAAAGCATTTGGGGAGTTAAGTTTTTTATAAAAAAATGAAATTAAAAATAAGTAAAATAGTATTAAAATATAAAAATTTGGTACAAATTAAATTAATGAGCCATAGATTCAGTCTGCAAAATCTTTAGACACTCGAATTCAATTTACTCTTTTTCTGGCTTAAAAACATCAAAAATATCCTCCATTTATAGGGTCACTTCTTCTATCTATTACCACAGTTGTGACCACAAACCACAATTTTTTTAAACATAATCAATTTCAATATATATTAATTTGTGTGTGTGTGAAGTTTCAGCTTCCTGACATCAATCTGACTGCACATGTATACATTTAAAGAACAATTAACAAAAAACAGAACTTTCTACTCTTTAAGCTGGACGAACTGTATTATGAATGTTTATTGATTAATTAATTATTCTTTCTTTCTAGACAAGGCTCTGGAGAAGGTGAGGGAATTCAAGCAGCAAGACTCTCTCAGTGAAAACCAATTGTAAGGCTTGTAATCCATATAATGTTCACACTGCTGTGACTCCGCCTACTTGTGGGCAGTTTCCTAGGCAGCCTGTGTGAGGTGATGTTGTTATTGAGACTGGGCATGAGCAGTGAAGCCTCAAGTAGAGTGAAGGACATGAAGGACTCTCTATTGGAGGATTACCTCATAAACCACACCCACTTCATTGTCAACATGGATGAGAATACATTCACTAGCTTGGGCAAGGTGTGAATTATATATAGTACAATTGCTATTGTTAGATAGAGAAGACAAAGTGTTATCAATTATTGTTACAGTTTGTTTTTATTACGGACTACTTTGGAACATTACTATATAACTTAAAGGAGTTAAGAAGTTGCACACTTAACACTAAGGCTGCTCTAATTCATCGTAGCACCAGTGGTCATTGGGTGCAGTGTGTGTATACATGTGTGTGTGTGTGTGTGTGTGTAGTTACTACGTATAAGAAAGGAGGTGTGTCTATTGAACTGTCTCTATCATCTACTTGGTAATGGAACTCTATCACTGGATCTCATAGTGACTCTACTACAACAGGTGTGTGTGTTGTGTGTGTGACCACACCGGATGTGTAGGGTGTGTACCACATGTGAGAGGAGGAATAGATTGATTATTGGGATGTTATGACATGTTATTTGTACTTATTGAGGGAGATGATGCAGACCAGTGTGACAGTGGAGCAGGAATGAGTCTGGTCAACAACCTGGTCCTCAAACACTTCCTGGAAGGAGTATTGTTGAAACAGGTCAAAGACCAGCCCATGGAAATGCTGCAGCGTGCACAGGTGAGTGGTGATGCTGTGTGGTGTGAGATTAATCTCATGTGGGCGTGCTCCTGCTACACTTCTGGAATGAGATAAGATGTGGAAAGTATGTGAGTTGTTATGTTGACTGTAAGAATGTATGGTACTGCTTGTAATGTGCATGGAAAAGAATGCTCAGTGGTGAACAGTTAGGATGCATTCATCATTTATTACATCCTCCATTTCTATTGCAGCTCAATCTTGTAGACGTACTGGTGTCACGCTTGACTTCCAAGACCACACCCCTTCCGAGTTCAACTCCCTTCAGTCTGTATGGGTCTCGCCATAAGTGGCTGGACAGCTTGCCTCCGTTTGACGGCAGCTCTCACAAGCCTGCCCAAGTCACTCTGCAAGATCTCATGCAGCTTCAGGCACTGTTAACCAGTGGGCAGGCCACTACAAGCCCTGCCCACATGGTGGGTGTGGCCCAGCATGTGGAGGAGTGTCTTGAGGAGGGGTTACCTGGAGTATTTACTCTCAAGTTACTTGTGTATCCTCTCACTGGAAAAATGGAACAGGTAAACTAGAACTCAAACACTTATACACACCCACACTGTCATCACTTGATCTTCTATCTTTTATTGTTTGTTTGTTCATTTCTTTGTTTGTTTTCCCAGGCAGTAGAACTGGTACTGTCTCAGTGCCCCGCCCTCATAGTAGACTATTGCCACGCCTATTTTAGCCCAGATTTGACACAATGGAAGACTCTTCTTGACTTGTTACTCCATAACTGTCTCTCTGCCGGTCTCCCCAGTAATCTCCATCATGTATCATCGTCTCAGTTGTCTCCACCTCTCACTTCTCACCCTTCACCTCCTCCTCCTCCTCCTCCTGGACACTTGTCACCATCAGTGCTGACTCCTCCCTCACCGCCATCTCTAAGTCCTTCCCAACATTTGAGACATTCATCTCCTCCCCCAGAGCTCCACATGTACATCTCTCTTTATAAAGGTGAGGAAGAGAATACACGAGAAACAGTAACCACAAAAAGTCCATATGTTATGTATTCTTTCTATTTTCTTTTCCTAGCTGCCCTGGATCATGTGGTGGAACTCTGTTCTCCTGAAGATCTCCTCACCTTTCTCCCTCCTTCTGGTGCTCTTCCTTTCTTCTTACCCTTCATAGAACGCAGTTGCAAGCTACACATGTCCAGACAACTGGCCCTGCCTCCTCACAACCACGCCCCTACTACTACTACTATTACTACTACTACTACTATTACAGAATGAGCAGCACTGACAGTACTGCATAATTATTTATGACATCATAAGTTATTTTTGTTAGTGTGAATATATGTAATATACATTATGTGTAACTTTATATGACATGAAGTTGCTGAGTTATTGTGGTGCAGGTGACACGATCATAACACATTACCAGGTGCTGTGAGAGAGCAATAGATATCCTGTGTGCAAGTTAAGAGGTGCACTATACAGTTGACATGATCATAACTGCAATAGCTCACTAGCTATACAAGATTGAGTTTTTCATAAAAAGAGCTCAAGGCACAACTGAATATAAACCAACACAAAAGCATAAAATCATGATATGACCATAAAACTAACCGGTCAAAAGAACAGGTTGATTCCATGATAAATCACAGACACCACAGAGATGATAAACAGTCCAGTGAGTATTGAGGTGAAAATTAAGATGCTTAAAGACTTAAAGATAGAGCAGAGGGACTCTCTAATGGCAGTTGTTGGAAGCAAAAAACAACAACAAAAACGTCCCTTTTCTTTAAAAGTTCAATTTTTAGTTGCACATAACTTAGCCCAGCAGAAGCATTCAAATTAGGCATCATCACTGTAGGACCCTAACCTTTAGTAAAGATGGTAGCTGGAGAGAGTTGAGCATCAGAGAAATCTGGACACTAATTAGATGTTTGCATTTACAGTCACCCGGTTCAGGAATATTTTGCGATTGAACGTAACGAAGATTCCTGGAAACCTTGGATGGGAATTATCGGGTGCATGCAACTGGAATCTTTCCTGGCTCATGCGCGTACACGGGTCGTCACCCCCCAAAAAGTGCCTATTAGAGCCACACCTCTCTCCGACCTAATCCTTTCTACCCACGCAGTGAGCTCCATTTTGCTCACTGGGGGGGAAGCAAGCCTTACAGAGCGTGGGTTTTTAGCTGTTATAGCTGCGGTCGCGCTTCAGACGTCGCTGGAAAGGTTAGGGAAAGCGTTTAGTGTTGCTCGGACTTCCCGTTTAAATACTCTATTCGGAGTTGGTGTTTCAGTGAAGCATAGGCATGTCAGCATGTGTTGGAAGAAGCTGCTGATGATACTGGCTTAACTGTGCAACAAGTAGTAGTAAGTTATGAAGATATGGCTTAGTATAGAATGGCTATTTTATTTATTTGGTTTAGAATTGTGTGAAGGAGAAATAGTAGAAGATAAAGCATTCCAGAAACACTGAATCAGTGAAGACTTTTCAAGATACCTTTGACGTCTTGGCAGAATTTTCAACAGGAATAAAGGAATAGGCAAAATCAGATGGTTAGATGAATTTATATTTAATAGTATAATCTAAGGTTTTTTTGAATGATTCAGTCATTCTCAGCTTAAAGATAATAATAGCAAATGTTCTCGTTCAAATAGCCAATATTATATTAATTGAAACTTAACCCAGTTAGATATTGGCTGTTAGAAAGCGAAAATTAGCTCTTGTTTATTTATTTATTTTTTACTCATTAACATGAAACATTCAACCCCCTATTTTTGCCCACGCCACTAATTACATAAGTTGGTAAATTATCTTGATAAAATAAAGAAATGGATCTGCCGAGCAGTGAGTGGCGGTCCAAGCTAATTGGAGCTGACCTAAATGCCTGAACTTCTTGTTGGCGAGCGATTGAAGCGAGCGAGACACTTTAGGAGTAACGCAATTGAAAATCGGGGATGTTTGTTTGTTTAGGTTTGGATGTATGTATGTCATTTAGTACTTTGGCCCTCTCGTATTTTTGTGTTAACTCGGCATTTGACCCCGTCCCAAACTTCACTAAACAGATTCCTCTGGTTTATCGATCATTACTCTTATCATCCTAAATTTGAATTGTTTACTGCTTTGAATTATTTTGCGGGTACAGTTAGAACTCAAAAACTTTCGGGAGTTCCATTTCTATTCGAGTTAGTGGCGGTGGTAAGTTAATAGCGATTTGACATTTATAAGCCCTATGAACTATTTTACTTGACAATTTATTGTCCACTAGACTAACCACGAAGGTAAGCCTTGCACAGGTATGTTCAGTTAAGTGTGAAAGTATTATGCGTTACAACTACTACTTAGCTAATGAATATCACAAATAAAACACTTAAATAATGTGACTTGTTTTTTTTTCATGCTTTTGTTTTGTTTTGTTTTTCAATTCAAACTGTTGTAGGGTGTGGTTACTATGGCTTTGAATCCCCCTTACCTTATATACATTATTTCAAAATCTCGTTTTTTTTAATAGCATGAATGTAAATCAATCGTTTAACAATAGTATAACTTTAGGCTCGCTCGCCATTTGTGCTCAGGCACATCACTAGTTTATAAAAGCATGCAGACCCAGCAGCACTATATATTTTTGTCGTCAATGAATGTGTAAACACATTTCATTTTCAACAACCATATTGAAGTTATGCCAAGGCCTGTAGCTCATACTAGTTTGCGTGTAGACATATATGTCATGTTGTACTTTGACCCTCGCTTTTTTGTGTTAGCTAGTTGTCGACCTAGATAGCAGGTTTTGACAGGAAAAATGGTCCAACATTACAATTTGTAGCAGTGAGGGTCCCTCTGTAGTACTGACTATAAGAAGTGTACCATGTACTGGGAGATATAGAGTAAACTGACAAGTGTTGTAGTGATCATGTTGAGTATACAGTAGGAGACAAAAATGTTTCACATTCCGTTCCGTAGTAAGGCCGTAAAATGGTATTTTTTCTACCGTAGTATTTATTGTTGCATTCCGTACCGTTTGGACTAAACGGCCGACACCGTTTACTATAACGGTTTTAAAAAAAAAAAAGGTTAAGCTTTTACGTCAATTCACAGATATTTTCTATCTAGAAACTCTTCCATAGCTATATATCAGCAAGCTAAGGCCTTGTATTGACCATTAAACGCTACGGGGATAGTGCAAAAACGATCGACAAATTTTTAACTTGCTTCAATAAAGCAGAGTATAGGTTTTGGAAACACGGCTTAGCTTATACATAATCTATTGGTTTACCAATCTTGTTATCCTAGGAAATTTATTTGATTACCCACTTGAAAATTTTTTGTCCAATAGTCAAGTCATGAAGAAAATACTATATAAATCTTGTGTTGTTATATCCAGTAAACTTGTGTGTGTATGTGTGTGTGTGCGCATGTGTGCTGCAAGAATAGCGCAAATAAATTATACCAAAATAATAAAAAGTAAAAATTATCTATCCTTGTGGCGGCATGAAGTTGAAACATTGTGATAAGAATTTAGATTCATTGTGGTTTCAATGATTAATACACAGCACACTGTTCTCAGTGAATGTCCTCTCCTAGTTCTAGTTACTACTGATACTTATCTGACTAAGGTTTTTTTTTTCTTTCTTTTTTTCTTTTTTTAACCCTTTCGTTCTCGGATCCCGCTAAAAGCGGTGAATACCGATTGCTTCTTCCGAATTAAAAAAATAGTTACTTTATAGTCTCGAACCTTCAATTGCATACACAGGTGCCCAATTCATTGTAAAAGCCATTTAAAATAGCTTTCAAGCCAGACTGGCGACAGTACCTCACAGCAGTTGCGGTTATTTCTTCCTCGGCAAAAAACCAAACATCGGTTTTCCCGTCGAATTTTTAAAAAGTTACCTTCTTCACAGCGCTTCATTTATGAATCCAGTTTTTGTATATCATCGAAAAATTGTCCTTTGAGCCCATTAGCCTCCATACCACATTACAACGCTTCTTTGCCCACCAAACTTTTCGTTTGACTACGTCTTCTTTTTTTTTTTTATACAATGCGCCACTTCAAACTGGGGGCCTCCCCGTTACGTACAGTCTTTAGGTAATGCTTATTACATAAATCCTGTATGAAACTGCATACAATACATCATAAAGTTGCAATTATATAGGATCATGAATAATTTGTTGTTTGTATTACAAATATCTTTGTTGTCTGTGTTGTGTATTGAAATTGTTTTGTAGTGGAGCTCGACACGTCCGATGGCATATGTTCCTTGCCAATTATTGACCACACTCACAAACACACACATCACACACACACATATACACACATCACATACACACACATCACACACACACACATCACACACACACACACCACACAGACTCATCATACACATCACACGCACGCACCACACACGCACATCATACACACACACACATACTATTCTTCCTTCCTATGACAAAGTTCCATCAAAATAAGCTGTGGAGTATTAACATTCATTTGAGTGGTGCAACTCTTTGAAAAAGTAAATAATTTATAATATGGAAATATCATCGTAATCGTGCGGGCTAATATGCTCTTGACCTTAATCATCCAAAAAAACTTCCTGGCAGTGTGTTGTCCCCACAAGTCACAAGCACAGTGTGGCCACTCCTTCCTAGCAAAAGACGAACAAAAAAATAGCAAGTATTACATAACTTAGTATTACTATTTGGGTGTTTTTGTGAATGTCTGTACGCTATGCCAATTGATAAATTTAATTTTCCGTGGTGTCCAGAAACTATGCCGGTTGATAATAGAACCGGAATGGTCTACAAGAGTTACAGGCGACTTGCTCTATATAACACTGTTTTGTTTGTTTGTTGCTGTTACTGTTTATTTGTTGTGTGTAATGCACTTTGTCACTTCAAGTTTATATTGTTGCATGTGTGCTATTCTTCATAAAAAAAAATTCACTTTGATAAAAGATCAGCTTACTTCTGATTAATAAATTTTGTGTTTATTTGCTTTGTGTTCATGTTCTTTTCTTTTTTCTTTTCTTTTTCCTTTTTTTTTTTTTTTTTTTTTTTCTTTCTTTTTTTTTCCCCTTTGTCTTTTGCTCTTTTGTATTGCATCAAATGACATTTAGTAGCATTTAAATTACTCAATTCTCCTATTGTTTTTGCAAATTTTTGTGCTCTCATCTTTTCCTTATCTCGTGGTGATTAGACCCGTATGATTTGTCAGAATTGAAGTTGTGTGTGGGGGAGTGATTGTGATAGTTGAGTTACTTTGTTCGTGGATTGGCACTTTTTTTTACAAAGTTATCTCATGTTATTCGCCAAATATACTTCATGCAAGTGTGGTATTGTTTACAGCCAATTTTTTTACTTTTTTTTTATTATCCTCAGAAACCGATTGGCTCATTATGGGCAGAAGGTGAGAAGTAAGTGGTGCTTTGATGAGGACTGCAGCTATGACAGAAACCAAAGTAGCTCGGGATGGTGACAGACAGCACATCAAGCGTGGCCCTGGATAGTGGCTTCATCAAACTCTTCAAAACTTTTTTAGACTTTTTATTATTATTAATTTTTTTACCACATAGCTAGCTAAAAGTGATCAGTATTACTGTCAAA